>Ga0209633_10005391_pt1 | contig 11224 bp, 10 predicted proteins | sample Cruoilmetagenom1_FD_187290 | JGI IMG/M metagenome (GOLD analysis project Ga0209633, IMG submission 187290) | Oil polluted marine microbial communities from Coal Oil Point, Santa Barbara, California, USA - Sample 1 (SPAdes) (version 2) | ecosystem: Environmental > Aquatic > Marine > Oil seeps ... | reverse complement strand
GCGGCGTGTTCAAAAGAACACAGCCGGCCCCTATTGGCCAAGAAAGTGGAGCGCGAGGTCCCGTTTGTGTGGGGCCGCGCGATGCTCGAAAAGGTATATGCCCTGCCAAGTTCCAAGCAGCATCCGGCCACCGCGGACTGGGACGGACAGATGGCATTGGGTGAGCGCGGCCTTGATATGGGCCGGCATGTCGTCGGGCCCCTCGGCGGTATGGCGGTAGAGGCGCGATTCTTCCGGAACCAGGCGGCGAAAGAAGGTCTTGAGGTCGTGCAGAACGTCCGGGTCGGCATTTTCCTGAATCAGCAATGATGCCGAGGTATGCCGGAGAAAAAGGGTAAGCAGGCCATCGCCGACGCTTTGCGCCGCAAGCCAAGCGGTGACCGCGTCCGTGATATCCACCAGGCCCTGACCTGATGTCGCCACCGAAAGTGTATGGTGTACTTGTCTCACAATAGGATTTTGCTGGTATCTGGGTTGTCACAGAAGAACACTTGATTTCCGATCATAACCCAAACACCATGGGCCGCCAGCGCCGTGTCGACCGTAATGTTTGCCAAATTTCGAGTGGAACCTGGTAGTCCTGATGGTGGAAATGAATGTCGAAACTGGGCTGTGGCGAGCGAATACTTCCAAGGCAAAGGGACTAACGATGGCAGTAGTTGGAGCTTTCAGTGCTTGACGGTGGCAATACGCCGCCAGGGGAGGGCGGGCGTGTCGCAATGTCCTCCGAGCCCGGTGGAGGTGCTGCCGAGGCAATTCGGCGCCTGCCGATTCCGCCGGGACCGCCGGGTGTCCACCATGCCTTCAGCGAAAATCAAATTGTCTCCAAGACATGGCTGACGGACAAAGTGCACGAGATTCTGGGCGGGCGTTTCGGAACCGTCTATGTGCTGGGAGGGTGGTACGGCGTGCTCGGCGCCATCCTTTTGAACGACCCGAAATTCCATATCGGTCGGGTCCTAAGCTTTGATATCGATCCTGAGTGTGTGCCGGTGGCCGAACATCTTAACGCCGAGCATGTTGCGTCGGATCGGTTCCGGGCGATAACGGCGGACGCCTGTACCCTCGACTATCAAAGTTTCGACGGCGCCGTGAGCAACCTGGTGATCAACACAAGCTGCGAGCATATGCCCTCTGTCGAAGCCTGGTACGAGCGGCTTCCGGCGGGAATCTCGCAAGCATTTCAGTCGAATGATTATTTTGACTGCCCAGAGCACGTGAATTGTATCGAAGATTTGGCGGCTTTTAAGCAACAGGTGCCCATGTCGAAGTTGTTGTATGAAGGGGCCTTGCAACGTAAACGTTACTCACGCTTCATGTTGATCGGTCGGAAGTGAACGACCGCAAGGGCCGCATTATGACGGCCCGAGAGAAAGACGTTCTGGGAGGCGAATGACCGATGGCAGTGGGGCTAAGAATCTGCGTGCAGCACTTGGTCCGGGGCACTGGCCGGGGCATTGGATGGAGAGCCGGCTGCTGCGCCATTCGGTTCTCCCGCGGGTAGTCGGACCGGCCAATTGGAAATGGACGACGTCCTGACCATCCGCGATCTGCGGGTCGGCTTCGATATTCATGGCACCGTGATCCCGGCCGTCGACGGCGTATCCTTTTCGGTGCGCCAGGGGTCGACGGTGGCCATTGTCGGTGAGTCCGGGTCCGGGAAATCGACGGTGGCACAGAGCATCATGGGCATTCTGCCGAAAGTTGGCAGGGTCCTGGGCGGTGAAATTCTCTATCGCGATCCGGCATCCCCGAGCAACGCCGTCGACATCGCCAAGCTGGACCGTGACAGCCGAGCCATGCGGGCCATTCGCGGCGGCCATATCTCGATCATTTTCCAGGAGCCGATGACCTCGCTATCCCCCGTACACACCGTGGGTGACCAAGTCGGCGAAGCCCTGCATTTGCACCGGCCGGTCGACCGGCGGAACGGGCGGGAGATAACGATCGAGACTTTACGAATGGTGGGCTTTCCGAATCCGGAAGCGGCATACAAAGCCTATCCGTTCGAGCTTTCAGGGGGGTTGCGCCAGCGGGCCATGATCGCCATGGCGCTGATCTGCCGGCCGGCTATCCTTATCGCCGATGAGCCGACGACGGCACTGGATGTAACCATCCAGGCGCAGATACTGAAGCTTCTGACCCAGCTTCAGGACGAGTTGGGCATGGCGATTTTGATCATCACGCATGATCTGGGCGTGGTGGCCAATTTGGCCGAGGACGTCGTTGTGATGTACCACGGCAAAGTTGTCGAAAGTGGACCTTGCGACGAGATCTTTGCGCGGCCGGGCCATCCTTATCTAAAGGCGTTGTTCACGGCCGTGCCGAAGCCGAACATGCCGCGGGGCGAGCGCCTGATCCCGATCCGCACGATCGAACCGGGCAAGGCCAAACTCTTGCGACAGAAGGCCGATAGACCGGCAACCAATGAGGCGGGGACGCCGCTTTTGACCGTCGATCGTGTCAGCAAGCACTTCACTATGCGCCAACAGGGTCTTCTCGGCCTCGGCGCGCGCACGGAAGTCACCGCCGTCGAAGATGTAAGCTTCGTTGTTCGACGCGGCGAATGTCTTGGCCTGGTCGGCGAATCCGGGTGTGGGAAGACGACGCTGAGCAAGCTTATCATGCGCGCACTGACGCCGAGCTCAGGGGAGATAACCTACGACGATCACGGCCAAACCATCGATGTGCTTGGCCTGCAGGGCGATGCCTTGAAGGCGTTCCGGCGCAAGGTTCAGTTCATCTTCCAGGATCCCTTCGGTTCCCTGAACCCGCGTATGACGGCCCTCGACATCATCAATGAACCGCTGGTCGTGCATAGCATTGGCACGCCGGAGGAACGCATAGAGCTGGTCAAGGAACTGATGCGCCTTGTCGGTCTCGACATCCGTTTCTTGCGCCGCTACCCGCATAGTTTTTCGGGCGGCCAGAGACAACGCCTCGGTATCGCGCGGGCGCTTGCCTTGCAGCCGGAGCTATTGATCTGCGACGAGCCGGTCTCTTCGCTCGACGTGTCGATCCAGGCGCAGATATTGAACCTGTTGAAGGACCTGCAAGGCGAGCTTGGGCTGACCTTTCTGTTCATCTCACATAACTTGGCGGTGGTCGACTACATGGCCGACCGGATTGCCGTGATGTGCAGCGGGCGCCTGGTCGAGGTTGCGCCGCGCGATGCTTTGTTTGCGTCGCCGGTGCATCCCTATACCAAGGCATTGTTGGCCGCGGTGCCGTATCCCGATCCGAGCCGGCGATTGGATTTCGATCATCTGTCGGCGGTACGCCTGCAAAGCTTGGCGGACTATGCGCCGCCATTCGGCGTCATCGGTCCAGGGACATCCAAACTGATCGAAATTGGGCGCGAACACTTCGTCCGGGCGACCACCGACACCAGCCCGGAGATGATCCTGCCATGAGGTTTGCACGCGGATTTGCCCTCGCAATTTCGGTTTTGTTGGTCACACCGACCATTGCCGTGGCCAGCGCAGCGCTTGTCGAGCCGCCGGTGCTAGCGCCGGTGGTCGCGAGTGGGGACCTACCACCGGTCGCGCAGAGACTGCCCAATCCGCCGCTGGTGGCCGATCTGGACGGTAAGGGTCGGACCATCGGGAAATATGGCGGGTCCCTTCGGCTGCTCATGGGGCGGCAGAAGGATATCCGGCTGCTTGTCGTCTACGGCTATGCGCGCCTGGTCGGTTACAACCGGGACCTGGAGCTTGCACCGGATATTCTCGAAAGCATCGAGGTCGAGGATCAACGGATCTTTACGCTTCGGCTGCGCGAGAACCATCGCTGGTCAGACGGTCAGCCCTTCACGTCTGAAGACTTTCGCTATTTCTGGGAGGACGTGGCGAATAACGAGGCATTGTCGCTCTTCGGTCCGCCGCGGGTGATGGTTGTTGACGGCCAGTTGCCGCGCTTCGAGGTTCTCGATGAGCGCACGGTTCGCTATAGCTGGTCGACTCCAAATCCCTATTTTCTGCCGGCGTTGGCCGGCGCGCGGCCTCTGTTCATTTACCGGCCGGCTCATTACTTGAAGCAGTTTCATCAGCGCCATGCGAGTGCGCAGACGCTTCAGGCAATGATTGAGAAAGCCGGCGCGCGCAATTGGGCGGGCCTGCACCACGAGATGGACGAACAGTATCGCTTTGACAATGTCGATTTGCCGACGCTACAGCCGTGGGTCAACACGACCAGACCGCCGTCGGAACGGTTCATCTTTCACCGCAATCCGTACTACCACCGAATCGACAGTGCCGGACACCAACTTCCCTATATCGATGAGGTCGTGATCTCGATCGCCGATGCGAACCTGATCCCAGCTAAAACAGGTTTCGGCGAATCAGATCTGCAGGCGAAATATATTCGCTTCGACCACTACACGTTCCTGAAGAAGGGTGAGAAAAACAAAGATTTTGAAGTGCGCCTGTGGCCGACAGCCTCGGGCGCCAAGGTGGCGCTGTATCCGAATCTCACGGCTGCCGATCCGGTCTGGCGCGAGGTTCTGCGGGATGTGCGGTTCCGCCGCGCGCTGTCACTGGCGATCGACCGGCAGGCGATCAACCAAGTGCTCTATTTCGGTCTGGCACGGCCGAGCGCCGATACGGTCCTACCGGAAAGCCCGCTGTTCGAGGCGGAATATCAGAATACCTGGGCGGCGTTCGACATCGACCAGGCGAATGCTTTGCTAGACGACATCGGGCTGGCGCGATCCGACGGCGGGACGCGCTTGTTGCCGGACGGCCGCCCTTTAGAGATCATTGCCGATACGGCTGGCGAAAGCACCGAGGAGTCGGATGTTCTTGAGTTGGTCAAGAGCGACTGGGCGCAAATCGGTGTCGAGTTGTTCACCAAACCATCGCAACGCGAAGTTTTCCGCAATCGCGTCTTCTCCGGAACGGCGATCATGTCCGTTTGGTCAGGGCTGGAAAACGGATTGCCGACGGCAGACATGAGTCCCGCGGAGTTGGCGCCCACCGGCCAGTGGCAGCTGCAATGGTCGAAATGGGGCGAATATTTCGAAACGGCACAGGCATCCGGCCAACCGCCGGATATGCCGGTGGCCACGGAGCTGTTGCGGCTCAACAAGGAGTGGCGCTTTGCGAAAGACAGCACGCAACGCCGCAAGATCTGGCGCGAGATGCTCAAATTGCGCGCTGACCAAGTCCTTTCGATCGGAACGGTAAACGGGGTGCCGAATCCGGTCGTCGTCAACAATCAGCTCAGAAACGTACCGGAGAAGGCTGTCTATAATTGGGACCCGGGAGCCTTCTTTGGAATCTACAAGCTGGACACGTTCTGGTTTGACGGGGACAGGCGGACAGGGACGCCGTGATGCAAGCCATGTGCGGGTCACACGCGAAGTTAGTGGAGGCAGGTAGTCCATGCTGAGCTACGTCGTGCGCCGGATGCTGGCCATGGTGCCCACCCTTCTGGCAATCAGCTTCATCATCTTCGTCATTATCCAGCTTCCGCCGGGGGACTATTTTGAAAGCTATATGGCCGAGCTGCAGTCGCAAGGCGAGTCGGTCGATAAGGGGAAGATCGAATTCCTGCGCCAACAGTATGGCTTTGACCGTCCTTTTTTGGAGCAATATGCGTACTGGGTCTGGGGCCTGTTGCAGGGCGACCTTGGGTACTCGTTCGAGTTTCGCCTGCCGGTCAACGAGGTGGTCGGCGACCGTTTGTATCTGACCGCACTCGTCTCGGTCGCGACCATCATTTTCACATGGTTGATCGCGTTTCCGATCGGTCTTTATTCGGCAGCGCGGCAGTATAGCTGGGGCGACTATACGCTTACCTTTGTGGGATTCATCGGGCTGGCAACGCCGAATTTCCTGCTCGCGCTTGTTCTGCTCTATCTGGCCAACGTTATTTTCGGCACTTCGATCGGTGGCTTGATGGCGCCGGAATATATCGATCAGCCCTGGTCTCAGGGAAAAATCCTGTCGGTTCTTGAGCATCTTTGGATCCCCGTGATTGTCATTGGCACCTCGAATACCGCCGGCATGATCCGGCGTCTGCGGGCCAATTTGTTGGACGAGCTGGAGAAACAATACGTGGTTACCGGGCGCGCCAAAGGCTTGCCGCCGGTCCGTCTGTTATTGAAGTACCCGTTCCGGTTGGCGCTCAATTTCTTTGTTGCCGATATCGGCAGCCTGCTGCCGAGCATTATCTCGGGCGCTGCCGTGGTGGAGATCGTGCTGTCGTTGCCGACGACGGGACCGATGCTGCTCGCCGCGCTGCGCAGTCAGGATATGTACCTGGCGGGGTCGTTCCTGATGTTCCTGGCCTTCCTGACGGTAATCGGGGTGCTCCTATCGGACCTGGCGCTTGCCATGCTCGATCCGCGCATTCGCCTGCAGGGCGGGACGACACGATGAGCCCGCCAAGCGATACGGTGACTGGCCGGGGCGTGCACTACGTCTCCGATGAGCCGTTCGATCCGTACTCTGTCGAGAAGCTGACGCCGGAGCAGGAGAAATATTACCTGGCGTCGCAATGGCAGTTGATGTGGTGGAAGTTGAAACGCCACCGGGTCGCCGTGTTCTGTGGTGTGCTGTTGATTTTCATGTATGGCTCGATCCTGGTGAGCGAGTTCCTGGCGCCCTACAACCTGCATAGTCGCCATACCGATTTCATCTATGCGCCGCCGCAAAGCGTCCATCTATTCGACAAAGGCGAATTCGTTGGGCCATTCGTCTATGGCTGGTCCTATCGCCTGAATATGGAGAACCTGAAGCGCGAGTACGCCGAGGATACAAGCAAGGTGTATCCGGTGCGTTTCTTCTGCTTCGGCGATAAATACAAATTTTGGGGGGCTATCCCCGGGAGCTTTCATTTTGCTTGCCCGCCGGAGGGAGGCACTCTGTTTCTGCTGGGCACGGATCGGCTTGGCCGAGATATGTTCTCCCGGATTATCTATGGGGCCAGAATTTCGCTGACGGTCGGGCTGATCGGTATCGTCATCAGCTTCACGCTAGGGCTGGGGATTGGCGGAGTCGCCGGCTACTACGGTGGCCGCATAGACAACATCATCCAACGGATCATCGAGATCTTTCGCTCGTTCCCCGAGATACCGCTGTGGATGGCGCTTTCCGCGATTCTGCCGGTGAATTGGAGTCCGGTACTGATCTACTTTGGGATCAGCGGCATCCTTGGTCTGTTGGATTGGACCGGGTTGGCGCGGGCGGTGCGCTCGAAGTTGCTGGCTTTGCGCGAGGAAGACTATTGCACGGCGGCGCAGCTCATGGGCGCAAGGCCGCGGCGCATTATCGTCCGGCATCTGATGCCAGGCTTCATGAGCCACATGATTGCTTCGGCGACCCTGTCCATTCCGACCATGATTTTGGGCGAGACGGCGTTGAGCTTTCTGGGCCTTGGACTGCGGCCGCCGATTACAAGCTGGGGCGTGTTGTTGAACGAGGCGCAGAACATCAACGTGGTCGCACTTTATCCCTGGCTCATGCTGCCGGTGGTGCCGGTGATCGTGCTGATCCTGGCCTTCAACTTCTTCGGCGACGGCCTGCGCGACGCCGCGGATCCGTATAAGTAGAGCGGCCTCGAAGCCGTCTGTCATCGGATGCCAGATGTCACGCCCCGAGCCATATGTCAGCTATCGCTCCCGAGTGGCGGAGATCGGCCAGGAACAGCCGCTCGAGCTGGCTGCCCGGACGGCCGGTTTCGGATCGGAACGCGGTCGTTCGAGGGTCACGGCTTGAGAGGTGACGTGGACCGGTTGCAGGCTTGGCATGTCTGATGGGAGACTGTAGGGGGAACGAGAGCATCGGAGGCTCGTCGTGATTGGAATGAGGAAAATGACGACCGACGACCGGACGGCCGTTCTGGCACTATCGGTTACGGATGATCAGTCGCGCTTCGTTGAACCGATCGCCGAGACGCTTTCGGACGATGCGCCGGTGCGCGATAACTTCGTTATCGAGGAAGACGGTGTGGTCGTTGGGTTTTTTCAGATCGACGGATCATCGGGGAAACAAAAAATACGCGATAGTCTTGAACTTCAAGAGGTTGCTGTCGACGCCAGGCATCAAGGCAAAGGCTACGGCAAGGCTTTTGTTCTGGCTTTGAGAACCTTTCTTCGGAAAGAGTATCCCGAATGGCGGTCCGTGTGCCTGACAGTGAACTATAAGAATCGGGCGGCTTATAGACTTTATGAACTTGGTGGATTTGTGGATACCGGCCAAACGCACTTGGAAGGAAGATCTGGTCCCCAGCACATCATGCATCTCGCATTCACGTAGGCCGTCAAGTACGGCTTCACGCTTCCTCTTAGCTAGGAACGCCCTAACCGATGGCCGCAGATGAGCGATCGGTTTAGAACCGGAAGCCGCCATCCGCCGCCACGCCATGAACGGCCGAGAAGGGTCGACTTTAGCCATTGGCGCAATCGTTGGGGAAACAGGGGCCGCCCCCGGTTGTTGCCGGGGGCGCGCTCTATCCCGCTAGCTCGGCATGGCTAGATGGGCGTGCTCCGCCGGGCGGCCGTCGGTTAATCCTTCGTCCTTGGCATCACAGATGACCAGGTGGATGCGCTCCTCACGGCTGGCGTTGATTGCCGTGTGGGTGCGGCGGGCATCCATCTCGTAAAGGAAGCCGTCGGCGGGGACGTGGTGGAAATGGCCGAGGTTGTCGTCGACGCAAATTAGGTAGCAAGCCGGATTGGTAACAACCGCGTAGTGATACCGCAGCGATGTATCCCAGTGAATCGATAGGCAGCTTTTCTTGGGCATGCGCATGATGCGGGTGCGGCCGAATTCGAAAGGCAGTTTGTTGAGCAACGCCTCGATGGCGGTGCCGCGAAATTCCGGGTTGATGACGCGGAAATCCCGTTCGCGCACGTCCTCGGACAGCCAGCCAATCTGATCGTGCAGCGGTTGATCCGCGTTCGGCCGCGAGGTCACGGAGATCACGTTGTCGCCGCCAAAGAGGGGATGGACGTCGGCGATGACCTGACGGACCGATTCGAGGTCCTGAGTGACCGAGGTGCGGTGAAGGAATGGTTGCTCTGACTCAGTCATGGGGTGTCCCGGTTATCCGCGTCGCCGGAAGACACGAATGGCACGCTGTGCGCGGTGGTCATCTATCCCGTGGTCGATGACGCAGCCGGCCAGGTGGTCGTAGCGGTTCTCTACCAGTGGCGCCATGTTGGCCCAGTGTGGCACCACCATTTCAAGTAAGATGAAGGCATCGGGCGTTAAGGTCTCTTCGGCCAACTCGAGAATCTCGAGCCAATCCTCAAAGCGGCCTTTACGCCCGCCACGCGTCCAGGTTCGGCCGATTCCAGCCCAGACCAGGCAATCGATGTCGCCTTCCGGGTTTTGCCAGTCGCGAAACGCGCCGGTGTGGAAAGAGGCGTTTGGCCGGTCTTTGAAGCGCGCCCGAGCGCTGTCGATCGCTGTCGGTGAGATGTCCATGCCGACATACGCGATCGCTGGGTCCAGATAAGCGAGCAGGAGCCCGGTCCCGCAACCAAGATCGAGGACGCGCCGCGCGCCGAGGTGTCCGACATAGGCGGCAATCGCCCCTAGGCGCGGCGCCATGGCGAGCGTTTCGACAAAATCGTAAGCGCCGGTGCGGTAAGCCTCGTCCTGGGTTTCCGCCGAGTAGCGCAATGTCTGGCCGGCGTCTATGTGCCGACTTGGTTCTCTCATAGGGTGGCTCCGGTTTTCTGGGGCAATCGAGGGACGTTACTCGTAAGGCCGGGCAAACTCAAACGGCGTGAAACAGAGAACTAGTTGGGGAGTTAAGATGGCCCGCCGGCGTTTTCCAGGGCGGTGAAGAATTGATTCAGAAACTCCGACTCGGCGCAGATTTGGCGCAGCGCCCAACGCACGGCAAAGGCATCGTCGGCGAGGCGGCCGGCCCGCCGCTCGGCGCTGGTGTCATAGCCGCCGTTGCGGACCAAGGCGGCCTGCTGATCCAATCGCTCCGACAGGGCGCGGAGCCGGCGCACGTAGCGGTGCGCATCGGCGCCCAGGGGGGAGCTGGAAATAGGCGTTTCCTGCTGAGTCATTGACCGCTATCCCTCTATGTGAGGCGTGTTCATAAATTATTATGCGCATTGCGCATAAATCCATGAGGCAGGTCAAGACGAGAGCTTGGGATATCGGCAGGTGATGGGACGAACGTGCTCTAGGGCCGGATCGAGAGCACCGTGGCGGCCCATTCGAGGTCGACGTCCTCCATTGGTGGCGCATTCCAGCTTGCCAGCAGGTAGCGGTTCGGCTGGTAACTTCGGTGTAGCTCCTTCACCAGGAGCGGGCCGTCGTTGGCAACCTTCACGATGCAGAGGCGGTTGAGGCAGCTGTCGGGCACGCCCTCTTGATCGCGCCGGTAGAACAGCAGCCAACCGTCCCGCATGGGGTGCATCGAGTCGCCGCGAATTCGTACGGCAACGACGGAACCTTGACCGACCCCCTCGGGGCCCTCGACCTCTTCCAGGCCGCCGCCCATGGCGTGGTCGTCATGGGCAAAGACCGTCTGTCCGGCCCCGACGTAGCCGACAACCGGCACCAGTCGGCTTGCCGCCGGCGCTGCCTCGACTTCGGGCAGCGCCCCATAGCGGAATTCAGCCGGGTGTGCGCCGGCCAACTCGGCCATTTTGATGATGTGCATATCCTCGGGCATGGCCCCGTTCTCCCAGCGGGAGACGTTGGACTGGTCGACGCCAATCTCCTCGGCGAACCGGGACTGCGATAAACCCAGCGATCCGCGCAAGGCCCGAACGCGCATGGCCATGCCGTCCGCCTCGCGGCTGTTACGGCTCATGGGAACCCCACTTCTTATGTACGAGGCGCATATTTTTGCCCCATCTTCCCCAGTAAAAATGCGTTTCTCGCATTTGATGGCTAGACTGACCATGCAATATGCGCATAATGCATGGAATGTCAAGCATGATCTTGAATTTCCCAAAGCTCGTGACGGCGCCGCAGCCAGATTTTCCCGGCCCGGATGGCATCGAGATTCCAGGGGCCGAGATTCCAGGGGCCGAGATTCCGGGGGCCGAGATATCGGGGGCCGAGATATCGGGGGCCGAGATATCGGGGGGCGAGATATCGGGGGGCGAGATACCGGGGGGCGAGATATCGGGGGGCGAGATACCGGGGGCCGAGGGGAAAGCCCGCTTGGTGCGCCGCCGCGCCTCCGTAACGACCCAGATCGGGTTCATGCGGGCCCGTGGCATGTCGAATACCGGCATTCGGCGGGC
>Ga0209633_10005390_pt1 | contig 11224 bp, 11 predicted proteins | sample Cruoilmetagenom1_FD_187290 | JGI IMG/M metagenome (GOLD analysis project Ga0209633, IMG submission 187290) | Oil polluted marine microbial communities from Coal Oil Point, Santa Barbara, California, USA - Sample 1 (SPAdes) (version 2) | ecosystem: Environmental > Aquatic > Marine > Oil seeps ... | reverse complement strand
CCCGGTCGGATGCACTGGACAGCCCGTCCATCTCCAGAACGACATTCTGGTTCAACAGTTCGGACACATAACTGTTGTCCTGGCCATTCAAAACTGCTCCAAACTCGCCATAGGTCATTGCCAGCAGGATCCTTTCTGCCGATGCCTTCCACATGGCAGCTCGCCCCTTTAGCTTTGTGGTCCGCAGCCACACAAGAAGGTCCTGAATAGTCGGCCAGAATGAATGCTGTTTATCAAAAATCCCTCTTTCGCGGTACAGATGGTCAAGACCGGCAACTAATAAGCTGATTACACCCTCGCCGCCCAGGTACGCGTTGGCGATCACATCGACGACAAGCTTGATCCAGAGGTGGGGCTCACAGCCCTTTGGAGGTATCAATGGATTGAAGCGAAACGGTGAGACATCTCTACCGATTGTAAAGATCCTCATCTGAGGATACCGGCTCATCAGGTCCCGGTAGCCACGTTTCCAGTCCAGGGCAAGTACCTTTATGCCCCGGGACATGATCCCCTCTACAAGGATAAAGGTAAGATTTGTCTTGCCCGAACCACTCCTGCCGGCTATGAGGATATGTTCTTTCAATCGCCGGCTCTTCAGGTAAAATGGATATAGATCCCTTCCACCGTAGGAAATATTACCAAGCTGAATATCACCGGATTTTGCAAATATTCTTGAGGGAGGGGGAAATGGGCACCTGTCCGGATTATAATCGGAGCCAAGGTGTTTTGCCGCCAGAAGCTCGAGTGTTTGTTCGATATCGGCCTTACCGTCCGTATCAGACTCTGCCAGGTATGCTGCCCATAATCTGTCGACCTTTTTGCCCAAGACCGGTTTCAATCTCCGGCAAAGCTCCTGTACCCTTATCATCATATCCCATCACCTCCTGTGTCATAGAGAATTACCATCTTGCGGTATGATGAAAGGTAGTTCCGGGCATGTTCAGGTAATAGCTGCCTTAATTTCGAGATGTCCCGCCAGAGGTTTACGCGCTGCTCCCTCTGCTCGGAATACAGATCGTTGACTCTCTTATTGACGGCATACCTGACTCGACTGTCAGCCGGGCCAAAATAGGCTTCATGTTCATACAGATTGTTCATGGCCTCACATTTAGCCTGCTCAATTTCATAAGTACCTCGTTGGTATAACTCGACACGATGGCGTATCTGGTGGATTACATCGTCCAGACCCAGCCATGAGGTGTGTTTCTTGTCTGATATAATAGCCGTTTCAGGCTCAGATTTTGGGATCGCAAGATAGCCTTTGCTTATAATATCTTCAACTGTCGGATCCTTAGGCCAAGTCTTTTTAGGCACTATGTTGGAAGTAAAATCATAGCCTGTAGAAACCGTCGTAACTGCCCCTGCGGGTGTATTTTGCCTTGGCTGATTGTACAGATGGAACAAACCGGACGAGTAGAAATAAGGCATATATCCGGTTTGGGTACCTGGTGTGTTTATCAGTTGATTGGGAATCATTTGGCTACCTCAAATTATCTCCTTTGAGGTGGTAAATGGCTTCGCCTTTATAAACTTATTGGTTTTCGTTGCTACTTGGTGGTAAGAAAGGGGGGCAGGAGGTGGGGGAGGGCTTTAGAAAAGTTTAAATACAGACCTTCAATCCCATCTCAATATGACAAAACTCAAAGATGAAATCCTCAAGGTAATTCTCAAGAGAATACAGCGAAGAACGGCGATACTCAGCAGGAACCTGATAACTTCAGAGCCGCAAGACAAAGAACAGATACGTGCAGCTCTTGAATTTGAGCAATGGATGCGGGATTGCTGCCGGCAAGCACTGGCAGGCTGATCCTGCCAGAACGAAGAATTTGAAATGTTCTTAATTGCTTACACTGCTTGTCACGACCCGCCTGGCTTACAGTATGCAGGTGGCTGTCCTGCGAATGGAAAAAGGGAGTAGATGCATTACCCCTTACCCCCGCGATGCGCCAGCAGCGCGGGACAGGTGACTGTAGTGAACGAAGTGAACGCAAGTCGCCAAAGTACCGAAGGTACTTCAGGCATTGCTATAGTCACAGCCTGCCTGATATGCTCAGGACTCCAGAAATATTCTCAGCCTTCTACTCTGTCTGGCCCTGCCTGCTTCCTTAGCTTCGGCACATTCCTTCTGAAGCCTTTGTATTTGCAGGTACAGCTTCGCTAATGAATACATATCCATATCAGCGATATGCTCAAGCTCAATGATACCCATATCCAGGTATTTTATAACAAGATTCTTTGCCATGCCGGGTATACGCTCCCTGACCATCTCAAGTATGATGAACCTGTCTTTAATCCTCTCAGATAACTTCTCAGCCTTATACCGGGCGTTGTCGAAATAGGACCTGTACCTGTCGAAATCCACCGTACCAAACGCACCCCAGCCAATTCCGCCATCCTCATCCACATCTGTTCGTATAACACCTTTGCTCTTCTTGACCGGCAAGGTTATTATTGCTGAAAACTCCTGATTGAAAACCATCCGCTCAAGCTCGTCCGGTGTCAAAAGCTCTTCATCAGGCAAGCCCTCCACGCTCCCGTAACCCCTGTTGCGTATTGGTTTCAATCTTGATGATACGGGCAGCTCTACCATACCAAATGTATTATTGATTTCTTTATTCATGTCAAACACCTCCGCCTTTTCGGCAAATCCTGTTGAAAAGGCAGAGTTGTTATAGACCGGGCCGTGGAGTCTGTCTTCGAACCTAATAGCAGGCAGCCGGCGTAGAATTGTTCATTATAAATCCCGGCTCCCCCTATTAGATGAGAAGACAGAAGCACGGCCTTGATTTTTTTGAAGTTTCTGGCTGGAGCGGGGCGGTTGATTTAATCTCGTAAATTATTTATGATTTTCCGCAGAAAATAAATGAGGGGCGAATACTGGAGCCCGAATAATTGAAAATCGTAAATGATAATTAGAGATTAAATCAACCGATACCGCCCCCGAAACTTCAAAAAAATCAACAAAATGCAGGATTCTTAAACCAAAGGGGTTTAAGCTGAACCTATGAATTCATATCCTTTGACACTGTCATAATTTGCCTGCCAGATATCCTCGGTTTCCTCTCGCCAGCCGCTTATCAAATTGGACCCGACGAAAATATAGCTTTTACAGGTATCACATGCCACATAATGACCTCTGCCAAGATTGAAGCACCGGACTTCATGGCCATGGCAACACCTGGTTTTACAAAAACATTCACCTATTATGAAATTGCCGTTATATCCCGATATCATTTTACTTTGACCTGAGGCTTCATTGTTCCTGTTCCTTCCACTCAGGGAATTCTTTTTTGATATCCTGAAGGAACTTATTGTCCCAGTTTATCATGCAGAATCTTATGAGCTTCTGAGCTATTGCTGCATTCTCATGGGCCGCTTTTCGCTCGGCGGGTGTGCTGTCGTTAAAAACGTATATGTCCAATTCTTGTGTTCCTTCATCGGTCTCTTCCCAGATTTCCCAATTATCACGGTTGCACAATGCAAGAGTCTGGCCGTCTGATTGTACAAAGCTGACCAGGAATTTCCTGTCCAGACAGCAGACCTTCCAGTCACGCGATATTGTGTTCTGTTCTATTTTCATTTAATCACCTGCTATAGAAGTAAACTGGGCTCCTGTACTAAGGAGCCGTTCAGCCAATCTGTATTTCCTCTACGTTGTTATCACTGTTACCCGTTGTCTGGTTTTGTATATCAATTATCTTTTCAAATGCCTTTCTGAGACAGTAAATTGCAAGTGGAATCTCGTTTCTTGAAAAGGAGTTGCTCGTCTTCCACTGACCATCCTTGTTTTTATAAGTTCTCTGCAGGCTCCCCTTGAGAATCGTAACCTGCCTGTTATTAAAGATAGCCTTGTTCTCCCATAAAGAGACTGAGACCCCACCAGCCTTAATCCTGGCAAGTGGCTGTTGTCCATTTTCTTGTTCCATTTTTTTGTTCCTCCGAACCTCCGTCTATGCGGTGGTTCTCATTTCAAACAACAAATGAGAACCGTCCCTGAATATAAATACCCATCGATTTCAAACGGATGGGTATCCTGTGCCCTCTGACTGTGTATTAAGCACATGTTTCGTACCTGCGAGAGTCAACCTTGAATGTATTCTGCGACTGCAGCCAACAGGGCCTTGCGGATCGTAAGAGCCGCAAGGCCCGTAAATACATACCAAAATGTAAAATGGCGAAGGTCAGAGCCTGAACTTTTAAAAAGAAAAACTAACTAAAGCCTAAGATAAACTGTGCTTCAGCCATGAGTTCAAGTTCACGCTTGATGATTTTAAGTTCATTTGTATTCAGTTTACCCTCAAGCTCAAACCACCCAATCAAATCATCAGTTGGTAATATGTTGCCATAGTCATCTTCCGGTAATTTGCCCTTTGCCTGAATGTCCCTGAGTACCCGATGGATGATGTAATTGTTTACGTTCATTTTCAAATCTCCTTGAACTCGCTCATTGGCGGTTCACTCGTCATATGGTGAACCGACATTGATATTGCAGCGGAGGCCCGTCCAGCGGAGCCCTCGATAAATCTTTAGCCCGTAAGGGCGACCCTCGCCAAGAGGGGAAAGATTTACGATAAGGGCTCTGCGTGGGCCGGAGCGAGAGCAAAACAGAAGAAAATCAACGAGGTAGGAAGTCCTTGACAGATAGCTTAGGTTTACCTTTGAACTTGTCGATAGCTTTTTTAATTCCCCGCATCGGATCCTTCATTCTAATCATACGATATCTCTCATGTACATACATCGTGGATACCTCCGGAATAAGCCACTTTAATGGTAGTTCACTCATTTTGTAGGTAATGGAAACAGGTCCCGAAGAGTAGACTTCAATCTCTCGAAGCCTTTGATAAACCCTTTAGCCCGACAGGGTGATTTTGTATTGCTTCAGTCGGAATTGGACATTTCCCGAAAATGAATTAGCATGTATTATTTGGAAAGGAAATGGCCATTTTAGCGAGAGGGGGACGAATTACGAAAAGGGCTCTGTACGTGAATAAGTGAAAACAGAAAAAGAGAAGGGAAAAAGAGGCCAAACAACGGTCAGGTGCAGAGCTTGCGTCACCCTCTTGGTTTGGCCCAAGTGGCCGCGAAAAGAGTCTTGATAAGGCAAGCGGGATTGGAATTGAATTATTATACTAATATGTCAGATTTTTCTCACTGCGATAAACCTTTGTATTACAATGGTTTGCCCCAGAAAAGCCTGAACATTAATTATGCAGTTTTTTCAGGGCAACTCCGATTATTTATGCAGTTTTTGGCTGTTTTGGCCTATTTATTCTACATTTCGAGCCGATTTTTTATGCAGTTTACGGATTTATTCTATATTTTGCAGTTCCACACAGGCAGTAGTTTTCGAGTGGAAACCTGCTTATTATATTATATACATATCTATCCTGTTATTACTTACTACTTATAAAAGACGATGCTTATAAATCATTGTAACCGGGGCTTTTTTGAACAAATACCCTGCTGATGATCAGTTGACTTTCCACTCGCAAATTACTCTCTGTCTCTGAGCCGAAACATTTATAAACCATCCCTTCCAAAGTCAACTTGTGGAGGTGATTTGCAAGTGCAACAAAATCCAGTCCGAAACAAAATCCAGTCCCAGATACAACACATGGTCAACTCAGCCATCATCCTCAATCGCCGTTTCCTGGACGATGAACAGCTCATTCGATCCGAACAAATGGCCGTTCTTGAGGATGTCTTCAATGCCAATGTCCGTGATGCCGAGATCAAAGAACTGTCCAGCCACTTTGCGGGCATACTCCGCGGTGATCATCCCTGCCATATCGCCATCTGGGGCAAGACCGGCACCGGTAAAACTCTTACGATGTGTTACTTCCTGAATCTGCTGGCGGAGATGTGCTCGCAGCAGAACATTTCACTACGTCACATCCATCTTGATCTCTCCAATCCCCGACCGTGCTTTCGTGCCTTAAACGATCTGGCCTGCCTGCTCAATGCCAGCAAAAAATACCAAAAAGGCATATCACTTGAGGAAATGATGTCGCGTATCGAGAATAAACTTGCCGATTATAAAGGCTATCTGCTCCTGTTCATCGATGAAGTTGACAACGTAAGACGCGATATGGATAACTTTATGCGGTTCCTGGTCCGGCGGCTACCACAGCGAATACCCGCAAAACTCATTCTCATTCTGGTCTCCAACAGACTTGATTGGCCGGAAATGCTTGATGCTCGTATCAAATCCTTTCTCAAGGTAAATGAGCTAATATTCAAGCCATACAATGCAGTTGATCTCAAGCATATACTCCGTATCCGTATCGAAAAGGCCATCGCCCCAAACTCCATCGCCGCCGGCGTAATCGAAAAGATTGCAGCCCTTGCCAGCAGGCAGCACGGCGATGCCCGAAAAGCCGTTGGCCTGCTTGCCAAGAGCGCCTACATAGCAGAGAAAAACGGTTCAAAAACCATCACCCTGGAGACCGTTGATATGGCGGCGGGCCAGCTTGATATGGACAGGTATATCTCGCTTCTTCGATCCGCGCCGGCCCATCTTAAGGCAACCATGGCATCCATCATCCATGCCCTGCAAACCACAAACACAAGTTGTCTCGCCACCGGTCAGGCTTATGAAGCATACCTGTCCTTCTGTGGGAAAATCAACCTTCGCCCATTATCCAACCGCGCTTTTGCCGATATCATCGCAGAGCTTGATATCTATTCGTTGATAAGGACCCGGATAATTTCAAAAGGCCGTTACGGCCGAACAAGAGAGATCATCCTCGACATGCCGGAATCTATGATTGACAGGATAAAGGAAATGTTGATTGATACACTTATTCGGTAGAGATGTGTTACCGAATCTGAATGGATTTCGCATAGCTGTCAAATATTGAATCCACCGGCAGCATTGTATTGCCGCCCTTTGTCCATATTTTCCCACTGACACCTTTATCGAACATCGGTTTTTGATGGCTTGTCCAGATGAAATTGATATCAGAGTCGGCTCTGTCGGTTGACATTTCTCTGATAAGCCGACATATAGCAGCGAATCTCTGCTCTGTATTAGTAAGCATTAACAGCCGAAAGCCGGCAAAACCAGATCTAAAAATCTTTTCGTATTTCTTATATCGCTCACTCAAGAAGTACGTCTGGTAATTGATTATCTTCTGCCTTAGATCTTCGTGCCCCCTTTTGGGACTGGCTATCGCTTCGGTGCCGCAATCCACCTCAAGAAAAAACAACACCGCCTTGTTCCTGGACCTGTCCTTGAGCATAATAACTGCATCGGGAACGAATTGCACCGCCTCACCAGTTTCAGTATCAACCTGGGCGTAGTCAGATATACCGTAGGTCAGGATCTTTGTCTCAATGCCCTCAATCTCTCTCTGGGCCTTAACAATTCCAACACGAAACCAGTTTAGAAGCATCTGGTGGCCGATATATTTAACCGAACTGCCATCAATATACTCAAATTTGACTTTCTGATCGCTGTACTTCTTTTGAAGGCATTTAAAGCCTTTCTGTGTAATATAGAATACTTTCTCGGGCCGACCTTTTTTATTGCCATAGGCATCCCGGCTTGCAACCAGTCCCATCCGGCAGATATCTCCAACCCTGCGATATATACCCTGACGGCTTTTCTGCAAGAGAATCGAAAGCTGCTCAACCGTTAGCAGTCGGTATTCGACAAGCAACCGGAAAAGTTCGTAATCATTCTTGTTAATCTTGGCCATGAGTAACCTCATCAGAATAACACTGTCATCTGATAGCGGTTGTCCTTTTCATTAGATTTCGGTATGCCGCCTGAAATGTCAAGGTTCAGATGTCATATGGACGCGAATCTTGATTGAATTATCTGGCGAATTTGCGTAGCGGCCATGCAGTACTTCTTTCGTGACTGGGCAATGATTTGGCTCTTGAAGTTATTCTGCGGCACTTCCAAAGGCGCCAAGGTCTGGATCCTGGTTACATCGGTTTCACAGTGGATGATATCGCATTCTTAAGCTCCTTTGTTGGTATCTGGCATTATTTTGCCCATTTTTCTTGGTTGACAGAGCAGCGGAATAACTTGCAGAGTTTCAGACAGTATTCGAAATGCTCTAAATAATCTCCCCAAAAATCACTTTTCCCCCTGCTACAACAGAAAAACTGCCGTAAGGTGAAACTAGCTGAAGAACACTACCGCTCTTAACAATGAAGAAGAGGAAACTGAGAATTTTATGAAAGAAGCTTCGTGTTCAAGGTAGATTATTTTGAAGAAGCGTTCAGAAATATTAATAGGTTACGATGCATTTTCGATTCTCCCCGGAAGCCAAGGGCAACTCTCCCCCGACTTACTGACTGAGGAAGAGGCTATCCGTCTACTCCGGTTAGATGTAGATGGTCCGACCAATCCCCAAAAAACCTTGAGATATTACCGTGAGCAAGGGTTGCTAAAAGCAACCCGTGTAGGTAAAAGATTACGATATCAGCGAAAGGAATTATTGAGCTTTCTCGACAGGCTCACCGAAAGAACAGAAAAACACACTTGATACTGTCATTTATCGCAGTATATTTAGCGATAGAGGATAGTTATGTTTAGAAAAATTATATTAGCCGAAATAGAACGCCGTGGGTTAAGCCATTATGCAATAGTCGAGCGTGTCGCCAATCGTATTCCTCGCCGCACAGTCTATAACTATTTAGCGGGAGAAACAGACATGGGTGGCGAAAGGGTAGCTATCCTCGCAAAAGAGCTTGGTTTAACACTACAGTATTCCGAGATCAGAAAGTGAGGTAGTTTAATGGCCGTAGAAAAAGTGGGAATATATTATGAGAAACAGAGGATTAAACCTTGGCTTGTTCGATGGTACGGAGAAAATAATGCTAGGGGAAAACCACGACGTTATTCAAAATCTTTTAAACGAAAACGTGATGCACTTGCATTTCAATCCGATAAACAAGCAGAGCTTAATTCCGGTGCCCAAAGAGACGAGATGAAAATTACGCTGGAAGAGTTATGCGCCAATTTTCTTAAAAGTCGCAAACATTCATTACGAAAAGCATCGTTAGACAGATACGAATTAACGATTTCTCAGCTAAAAGAGTACTTTGATACTACTTGCCAGATCCGGAGGATTCGTCGTCAAGAAGCTGAAATGTTTATCGCTACACGTAAAATTATACACCCAGACCATAAACGCAAACATAAAGATCTATCTGCAGGTGCCCGAAATCGTTATTTGAGTTGTGCCCATACTATTTTTACGGCTGCTGTGGACTGGGAATACATCAAGAAGAATCCTTTTTCCGGCATTCCAGAAACAAAATCGGTTCCGAAAGCTTGGCATTTCATTACCCCTAGTGAATTTAAAGCTATTTTGCTTACAACTTCAGAGCGACGTATCCAGGCCTTATATGGAGTAATGTATGGTGCTGGATTGCGTTACGGTGAGGCGATTAACCTTCTCTGGAACGGCAAGGATATCGATTTTGAACGAAGCCGATTAAATATTGAGAAACGCCTGGCAACACGGAGCATACCTCCTTTTTTAGTCAAGGACTATGAAAAACGCTCAATACCTATGCCACAGTGGGTGCAAAACATGTTGCTCAAATTGCATACCGAGGCTCCTGAAGGCTGCCCTTTTGCATTTATCTCTCTCCCGCGATGGCCAAGGCTTCGAAAGAAATGGCAAATACTATTGAAAGGTGGCAATTCGAATAAATGGGAAAATTACATGGTGGCCAACAATGTCTTGCGAAATTTCCGTGCTGCTTGTTGCAGAGCAGGAATCAAGGTTGATGAAAGCCTCACTTTGCACAGTTTGAGAAAATCATATGCTCAGAATCTTGCAGACAACGGAACACCCATTTCGACACTCAAATCATTAATGGGTCATTCAGATATTCAGACCACCTCCAAATTCTATCTGCAATCCACTGATGCGAACGAAGAGCGTGCATGTCAAGCACTTGATCGGATCATGGAAGTTTTAGAAACTGACACTGAAATGACACTGGAACCCCCCAAACACGAAAAGAGCGAGAAGCCAAGTCTCCTTAACTCTCGCTCACATCAAAACTTACGTTAATCGGGGAGACAAGATTTGAACTTGCGACCTCTGCGTCCCGAACGCAGCGCTCTATCCAAGCTGAGCTACTCCCCGTGGTTCATAAGTAGCACCAATTCTTTAGTCTAATGGAAATAAATGGTTTTGCCAAGGAAATTACACAAAATTATATAGTTGAACCAGCAGCATTAAATTACCGATAATATTTAGTGGTGCTGATGATGACGGCTTCGGTGATTAACTACCGATAATATACCCATCGGGTATGATTTAATTGTGTTGCATTGTTTGTATTTAGCTGTCATTAAAGGAGTTACCACGGCATCGGCTGGGAGAATAATTATGCTGGAAACTACCGAATTTCAGACGGATATGAATGTGTATAACATTTCTTCGGAAAACATAGATGAACTGCTGGAAAAGGAGTGGTTGCTTACCAACGATCGCGGCAGCTATGCCGCCGGGACCGTGCTCGGCTGCAATACCCGCCGATATCACGGTCTGCTGGTCGCTTCTCTGCTGCCGCCCGTTGAGCGTATAGTAACCCTGTCTAACCTTTTAGAAACCGTCCGCTATCAGGATCGAACCTATGAGCTTTCCAACTTCGAGTTTTCCGACAGGCTGCATCCTCAGGGGTATCGTTTGCTCCGGCAGTTTCGCCACGATACAGGTGTGCATTTCCGATACGAACTGGATGATCTTGTGGTGGAGAAGTCTATCTATCTGGCACACGATCAGGACCTGTTGGTCATTACTTATGATTTCTCCGGTTCTGTCGAAAAGGGGCGGTTCTCTCTGATGCCGCTGGTAGCCCTGCGTGACTTTCACTCTTTGCAGTCGTCCTCGACTTCGTTGAGTATGGACCAGACCGATAATGTATATATCGCTCATGTGCTTGACCCGAATGGGCCTGCCGTCCATTTTCACTGCCCCGACGCGACGTTTGAAGGAAGCGACGACTGGTGGTACGCCATGCGTTATCGCAGGGAAGCCGCACGCGGCCAACACGATTATGAAGATGTCTGGGCCGCCGGCTCATTCCAAGCCGAGTTCGTTTGTCCCACCCGTGTTACGCTCATCGTTCAGGCTACCGCCGGACTTCAGCGTCCAGGCCCACTAAACATCGATGTGGACGAACTGATCGATTCGCTGCGCAGTCGTCGAGAGAAATTATATACATGGGCCGATGTCCGCGACGAACATGA
>Ga0209633_10005389_pt1 | contig 11226 bp, 10 predicted proteins | sample Cruoilmetagenom1_FD_187290 | JGI IMG/M metagenome (GOLD analysis project Ga0209633, IMG submission 187290) | Oil polluted marine microbial communities from Coal Oil Point, Santa Barbara, California, USA - Sample 1 (SPAdes) (version 2) | ecosystem: Environmental > Aquatic > Marine > Oil seeps ... | reverse complement strand
TTGCATTTCCCCTGCAATATCTGCCATTGCCCGGATACAGGGCTATTGGCGAACCTATTACAGGCGGCTGGCGCTGGGGCGGTGCATTTGGCTGTTTTGATAATGTTCCGGTTCTCTACTTTGAGGAACGCGATGCCTTTCTCGTGCGCGAAGGACAGATGTTTTGGAAGCTGATTGAGAATATCGAATTGAAAGCCAAGGACAGCTCACTGGAGCTCACCGGCACTATTTATTCTGTCAATATCAAGAACCCCGAGGCATCCATTAAGGCAGGATCCATAAAACCGCAGCGGCTTCGTATCAATTATAAGGATAATGGCAAGATCCTAATCGTAAAGGAAATGCATATGAACGGCGCGCCCGTGCACGACAAGATATTACTTAAATCATATATCCTGGCGCAATGCGGTTATCCGGGCCTGACCTTATTCATGCTGCGAACTTTGGGAATCAAAAAATACTGGCAAGAACCTCGAAACGGTGATCGCCAGGAGCGCGACATCATAGAGGTGCGTTAGAGGGTACCGATTAAAGCCTCAAGGCAGCATGAAACCTCTGATCATGTAATAGAGCATCGCAGCCATTATAGCTGCGACCGGCACCGTGATCACCCATGCTGCAGCGATTTTTGCCACCATAGAGCGTTTGACCAGTTCCTTCCTGTAAACCTTGCGCAAGGATTTCCGTTCCTTGTTGGTCATCGAAAAGTGCTCGCGGTCCTTTTTCAGCACCTTGAGCATATCGCCTTTTTCTTCAAAATTTGATGCTTCATATTCGGTGAGAAACTTGTCCAGTACTTCAGATGGATCGTCTTTGTGAAATTCCCTGATCTGGGCAATGCGTACCGCATGATCGGTTTCAAGCATCTCGCGTAAAAAGCCCACTCCAAAAACGCCGCCAACCGCAATATGCGTCGAGCTTACTGGCAGTCCGAGCTGGGAGGCGATGATCACCGTGATGGCGGCAGCCAGTGCGATGCAGAACGCTCGCGTCATATCAAGGTCGGTAATTTCCGAACCAACCGTTTGAATGAGTTTGGGGCCAAACAAAAGAAGACCAATGGCGATGCCTGCAGCACCAATTGCCATCACCCAAAAGGGAATGTTCGCCTTGGTTGCAATACCACCATGTGTGACCGCGTCATTAATAGCAGCTAATGGGCCAACCGCATTGGCTACATCGTTTGCACCATGTGCAAAGCTCAACAGGGCTGCGGCGAATATAAGAGGTATCGCAAATAGGGTATTAATGTCATCTTTGTGATTGTTAAATTTTTGGGCAGCCCTGGCGACCATCGGCTTAATGATGAAATAGGTTGCAATGGCGATAGCGAGCCCAATCAGGGTTGCTGACAGAAAATCAAATTTCCAAAGCTTCTTGAGCCCTTTAAGAATGATATAGCTCGCAAACACCCATGACATTGTCGCTACAAATATCGGCACGCGTTGTTTTGCCGCCGCTATCATGTCCCGCCTTGAGAGCACGGTTCGTTCAATCAGATAAAGAAAAATGGCGGCAATTATACCACCCAGTACAGGTGAAATAACCCAGCTCGCGGCGATCGCACCGACCTTATCCCAATCAGCAATCGCCCAGCCACCCGCCGCAATTCCCGCACCAAGAACGCCGCCGACAATCGAGTGAGTTGTTGAGACGGGTGCGCCCATATAGGTCGCCAGGTTGAGCCAAAGGGCGGCTGAAAGAAGGGCCGCAAGCATTAACCAGATAAAGGTTTGGCTGTCTTTGATGAGGCTTGGATCAATGATCCCTTTTTTGATGGTGCCCACCACATCGCCACCAGCGATAAATGCACCTGCTGCTTCAAAAACCGCTGCGAGAAGCACGGCGGTCATGAGTGTCATGGCTTTTGAGCCAACCGCCGGTCCAACATTGTTGGCTACATCATTGGCGCCGATATTCATCGCCATATAGCCGCCAATAACAGCCGCAGCTATAAGAAGCGGACCGCCATGATGCACGATATGAGCACCGTAAGAAAAATAGAAAATAACGGCAATGAAGAGAACGGGAAGGATTATCTGTCCAAGTCCCATTCGAGTTTTGGGTATCCGATCACCCAGATAATTCATGCTGGTTTCAAGCACTGTCAGGCTCCGAAATTATTTAAGAATCTCAATTTGAGACCATGACAGCTTTATGACGAAGCCACTTGAGTCTCGCAAGTCCAATGATCGGTCTTGCTTCTATTTGACCGTGGATAATAATAAGACTCGGAAAAATAGGTGTTTTTGGGCGACAGGTACCAAGCCTATAGGCTGAAATGCTTTAAATATCGAGCTCTTCGGCAAATTGAGCGTTTTCCTGAATAAACCTGAAACGCGCTTCGGGTTTGTTGCCCATGAGATCAGATACCGACTGTGCGGTTTCATCCTCATCCAGGTCCATCACCTCAACCTTGAGAAGCTGGCGCTTTGACCGGTCCATGGTGGTTTCCTTGAGCTGGGCCGCCATCATCTCGCCAAGGCCTTTAAAGCGAGAAATCTCGATCTTGCCGCGTCCTGTAAATTCGGTTTCGACAATGTGGTCTTTCTGCTCGTCATCAAGGGCGTAAAGCGACTTTGCCCCTTGCGTGATTTTATAAAGTGGTGGCACCGCCATATAGAGGTGGCCGTTCTTTACAAGCTCGGGCATCTGCGAATAGAAAAACGTGATGAGAAGTGACGCAATATGCGCCCCGTCGACATCCGCATCCGTCATGATGATGATCTTCTCATAGCGTAAATCATCATCCCGGTAATTATGCCGTAGTCCCGTGCCAAGCGCCTGCACGAGATCGGTGAGAAGCTGGTTCTGCGCGAGTTTCGCAGCTGATGCATTGGCAACATTCAGGATTTTACCGCGCAAGGGCAAAATGGCTTGTGTCTTGCGGTCACGCGCCTGCTTGGCCGAGCCACCCGCACTGTCTCCTTCGACGATAAAGAGTTCTGTGCCCTCGGCTGCTGACTGTGAACAGTCTGCAAGCTTGCCGGGAAGGCGCAATTTGCGGACGGCTGTTTTGCGTGAAACTTCCTTTTCGCGCCTGCGTCGCAAGCGTTCGTCAGATCGTTCAATCACCCATTCAAGAAGCTTGTTGGCCTGTGCGGGGCTGTCTGCCAGCCAATGGTCAAATGCGTCGCGCACAGTGGCCTCAACGATTTTCTGCGCCTCAACGGTTGCCAGTCGGTCTTTTGTTTGTCCCTGAAATTCAGGCTCCCTGATGAAAACGGATAACATGCCGCCAACCGTGCTCATCACATCATCCGCCGTGATCTGAGCAGCTTTCTTCACGCCCACAAGGTCTCCATAAGCCCGCACACCCTTTGAAAGCGCACCGCGTAGCCCCGCCTCATGGGTGCCGCCATCTCCTGTTGGCACTGTATTACAATATGAATTCAGAAACCCGTCCCGGTCTCCAAGCCACGATACCGCCCATTCAACCGATCCGTGGCCGCCTTTTTTCTGAACCTTGCCAGAGAAAATGTCAGCGGTTATGGGGTGTGCGCCTTCGTTCTTTTGAGCAAGAAAATCGCGCAGGCCACCCGGAAAATGAAAGACAGCCTGAGGCGGTGTTTTGTCTTTTTCCGAGATCAGCTCCGGTGCGCAACTCCAGCGGATTTCAACACCCCCAAAGAGATAGGCCTTGGACCGCGCCATGGCGCAAATACGCGCGGGCTTAAAATGCGCCTTGCCGCCGAATATTTCAGGGTCCGGTTTAAAACGAACGGTTGTACCCCGGCGATTGCGCACAGATCCAAGATCTTCAAGCTTTGTCTGAGGGATGCCGCGCTCAAAAACCTGACGGTAAAGATTTTGCGCCCGCGCCACTTCAACTTCAAGATGTTCTGAAAGCGCATTCACGACCGAGATGCCGACACCGTGCAAGCCGCCCGATGTGGCATAGACATCTGAATCAAATTTTCCGCCCGCATGAAGCGTCGTCATAATGACTTCAAGTGCGGATTTATTCTTGAATTTGGGATGCGGGTCAACCGGGATGCCGCGACCATTATCTGAAACGCTGAGATAGCCATCCGCGTCCAGCGAGACATCAATCCAGCTGGCGTGCCCCGCCACCGCTTCATCCATCGAGTTGTCGATAACTTCGGCAAAGAGGTGATGAAGCGCCTTTTCGTCCGTGCCACCAATATACATGCCTGGCCTGCGCCGTACTGGCTCAAGTCCTTCAAGAACCTCAATATCAGCAGCCGTATAGCCAGCCTCAGCCGCGCTCACGCGATTCGTCTTTTTTGCAGGTTTAGCGGTCAAATTACTGGTCAACTTTCCAAACAGGTCACGAGATACAGAAGATTTTGACATCTCTCCCCCCGACATCCGGTGTCTAATTGCGTATCAATTTGCAAATATTTATCAGCTTATGGGGCATCAAATAGCCCTGGCTGCGTTTTGCTCACAATATCCGATTCGTCGCATGCTCCCGGATGATTTGGCAAGAGGGACGGGAGAAGACGCGCGTTTTTCCACGCTGGCGTGTCTTTTTCATGTCAGGCATGTCCCTTCATCCATACAAACAGCACGCAGCTATGATGTTACTGTACTTGCACCACAGTCCCTCCAGCGCTATGAGAAACCTCAAAACAATGACTGGTCATTGACTTGGTCATCCCAATTAACTCTCAAGAGGCAAACCCCATGCAGGTCGATGAAAAAATCGTGCGCAAGATTGCGCGCCTTGCACGCATAAAAATTACCGATAAAGAAGTCAAAGCACTTGAGGGCGAGCTCTCTGGCATATTGAAATGGGTCGAGCAGCTTGAAGAGGTCAACACAGATGGCGTTGAGCCGATGACCTCCGCCGAGCACCAACCGCTGACACAACGCAAAGACGAAGTTACCGATGGCGGAATAGCTGAGAAAGTCGTCGCCAATGCGCCGCTCTCGGAAGACAACTTCTTCATGGTTCCAACGGTTGTTGAATAGGGGAGGGCGGCATGGCTAAAAATTCAGAACTCACAAGATTGACAATCGTTAGTGCGCGTAAAGGTCTGGATAAAGGCGATTTCACGGCAGCTGAGCTGACGCAAGCGCATCTTGACGTCATTGACGCGGGCAATAAAGGCTTGAACGCCTATGTGCTGACCACGGCAGATCAGGCGATAAATATGGCCAGGGCATCTGACAAGAAAATCAGTGCCAAAAAGCCGGGCGCACTGGAGGGTATTCCCTTAGGGATAAAGGATCTCTTTGCCACGGAAGGCGTGCGCACAACAGCCTGCTCACACATATTGGATGGCTTCACCCCACCATATTCATCCACCATTACCAGAAATCTCTGGGACGCAGGTGCGGTGATGCTCGGCAAACTTAACAATGACGAGTTTGCCATGGGTTCTTCAAATGAGACGAGTTATTACGGCCCCTGTATTAATCCCTGGCGGCGCAATGGTGATGAAACACCGCTCGTGCCCGGTGGCTCGTCAGGCGGTTCATCATCTGCCGTGGCCGCTCATATGTGCCTTGGCGCCACCGCAACAGACACCGGTGGCTCAATCCGCCAGCCAGCAGCCTTCACCGGCACTGTTGGTCTCAAACCAACTTACGGGCGTTGTTCGCGCTGGGGCGTTGTGGCTTTTGCCTCATCTCTCGATCAGGCCGGTCCGATCACCCGCACCGTCGAGGACGCGGCCCTGATGCTGGGCTCGATGGCTGGCTATGACCCAAAAGACAGCACCAGTATTAACGCACCCGTACCCGATTACACATTGGCGCTGGCCAAGGGTGTCAAAGGCTTGAAAGTTGGCATCCCGAAGGAATACCGCATTGACGGCATGTCCGACGAGATCGAGAAATTATGGCAACAGGGGATTGAATGGCTAAAGGCCGCAGGTGCTGAGATCGTTGAGGTCAGCCTGCCCCACACGAAATACGCCTTGCCAGCCTATTATATCGTCGCACCGGCGGAAGCCTCGTCCAATCTCGCGCGCTATGACGGTGTGCGTTATGGACTTCGCGAGCCGGGCGAGGACATTCAGGCGATGTATGAAAATACCCGTGCCGCGGGATTTGGCGCGGAAGTCAAACGCCGGGTGCTGATTGGCACCTATGTGCTCAGTGCGGGCTATTACGACGCCTATTACCTGAAGGCGCAGAAAGTGCGCTCGCTTATTGCGCGTGATTTTGACGAAGCGTTCGAGAAGGTCGATGTGTTGTTAACCCCAACAACACCGAGCCCGGCCTTTGGTGTTGGCGAAAAGGGTGGTGCGGATCCGGTTGAAATGTATCTCAATGATATTTTTACCGTGACCGTTAACATGGCTGGATTGCCTGGCATTTCCGTGCCGGCGGGCATATCGGACGAGGGCACGCCGCTTGGGCTGCAGCTCATAGGCAAACCGTTTGATGAGGCGACCATTTTGCGTGCTGGTCGCGCCATTGAAGACGCCGCCGGAGACCTCGGGACGCCGCAAGACTGGTGGAGTGCCACTAGTGGCGCGGATGCTGCGCCCAAAAAGGCGGCAAAAAAGAAAAAGCCAACTAAGTCGGGAGGCAAAAAATCATGAGTTTACAATCCGAGAGACAGCATACCCCGGAAGAATGCGAGAACATGGACCATGTGCGGGCCGAAATCGACCGGCTTGATATTGAACTCGTAAAGCTTATTGGTGAGCGTTTTTCATATGTCGACCGGGCGTGGCAGTTTAAGAAAAAACCGGCTGATGCAACCGTGCCATGGCGCATTCAAGATGTCGTTGATAAGGTGCGGCGCAATGCGGAAGGTACAAATCTGCCTCCTGAAATGGTTGAAGCTCTTTGGCGCCAAATGATCGGCTGGTTCATTCAGTATGAAGAGAGCCGCTTGGAGGAAAAGTCGGATTCAAGCGAGGACGGTTGAATTAGGTCCGGGAGTAAACCCATGAGCGTTTCAGTTCGGCCATTAGAGGCAAATGACAGGCAGCGCTGGGAAGAGCTCTGGGCTGGATATCTGTCCTTTTACGAGGCAGAGCTGCCACAAGAGACCACCGACCACACATGGCAGATGCTGCTTGCACCACAAGCGAGCCACAACGGCTTGGTCGGTGTCGATAGTGATGGGCGCATTATTGGTTTCACCCATTACCTCATTCATCCCTCGACCTGGACCCAAACATCCTATTGCTATCTTGAAGATTTGTTTGTCGCGCCCGAAGTCCGTGGCCTTGGTGCGGGCCGGGCACTTATTGGCGGGGTTGAGGCGGCGGCACGGGCGGAGGGCTCATGCAGGCTCTATCTTGTCACCCAGGAATTTAACGGTACCGCCCGTGGTCTTTACGACAAGACCATGACCCTCGCGCCCTTCGTGCCGTACCGCAAGCTGTTGGATTGAGCTGGCATTATCGGGATTTCCCATGTAGCCCCATCCATGTTAATACCATTTACATGGCAGATAAAAAATCAAAACCAAAACGCTCCTATCATCACGGCAATCTAAAAGCGGCGCTCATTGATGTCGCAGGCCGGTTGATCGTCGAGCGCGGTCCTCACGGTTTCACACTGGTCGAGGCGGCAGCGAAGGCGGGTGTCAGTCCCGCCGCACCATACCGGCATTTCTCCAATCGAGAGGCGCTCCTGGCAGAAGTGGCGCGCACCGGTTACGTGCAATTTTCTGCCCGGCTTGAGGAGGCGTGGGCTGATGGCGTTCCTGATCCGGTCACAGCCTTCAGGCGTATGGGGGACACTTATCTCGATTTTGCCCGATACGAACGGGCAAGTTACATTGCCATGTTTGAGGCTGGCCTCGCGGGTGATGAAGTAGAGGGGCTCAGCCGCGCGGCAGATCACGCCTTTTCCATTCTGACCAAGGCGGCGGCAAAACTGGGTGGGACCTTGCCCGACGGCAAGCCGATCCCACCTGAAATGCTCGGAGCCCACATTTGGGCCCTGTCCCACGGTATGGCGACTTTATTTGCGTCGACGGAAAAAGGCCCGGACAAACGTTTGAAAGGAGATATGAAGGCTCTTTTTGAAACAGGCATCGCGATTTATCTAAAAGGACTGGATATTGATGTGCAGGTTTTTGATAATTAATTCAATTAGATGATCGGATTTTTCACAGTTAACCTCTTGAAATCCCGTAGTGCGGTTCTTATTATGTAAATGACATTTACATTAACTGATGGGGGCAATAGAGCTTTGGTAATTTCCCCAAAAACGAGAAAGGAAAAAATATCATGACATCCAATTCGACGACAATGGATTGGTTTGCCAGTCTGCTGGATAGATTTGACGGATTGCCGAGCGGTGTGCGCGTCGCCGTCATGGTTGTTGGCTTCGTTATGTTCTGGCCGATTGGTCTGGCCATTTTGGGCTATCTGATGTGGAATAAACAATTGAATTTATGGAGTGGATCAATGGGTTGTAATCGAAATCATAAACATTCGCGCAGCCGCGCCTGGTCGGGTTATTCAGGCGGGCGTGGACGATCATCCGGCAACCGTGCCTTTGATGAATATAGAGACACGACCTTAAAGCAGCTCGAAGAAGATCAGATTGAGTTTGCAAACTTTGTCGATCAGCTGCGCCGGGCCAAGGATCAGAATGAGTTTGACGCGTTCATGGCGGACCGCATGCGCAAGGCGCGCGAGGAAAATGGCGGTGAGCGGCGACCGGAAGACGGCGGTGTTTCATAGCCTGTATCAGGCAGGTTTAAACAGAGATTTCGGGTGCGTTGGATTTCTCAGCGCACCCGTTACTTATTTATAATCGCACTCTCAGGATGAAAGGCGTGAAAGACAAAGGCAAATGTCACGTCATATTTTATATCAAGCCTTTTGCCGTTAGCTCCTTTCACTTGAGCGACGACGTTACCGACATCCCGCCCTTGGGAAATGCGGTCTGTATCAAGAGCTGAGTTTTGGCCTTTCTCCCAACTTAAATGTACACCACCAATGATGAGTGTGCCTTTGGTGCGTAAATGATTGAGCGTCACGGCGAGATGTTGGCTCTTTTGTTTTATCACCACGACGCGGGCCATCGGATTGATACCTTTTGGCATGTCGCCTTGATATAGAAATGGCATTTTAGCCCGGTCATATCCGACATAAGGGTTGCGACCATAAGCACGGAAGTCTGGATCGTTTGGTATAAGGACGAGTGCCTTTTTATACCGATTTTTGAAACGGCTGAAGGATGAAAGCCGCACGGGCAAAGTTTTCAGCGTCACACCCAGCTTTGATCCGACAATAGCCTCTCCAGTAAATTGCTGCCACCAGCTTTCCGTTTGGCGGTCATACATGACAAGGTCTGAATTTCTGAGCTTGCCGGTCGTGCCGAAATCAAGGATGTGTGACCCTACACGCCGGTCAAAAACAATGGCTGCATTGCATAGCGGGCAATATGTGATGGCCACCGGCACGCCGCCCACTATGTCATTGACGATTTCGTGCCATGTGAGAATGGAAAGAGGATAGGCGCGTGCATCACCATTGATCTCAAGTGAAATTACAGGTTCATCGGAACCGATGCGGGACGCGCCGGCCAGCGCAGTGAAGACCGGATTATCAATCGACGGGATGCCGTCGCGTGGAGGGCCGCCCGACATAATTTCATGCCATTCAATATTTTTTTTGGAAAAATCAGTTCGCCAGCCCTCGGTTTTCCATTGGTTTGGTGAGGCATGGGTACCTGGAGGTGCGACGGCCAGGACGATTATCGCACCACAAATACTTAACGCTACGATGAGTGTTGAGAACAGTTTCCTAAACATGGCGCCATAATGATGGGGAATTCTGGCGTTTCAAAATCAATCTGGCGTGATCAACGGCCGCAAGCGGCAGGGATATGTCACATCATTCCGTGCAGGTCAAAAACGGGGCTGGGTGAAAATGCGATACACAAGTGAATTCCTCCGTATCCATACGGATTGTTCCGCTCACGTCTTATCGGTGAAATTAAACGCATTTGACAATGTGATTTTATCAGTATATTAATATATTCGAATATTGACATATGTCAAAGATCGCTGACGTCTTCCGGTTAATATAAAGGCGTCAATCGGAGAGTAACTGAGCAATTGAGTAACTGAGTAACTGAGCAATTGAGTAACTGAAAAGGGAGAATCAAAATGAGAAAGATTATTAAATCGACATTAATGGCAGGTCTGGTGGTTGCGGGTGCCGCATCACTATCAATGAGCAGTGCAAATGCCTGGGGTTGGGGTGGACCTAACTGGGGTAACGGTAATGGCTTTGGCAATGGTAACGGTACCGGCAGCTTTAGCATGAACTTCTCTGGCAATTCCAACATGGCTGGCAATGGCTATAATGGTTATAACAATGGCTACGGCTATCCAGCATATGGTTACAATTATCCTGTGAACCCATATCAACAGGCCACTGTTAATCCTGTCGCTAACAACGTCGCACCAGTTAATCCTGCTGCACCACAAGCCAATAAAAATACAGCACCTGTTAACCCAACCACCAATCTCGGTAATCGCAATGTAAATCCTGCCTATCCTTATCCCGGCAACAATTATGGATATCCAGCTTACGGCAATAACGGTTGGGGCAACGGCAATGGCTGGGGTCAGGGAAATGGATCCGGAAACTTCGGCATGAATTTCTCCGGTAACACCAATCTGGCCGCTAATGGTTATGGCAACGGTTATAACGGTTACAACAATGGCTACGGCTATCGCGGCTATGGCTACCCAGCTCCATATGGTGCGCCTCAGGTGAACAATGCTCCGGCGGCACCTGCACCGGCTGCAAAAAACTAACTGTTTCAATCAGTTAATTTAAAGTGTTGAGACTTGAAGGAACGGTGTCAGCCCAATGGGTCGGCGCCGTTCTTTTTGTTTGGATGCTTATTTTGATGGCGTTTCGGCTGAAAGGAAATCACCTTATTAATATATTCGATAATACTGATGTATATCAAAGTCATTGCCTTTTTTCTTGGCAAAATAAAGGGGTCAATCGCGACATGAATTGAGTAATTGATTAGGGAGAACAGAAAATGAAAAGGATGATTAAATCGACTTTAATGGCAGCTCTGGTAGTTATTGGTGCTGCGTCTTTGTCAATGAGCAGCGCAAATGCCTGGGGTTGGGGTGACGGCAATGGCTGGGGCAATGGCACTGGTTCCGGCAGCTTTGGCATGAATTTCTCCGGCAATAGCAATATGGCCGGTAATGGCTGGGGCAACGGCTATGGCTATCCGGGTTATGGCGGGTATGGTTATCCGGGTTATGGTGGCTATGGCTATCCGCGTTATGGTGGCTACGGCTATCCG
>Ga0209633_10005388_pt1 | contig 11226 bp, 13 predicted proteins | sample Cruoilmetagenom1_FD_187290 | JGI IMG/M metagenome (GOLD analysis project Ga0209633, IMG submission 187290) | Oil polluted marine microbial communities from Coal Oil Point, Santa Barbara, California, USA - Sample 1 (SPAdes) (version 2) | ecosystem: Environmental > Aquatic > Marine > Oil seeps ... | reverse complement strand
AAACCGGTGCCGATCTGAATGGGTTCACTACCCGTTAAGGTCACTGCGTGTACCCTGGCATCCCCGATGACACCGGCCACCAGGGAAGACGGGATCATCAATGCACGAAACACATTAGCGGGGAAGCCTGCCTCTGTAAAAATCCCCTCGATGGCCAGCGCGCATGCCGGTACATTGGATGCATGTTTGAGCAGACCCGTATTACCCGCTATCAGGCCGGGAGCAGCAAAACGAAACACCTGCCAGAAAGGAAAATTCCAGGGCATCACCGCCAGCACCGTTCCTAACGGCTGATAGGCTACCAGGCTTCGCCCGGCATCGGACTCGATGCTTTCGTCAGCCAGAAAACCGGGACCATGATCCGCATAGTAATCGCATACCAGGGCGCATTTTTCAATCTCAGCACGCGCATCCTTGATCAGCTTGCCCATCTCCCTGGTCATGGTAGCTGCCAGCTCCTCCTTGCGTTGCAGCAAGATTCTGCCCGCTTTACGCATCAGGTTACAACGCTCCTCTATCGAGGTAGCAGCCCAGAGCGGTCTAGCCTCACTACAGTCCTGCAGGACCATATTCAGGTGTATCTCATCCCAGGTGTCATACACCTGTAGGGTTTCACCTGTTGCCGGATTAATAGAACGCATACTCATCGACTGTTTCCTTTCTGATTCTGGCCCATTAGTAGTAATATAGTACAAATTGCTTGTTATAGACTCATCTTAAATTGATATATCCAGGACTTATGCTATGCAGTATAGAACGATAGGTATATTGGGCGGGAGCGGTTTTGTCGGCCAGCATTTATCTGCCCTGTTGGCACAAAAAGGCTACCAGGTTCGACTACTTTGCCGTGATCCCTTGCGTCACCCCTCACTCAACCTGATCGAACATATCAGTGTCATCAAAGGCGACCCTTTTGATGAGCAGGCCCTTGAGGTGTTCTTCGAAGGCCTGGACGTCGCCATCAATCTGGTTGGCATACTGAATGAAAAACGCGACAATGGCCAGGACTTTGATCGTATCCATGTTGACCTGGCGCATCGTGTGGTTCTTGCCTGTCGTAAAAAAGATGTCAAACGCTTATTGCATATGAGCGCACTGAATGCCAGTAAGGATGCCCACAGCTATTACTTGCGTAGCAAGGGTGAAGCTGAAGACTGGGTTCATGATGCCGATGGATTACTGGTCACCAGTTTCAGGCCGTCAGTTATATTTGGCCCATCAGATTCTTTTTTTAATCGCTTTGCCGGCTTATTGAAAATCACGCCCCTGGTTTTTCCCCTGGCCTGCGCAAAAAGCCGTTTTGCACCTGTCTATATTGACGATGTATGCAAGGCATTCTGTACCGCACTGGAGAATCCACACACAATCGGCCAACGTTATTCACTGTGCGGCCCTCAAATCTTCACCTTGCAGGAACTGGTGCAATATACAGCCAGCCAACTACAATGCCGAACCAGGATTATTGCTTTACCGAATATCCTGTCACGCCTGCAAGCGCGGGTATTGAGCCTGCTACCCGGCAAACCATTCACACTGGATAATTACCGTTCCTTACAGACAGACAGCGTTTGTAGCGAAAATGGCTTGATAAAACTTGGCATCAAACCCGTATCCATTCATGCCATTGTCCCAGCCTACCTGAGTCAGGACAATCGCAAGGGACGACTGGATCAATACAGGAAACAGCGGTCTTTTAGTTACCGCAAACGCTATTAACAGAACTATTCTGCAATAGCCCCTCCTGCGGTCCTGGATAACAGATAGTCACGTCTCTCTTTCTGCGTCAATGTCATTATGTGGCGTAGCTCTGCATAAAACGGCTGCAGATCGCCCTGATGTCGCTGTAACATTTTTTCAAAGGCTGGCACATAATCGTAATAAGTGGCTATCGACTGAATCTTGGCGTTATTGACGCCGGAAAAAATCCATTGGTCATAGGCATCATAACCGCCCCACTGTTGGCGCAATTGGCGATAATCTGCGCGCAGGCCACGCAGGATCTCTAATTTCCTGATCGACATAGACTCAGATGACAGACTGGATTGATACAAATCTTCCAGCTTGTTGCGTGTCTTTAATACCATATCAATAAATTGGCGCTCTCTCTGTGCGTCCTGCAAATAATCCTGGAACCGTTCATTATCAGACTGTTGATTCATCCATCTTCGCAAACCTTCCTGCTCTATCGCCTTTGCAAGAGACTCATTAAAGATAGTGTCACCCGCCACATAAAACTTCTGGTGGGCCAGCTCATGAAACAATGTGCTAACAAGATCGTAGTCCTGCCAGTGCATCATGGTATTCATAACAGGATCATCAAACCATCCCAATGTCGAATAGGCGGGCACGCCGGCCACATAAACATCAAGACCCTCCGTCTCCAGTTGTTCCGCATACTCCCTTGCCGGTACGGGCGAGAAATAATTCCTGTAACTGACACAGCCGAACAACGGATAGCACCATTGCTTTGGCTGCAGGGAAAATTCAGCCGTCGCAAAAACATTCCACAAAGCATAAGGCCTGCCAAGATCGGCATACTCACTATAACTGTCATTATCAGGCAAATCTAATTCACTGACTGCAAATTTGCGTGCCTCCACGATCATCTCAAGGCGCTTTCTTATCCGCGCATCGACCCCCTGATCCTGAATAACCGCTGCAATAGGTTTGCGCTTTTGCAACAACTCCATTTGACCACTGATGGCTTGCTGGTAATATGACAGGGTCGAACAGGCTTGCAACAAAGACAAAGCCAGGACGATTAATGCGAATCGTAACAGGGACAACATTGTGTTAATGACAAGAACAGACATAATTTTATATAATTCCAGGGACCTGTTTTCATAATACAGGGAACCTCTGATTAATTGAAAATATTGAGTCATTGCGAGCGTAACGCGGCAATCTGTCAAATAGAATCATGTAGTTATAGATTGCTTCGTCGCTTCTCTCCTCGCAATGACTAATTAATCAGAGGTTCCACAGACATTATTACTCGCTGTCGGCCGTCTTTTTCCAGGTAATAAAAAAACGGAAGGCGCAGATAAATAGCAATCCAGGCTATTGAGGATCTTAATATCTTCACTATTACATTTCACTATACTGGCTGTTCCAGCAGACATCGGGACTTTAACTTAAAATGAAAATCTATCTGGTCGGCGGTGCTGTGCGCGACAAATTACTGGGCCTGACCCCCAAAGAACGTGATTGGGTGGTGGTGGGCAGTACGGTGGATGAAATGTTATCACTGGGGTATCAACAGGTCGGCAAGGACTTTCCTGTTTTTCTCCACCCCGATACCCACGAGGAATACGCACTCGCACGCACCGAGAGAAAGACCCGCCCAGGCTATACCGGTTTCGCAGTCCACGCCTCTACCGACGTTACCCTGGAAGAAGATTTGCAGCGTAGAGACTTGACCATCAACGCGATTGCAGAAGATGATAATGGTGACTTGATTGACCCCTACAATGGCTGTGAAGACCTCGATGCCGGCCTGCTTAAACACATATCTCCCGCATTCAGTGAAGACCCTGTGCGTATTTTACGCATTGCCCGTTTTGCCGCGCGTTTCTGCCGCTGGGGGTTTCATGTTGCTCATGGCACCAACACGCTCATGCGCGAAATGGTCGAACAGGGCGAAGTCGATGCGCTGGTCGCTGAACGCGTCTGGGCTGAAACCGAGAAAGCGCTGGGAGAAGATCACCCCGAACGCTACTTTGAGGTATTACGTGGATGCGGCGCACTGCAAAAAGTGTTTCCCGAAATCGACAATCTTTTTGGAGTGCCACAACCGCAAAAGCATCATGCTGAGATCGATACCGGCATTCATATCATGATGGTATTGCAGCAGGCCTGCCAATTGAGTAATGACAAGGCAGTACGATTTGCAGCACTCACGCACGACCTGGGCAAGGCATCAACACCTCAGTCCATCCTACCCAGTCATCATGGACATGAAGAACGTGGTGTCGAACTGGTAAAAAATATGTGTAACAGGATCAAGATTCCCAATCAATATCGCGATCTGGCCGTCATCACTGCGCGTTATCATACACACTGCCACCGCGCACAGGAGCTCAGGCCAGCCACTATCCTGAAAACGCTGGAAGGACTGGATGCTTTTCGCCGCCCACAACGCTTCGAAGATTTTTTACTGGCATGTACGGCAGATGCAAGAGGGCGTAAGGGACATGAAAATGATGTGTACCCACAGGCTGAATTATTCAGACAATCATTGCAGGCCTGTCAGTCCATCAACAATCAGACCCTGATCGAACAAGGTATCGAAGGGCGGGAATTTGCCGAGGCCCTCTCACGTGAACGCATACAAAAGATTACAGCCATCAAAGACTCCTTCCAGCAAGCCTGAATCATATTGATCGACTATTGTCTTGCCAGAACTCGAACTTCAAACCAGGCAAGCAGACGATCGAGACCCAGACGGGCAGCCAGCCAACCTATCAGTATCCCCGTTGCATTGGCCATCATATCAGCGATCTCAAAAACCCTGACACCCCCCATGCGCTGCAAAAACTCAAGCACAATACCCATGACCACAAATAACACTGCCAGCAGCAATCGCTGTCCTAGCGATTTATACAACTGTGCAAACCAGAGCATCAACCCGCAATAACCCAAGGCGTGACTCATCTTATCGTTAAACATTCCACTCACCACCTGCATCCCACCCGAATTCAATGATAAGTAGATAACCAGAAAAACAATACTCCAGCCAATCACCAGCCAGAGCTGATGGAAGCGCAACGGTGCATTGCGATGATCAGACAACACTAAAAAAACCTGGACGCATGAAAATGAAGTATAAAAGAACGCCACCTAATACAAAACGATAGATGACAAAGGGCAACATACCCATTCTATTCAGTAATTTCAGAAAATAGTAGATACAAATATAGGCTGTGACGGCTGACACCAGCACGCCCACCGCCAGGAAATCCCAGGCGATGACAGTGTCGCTGGTCACCAGCTTCATGGACAGATAGCCGCCAGCAAGGATAATGATCGGAATAGATAACAAAAAAGAAAATCGGGCAGCGGCTTCACGCGTCATACCCAGCATAAGCCCGGCCGTCATGGTAATGCCGGATCGCGAAGTTCCGGGTATCAAAGCAATCATTTGCGCTATCCCTACTGTTATTACATCCCGCCAGCCAACGCTATGTTCATCACGCTGACGCTTCCCTTTAATGTCCGCCCACCATAACAAGGCACCAAACAAGATAGTCGTTATAGCGATAACCAATGGAGAACGTAGATACAACTCCACTATATCATTCAAAAAATAACCACCCAGTGCTGCCGGTATGGTAGCAAACAGCACCGACCATGCCAACCGGCTTTCACCCACCAGTTGGCGTTGACCGATGGAAGCCAGCCAGTCAACAAACATGCGCTTGAGGTCATGACGAAAATAGCTGATGACAGCAATCAAACTGCCGACATGGACGGCGACATCAAAGGCCAAACCCTGATCACTCCAGCCGAAAAAACCGGGAAGTAAAATCAGGTGGCCTGAACTTGATATAGGGAGAAATTCTGTAAAGCCTTGCAGCAGGGCAAGGTAAATCGCATGCATTATATCCATTCAGTCAATCTACAACGTCATATTAAAGCCTGATATTCTACATTGAAACAGAGATCAATATGTGACAATGAGCAGAATTAATACAATTTAAATATCAAGATATTATCAGCGTTGTTAGCAACAGGCAGTTTTTTGTGGCTTAACAGCCTCGATATAAGCTGACAGAACATAGTCTTCAACACCACGTCCCGGCGCCCAGTCCTTGATAAACCCCTTCGAATCATCCTTGGGTGTAATAGTGATGCCATCAAACCCGGCCGCCGTCATCATGTCTGTCAACTCATCAATAATGGATGCACCGGCCATGCAACCCGAATACAGGGCCAGGTCATTTTTAATATCATCAGGTAATGCCATGCTGGCAACCACATCAGAAATCGCTAAACGCCCCCCCGGTCTCAATACCCGCATCGCCTCCCTGAACACCCTGGGTTTTTCAGGTGACAGGTTAATCACACAATTTGAAATGATAATATCCACTGAATCATCTGCGACAGGCAGGTATTCAATCTCGCCCAAACGAAACTCAACATTGGCATGGCCCGCCTGCTCGGCATTCATTCTAGACTTACTGATCATTGCGGGCGTCATGTCTACGCCAATAACCTTGCCCGACTGTCCCACTTCCTTGACCGCCAGAAAGGCGTCAAATCCCCCGCCACTGCCCAGGTCCAGTACGACCTCACCGGATTGCAAACTGGCTATCGCACGTGGATTACCGCATCCCAAACCCATATCCGCACCCTGCGGCACACCACTGACATCATCCTCGGAATAACCCATACGGACAGAACTCACCGCATTTAATGTTGGCTCAGCAGCGACCCCACAACAACTGGATGCCACTCCACAAGACTCACCGGCATTATTGGCCTCAGCTACTTCTGCGTAACTGTCCCTTACGTTTTGACGTATCTTGTCAGCTTCTCTCTGGTTCATCGACTGCCTCCTGTGTATTAATAAAAAACGCTGACAAATCTTTCAGCGTTTGCGCTGCTATCCAACATTCCACATGCTGCCCATTACGGCGCATCTCAATCAGCCCGGCTCGGTGTAATTCCTTGATATGGTGTGACAAGGTGGACGCGGCGATGTTCACTTCCGCCCCCAGATCACCCACGCAGCGCACCCCGATATCTTCTGTACTGCACACGGTCCCCGGCTGACAACAACGGGTCAGACTCAGAAAAATTTGCAAGCGATTTGGATTGGAAAGTGCCTTGAACATATCCGCATAGCCATGAAGTGATATTGTTCTATTATTCGACATATATCGAATAATAGAACAATCTGCTGGTATGTCAAGATTCTTTTTTTCGTACATTGACTCAATAAAAAAACTGCAATAGGAAAAATATAAGCGATATCTAATATATCAACCATTACATTAAATATATGAACCCGCTATAAACGCCTTATCTGATCCTGAAGCCTGAACCCGGGTAATTCAACATCGATATTTTTACCTAAAGCCATGACTTTAAAACGCTCTCCCATTTCACTGGGCAAGGTCAGGGTCTTGACCTGCTGCGCGAAGGTGAGCAATTCTTGTTGTGACACGGCTTGCGGATCAGGCATCATGCCCTCAAGGCCGTTTTCCAACAAAAAACCACATTGCGTCGCATAACCGAGTAACTGCATCCCCTCCTCAACCGCTACCTCAGCTATGGTGGTAAAATCTACGTAAGCCGTCAGGTCCTGCAAACCGATAAATTGAAAAGGGTCATCGTGAGCTCGATGGCGATAGTGGCACATCAAGGTACCCATGTGACGTTGCGGCAGATAATATTCTGGCCGGCCATAGCCGTAGTCGATGAGTAAAACCAGCCCCTGGTCGAGGATATCGCTGACAGACTTGATCCAGGCCGGATGGGCCAGCGATACTTCAGATTCATAGCCCACTGGAAATTTATTCTCGAGTGTCCGCTCGATACTTGTCAACCTGTTCAGCAGTTCGGAGGACGCTGTCATTGTCTGCTGCACAAAGGCCTGCTCGGCTTCCGACCAGGCAACACCCAGCTCCTTGAAGCCCGAAGACTCAACGCGAAAACGATGTACCGGCATCGCATCCAGCAATTCATTTCCGAGTACGATACCTCGGAACCCTGGCTCAGGGAGTGTCTGTAGCCATTGAACCCGATCCAGTAAATGCGCCGCCTTGTCCTGCAAGGTCTGTTGTTGCCGCAGTCTGAGCTCTGCGCTGAGTTCCAGTATCAGATAGGACGTCGGCAGTGCATTATACGCCTCCAGTTGCAGAAGAATATCGGCAGCCATGCGACCACTACCCGCACCAAATTCCAGTATGCTCCCCGCACTGATCCCTTGCGATGCCTGCTGACAAAAATGCGCCAGACAGCGCCCGAATAATGGTGATATCTCAGGGGCAGTAACAAAATCCCCGTCTTTCCCCAATTTCCGTTGTACCGATGTGTAATATCCCAGGACAGGCTCATAAAGTGCCATTTGCATGAATTGCGCAAATGACATCACGCCACCCTGCTGTTGTATCGCCTCTCTTATCCTAGACTGAAGCTGCTCACTATGCTTTAACAACTCTGCATCCAATGGTGGCAGTTGCGCGGATTCGCGACTGACTTCGTTCCATTGCCTGTGAATATCCTCTCGTTTATCACTCATCTGTATGGCCTTCGCGCTGACTACCCGTAATGGGTGATTTAAGGTAAAGTATTATTATTTGTTGAGTACTGGAGTCAAGTTTTGTCTGCAACACTGGAAAACAAAACCATTTTAATTACCGGCGCTGCCCATCGCATCGGCGCCCACATGGCCAGGACATTACACGACCAGGGCGCTAATATAGTACTTCATTATCGAAACAGCAAAACCACCGCTGAAGCATTACAAAACGAACTCAACACGCTACGTGCAGGCTCGGTTTTCCTGGTTCAGGGTGATCTACTCGAAATACAGACCATCGACCATGTTATTCAGCAAGCGGTGACACTGGCAGGCCAGCTGGACGTCCTCATCAACAATGCTTCTTCCTTTTATCCAACACCTGTCGGTTCTGTTAGTGAACAACAATGGGATGACCTGGTTGGCACCAACATGAAAGCGCCCTTTTTTCTGTCCCAGGCGGCCGCCCCCTACCTGAAAAAGACTCATGGCTGCATCGTTAATATCGTCGATATCCATGCCGACCGACCACTCCGACAATATCCCGTCTATAGCATGGCCAAGGCGGGATTGGTGATGATGACCCAGGCACTGGCCTGTGAACTGGGACCTGAAGTACGTGTCAATGCCATAGCACCTGGCGCCATTATGTGGCCAGACAACGATATGGATGAAGACACCCAGGAAAAAATCATATCGCGCACCTTCCTGAAAAGAAAAGGCGACCCGCATGATATTGCCAAAACCGCTGTCTTTTTAATTCGTGAGGCCACTTATATGAGCGGTCAGGTGTTGACTGTTGATGGGGGGCGTTCGCTCAATTCATAACCATGCATACGAATCCCGACAATCCCATCATACTCGACATCGAGGCGTCAGGTTTTGGTAAAGGCAGCTACCCTATCGAGGTCGGTTTTGCCTTGCCTGACAGAAGTACACATTGCTACCTGATCAAGCCTGTCGATAGCTGGACTCACTGGAACATGGGGGCTGAAGAGGTGCATGGCATTACCCGTGAGCTTCTCATCGAAAAGGGACGCTCTGTGACCGAGGTCGCCGAACACCTGAATCATTTCCTCGCTGGCAAGACTGTCTACAGTGACGGCTGGGGATATGATATGAGCTGGGTATCGCTACTGTTCGATTGCGCCAGGCTCAGTATGAAATTTCACATCGAAACCCTGTATACCCTGCTGCATGATGACCAATTGCTGATATGGGAAAAGACCCGACTCACCGTCATCAAGGACCTCGGCATCCAACGACATCGCGCCAGCTCGGATGCACGCATTATCCAGGAAACCTATATTCGTACGCGCAACCTGCTCGGGGAACAGTCCGCCTGATGTCATTCAGGGGCCTGGGTATCATCCAGATCAATGATGGTCATCTCTTCTTTAGGCTCGAAGTCCTGCCATAATTCCTTCATGGTCTTGTTGAGTTCAGGATGGATCAGGGATGGCGCCAGTTCTGCCAGCGGCCTGAGCACAAAGGCATAACGGGTAATTTCATCTCGCGGTACATCCATCCCCTGCTGCTTAAGGACCAGATCATCATATAGCAGCAGGTCGACATCCAGGGTCCTGGAGCTAAAACGCTCGCCACCACGCACACGTCCATGCTCTGACTCGATGTCACGAAAAATGGGCCCCAGTTCCGTGACCTCACGATCGCTATCAAATCCGACGACGAGATTGAAGAAATTATCCCCTTCAAATCCGACCGCCTTATTTTCATAGATGGCCGAGACCTGTAAATCACCAAACTGCTGGCGCAAATCATGCAGACAGGCACTGATATTCCTGCGGCGGTCTACATTGCTGCCTATGCTGACATAGATCCTGGCCAACTTATGCTGACACCGGTTTAGTGCCGCGTTCGATAATGATACCGACACCACGAGCACCGGTAATAGCACCCAGCTTGTTCAGTGTGAGCCTGAGCCAGGGCACATTAAATTCCTTGAGGATAATAGCGGCGACACCTTCTGCCAGTGTCTCGACCAATTCGAAATTACTCTCTTCGACAAAACTGATCACGCGTTTGGCTACGGCCTTGTAATTCAGGGTATCATCGATATGATCACTGGCCGCCGCCTTGCGAATATCAGTGGCCATCTCGATATCAAACACGACTTTCTGTTTAATTTTCCGCTCCCAGTCGTAAATACCGATCACGGTGTCAATCTCGAGCGCCTGCAGAAAAATTATATCCATTCTAAGTCCAATGTTTATTTGTTAAATATTTTATTATCAGTCTATCTCATTGATAGATACTTCCATGCCAATGCAATATAACGATTTAGCGCTGCAGATTCCAGTCAGGCACTCAAGTGCCAGATAAACCTTGACCTGATCAAGCGTTGAGGTTCCAATATCCATCATGTTTAGTTTGATAACAGACCACCCCTTCTGGCTACTCTTTGGCTACCTGCTGGGTTCATTGTCCTGCGCCATTATTGTTTGCCGCCTGTCTGGCTTGCCCGATCCACGCACGCAGGGATCAGGTAATCCCGGCGCCACCAATGTCCTCAGGGTCGGTGGCAAAAAAATAGCGGTGATCACCCTGGTCGGAGACATATTAAAAGGCGTTATCCCTGTGTTACTGGCAAAACTTTATGGTGCCAGTCTCGATTTGCAGATCGCCATTGGCATGGCCGCTTTTCTCGGACATCTTTACCCCGTTTTTTTTCATTTTAAAGGGGGCAAGGGTGTTGCTACTGCGATAGGTGTCTTACTGGTCGCCTCATGGCCCGTAGGCCTGAGTACGGTAGCCACCTGGTTATTTATTGCCAAGGTGGTGCGTATTTCATCATTATCGGCATTGATCGCATTTGCACTGACACCCTTATATGCCTGGTGGTGGGAACCCCAGCAAACATTTTTCCTGATCGTCACAGGCGCTATGTCTGCCATGCTTATCTGGCGTCATCGTAGTAATATTCGCAACCTGCTGGCAGGCACAGAGGCTTAATCAGACCT
>Ga0209633_10005387_pt1 | contig 11227 bp, 9 predicted proteins | sample Cruoilmetagenom1_FD_187290 | JGI IMG/M metagenome (GOLD analysis project Ga0209633, IMG submission 187290) | Oil polluted marine microbial communities from Coal Oil Point, Santa Barbara, California, USA - Sample 1 (SPAdes) (version 2) | ecosystem: Environmental > Aquatic > Marine > Oil seeps ... | reverse complement strand
CAAGGACCTCGGGCACAAAACCATCAAACTTATCAGACAACCGGAGACTGTCTGATAAAACTAAGATTTGAGTTGAAACTGTTTTCAATCTGTACGAACGATTTCTGGCTCATTTTATCGTCAAGATGGAGTCAGACAACCCGAAGGATGACCGAGACTTTACTCTATCTTTTTGTGTCAGGATTTAATCATTAAAGTGTTTGACAAGGACACATATGATGTGGTGGACAGTTTCGGCAAATTGATGGAGATTGTTGGGGCTGGGAAATAGGCTCATGGGAAAGTGAGGTCTGGATCGCAGATGCACCGACACATATGATACATTTCAACAGAGATAGATTTTGGGGACCTCATTGAATTGCAAATCAATGGCTGATAAGTATCCCCAAATTAATAAGCCGGTATTCCATTGCCTGCGGACTAACCTGAAAAGTCTTAAATAAATGTCCGATAAGCTCATCTTTGTCAAAAGTCTGCCACTTTTTTATCAATCTATCAATCTCAGCATTAATGAGACTTTTTGGCATGAGAAGTTCTGCTGCAAAAGTATTGGCCTGGATCTCTTCCCTGTCAGTAGCAAGGCTTGATTTGTTGTCCCGAAAATTGACTCTTACGACCTTGTCAACAAACAGCTCCTTATCATGGAGCATCAGATGGCCTATCTCATGAGCGATTGAGAACCGTTGCCGGGTCTGGGCGTGAGCTGAATTGATACCGATGATTGTATTCTTTCCGTCCCTGTACAAAATCCCGGATATATCATCCTTTCCCTCGAATGGTTCAAAAGATATGATTGCATTAAGTGATTCAGCTATCTGATCAACCGGTACAGGAGGTCTGGTGACATAATTGTCATCAAGCAGCTTTTTTACCGTTTTTTCAATTTTCCTCATTTTTTCCCTCCTTGGCTATGCCATCAATGATCCGTCTCTTGATCCAGTCAATGCCAGCATCCTCTGATATATTGGCTTTTAAAAGGACCTTGTTCAAGTTAATATCAAGGTCAACTATATCCTTATCAGGCATAAGACCTGAAGGACGAACACCGATTGAATCGCTAAGGACATAGAGCATATGCAGATTGATATGCTGTCTGCCTTTCTCAATATTTGTAATGGACGTTCGGCTCAAGCCAACTCGTTTTGCAAGCGCTTCCTGGGTAAGACCGGCCTCTGTCCTGTTCTTTTTCAATAGTCTGCCGAATTCTTTGTATATCAGATCAATTTCCATGTACATAATATAATCATTAAAATTTATTGATGTCAATATAATAAACATGTTTGTTAAACAAACAATATAAAAAATATTTGTTTTCAATATTGACAAATATTGAAATAACATTATTGTATGAGCCAACAGTATGATTTCATGACAAAAGGAGATCTCAAAATGCCAAAACGACAAGTCTATCATGTAACCAAAAATCAGAAAAATGGATGGGATGTGCAAAAGGAAGGCTCACAGAAAGCCTCTGGCAATTTCAGCACTAAACAGGAAGCTGTGCAGCGGGGCAAGGAATTAGCCAAAAAACCATCCCTGGGTCAGATAAAGATCCATAAAGGTGATGGTAGGTTCCAGACCGAACATACATATGGCAAGGACCCGCACCCTCCCGAAGGTTAATCGTTCAAAATTGCAACGGATTTCATCTGAAATATAGGAGCTGCATTAAGTGGATAAAATCAAATCATGGGATGAATATGAGATAAAAGCCCGATATATACCGACCTTTCTGTCCGTCATACCTATTGTTCATTTCCTGATATTGTTCGTCGGTATGGGGTTTTGGAAGGAATTGATAGGCAATATCAGCTGGATGCTGGTGATTGCAAACTTGAGCCTTTCACTCATAGTCATGCTGGCGATCAATCAGTTTCAGAGCACCCTCGGTAAAATTTGGATCGAAGAATCAATCTTTGGAAAAGGTGGGGATAGATTCCCTACAACCAACATGCTCTTATATAATGAAGGGCTGATTTCCAAAGACCGGAAAGATTTGTTGCGTACAAAAATTTCTGAGATGTCAGGCTGTTCGTTCTTTTCTGAAAAAGAGGAAAAAAATGATCCGGAAAACGCAAGATTACAGACCCGTGAAGCTGTAGGTCATGTCCGGGGCAAAGTAGGTCATGGCGTAAAAACAATCCAATACAATATTAGGTACGGATTTTTCAGGAATTTGATAGCTGGTGCATCCTGGTGCTGCATCGGATCGTTGGGTTGTTCGATTCTGTATTATTCACACAACGAATGGGAGCCAATGAGCATTTTTATAGCTTATTTTGTAGCGTTTGTTGTTTTGTATGCCTTCAGGAGAGTGATCCTTGAAAGGCTGGCATATAATTATGCTGACACATTGTTTAACGAGTATTTGAGCCAACATCAAGGAGAACGGTAATGGCGAATTCAACAGTTACATTCTTCCCTGTAGGGGAAAAAAATGGTGGGATGACCTTAATCAAGCTTAATGACACAAAGAAGACGACCATACTGATCGATTGTTCGATAGGTGATGAAACCATTGCCGATCATTGCGATGTCAATCAGGAACTCAGGGACAGGCTTCAGGATGATTCTGATGGCCGACCATATGTCGATGCCTTCATATTGACCCACCGGCATGATGACCACCTGAAAGGATTCACGAAACATTTCCATACCGGTTCGATTGATGACTACGATGACGATGCAGATGAATTGAAGATCGTAATCCGGGAGCTATGGAGCAGCCATAATTTCTGGAAACCATCATCCAAGAATTACACGCTATGCGATGATGCGAAGGCGTTCAATAAGGAGATGAAACGTCGTGTCGAACTCTTCAAGGATGATAAGGAGATCCAGTCCGAAGGGGACAGGGCGATAATCGTCGGGAAAGATCCGGACGGAAAGACCGATGGTCTTGAGGATATCAACTATGATATCGGCGACACCTTCACCAAGATAAACAATCGCTATATTTCGTCGAAGCTGAAAGGTTTCATCCTCAGCCCGATAGAGCAGCAGGAGGATGAGGATGATGAATGCTTCACTGACAAGAACCGGCAAAGCATCGTCATGCAGCTCACTGTCACCCAGGGGCCTGAGGATAATAAGCTCCTGATGGCTGCGGATGCGGAATGCCTTGTCTGGGAAACCCTGTGGGATGAGTATGAAGATGACACCGGGAAACTGGAATATGACATCCTCTATGCCCCGCATCATTGCTCATGGCATTCACTGTCATACGACAGTCAGTCCAAGGATGATGATCCGGAGGTGTGCGATGATGCAAAAAGCGCCCTCAGCCAGAAAAGGGAAGGAGCCGTCATCGTCTCGCAGAGCAAGATAATCAAGGATTCTGATCAGGACCCGCCTAGCGTTGCGGCAAAGGAAGAATATGTCGACATCGTCGGGGAGAAACAGTTCTATTGCACCAACGAATACCCTGATGAGAAAAAACCTGAACCGCTTGAGTTCAATCTTACAGGTAGCGGGCCGCAGAAGAAAGGGATAGCGGAAAAGCCGAAACTTGCAGTTGCTGCATCAGTATCAGCGAAGGAAGCTTATCCCCATGGATAGGTTCTGGCTTGAAAAGGCCCATAAGTACATAACAGAACACAATGTATTTAATGATGTCTCTGATATAGAGGTCGATAGTTCAGATTCAAACGCCAAGATCTCAGCGAATGTAACGGTTAATCTGCCGAGCAAGTTCATCAAAGCAGGTATCACCGAAATCGGAGTGAAAAAAAATGAAGATGTAAAGTTCCTTTTCAGCAGCTCCTTTCCCCTTAAAGCCCCGACAATCCAGCTCAGGGATGATTTCCCAAGATGCTTTCCCCACATAAACCCATCAGAGAAGAGGGTGCTCCCATGCATCTACGAAGGGGATCTGTCCGAGCTGCTTCAGCAATCCGGGTGGATGAACGAGATATTGAACCAGCTGGTCGACTGGTTGGAAAAAGCAGCTTCAAATGACCTGCTGAATTATGAACAGGGCTGGGAGCCGATGCGGAATGACCGTATAGAAGGTTTCATCAGGTATGATATAGATGATGTTCTTTCTGCAATTGAAAAGATAAAACAATCTTCATATCTTAACCTAAAAATCGATTACATCAGTCGGAATGGTGCCATCATTGCTGGATCATTGCCCCAAAAAGATAATGTAAAAATAGCCCAACTTGCTATATTTATTACGCCTAAAGTGGTCGAAGAATACGTCCCGAACGACATTATGAACCTTGGTCAGCTCTGCAACTATGCCAATTCTATAGGCTTGGATGGACTGAAAGACACAATCAAAGAAATCGATCTAGGGAATATCGATGATGACAAGCTATTTGTAATCCTTGCCATCAGAAGGCCAGCTGACATAATTGGTACAGACTCGAATATCGAGTTCCTTAATTTTGTAATCAACAAAAAACCAAACCACAGGAGAAATAAAGGAAAAGAGAAAAAGAGGACACTTCCTGATTGCACTATCGGCATGCTTACACATGTGTCGCTGAAATCACCTGCGCTACTGCAACGAATCTCAGGGGCCAAGATAAACAAGGATGAGATAAAACCTATAGTTCTGTTAGGTTGTGGCAGCTTAGGATCAAAGGTCGGCATACACCTGACACGCAATGGGAACGGACCGTTCAGGTGTATTGATAATGACCTTTTTATGCCTCATAACAATGCCCGACATGCACTGACATTTACATATCCAGAGAACAAGGCAGAGTTGATGTCTCTGTCAATCCTCAGCATCAGCGGGACAAAGGCAGAACCTGTCAAAGAGAATGCATTCGATGTCGATTACAGCAATTCAAGGATGATAATCGATTCTACCGCATCCCTACCGGTCAGAAATTTCCTGATGAGCAGGTCCGACCTACCACCGATTGTTTCTTGTAGCCTATACAGGAAAGGCAGGTGCGGCTTATTGCTCATCGAGAACAGAGAAAGGACCAGCCGACTGACTTCGATATGGGCCTACCTGTATTACAGGTCGTTGTCTGACACTGAAATCCGAAAGACATTGTTTTCCCGGAATCTTGATGGTGTCCTGATAGGACAGTCTTGCAGCTCACAGACATTGGTGGTCGATGACGCCCGGATTTCCCTTATGGCCTCGACAATGAGCCTTCGGATACAAGGGGTATTGGAAAACGGCCTGCCTGATAACTCTGAAATCCTGATTTCAGAATATGACGACAATTATTCATTGACATCGAGAATGTATGCTGTCTCCGAATTTGTAAAGCTCGAAAGCAAGAAAGAACGGGACTGGGAAGTCTATATTTCTGGGCCGGTGATCGATAAGATGAGGGAGTTGATGCATGAAAAGAAGCCAAATGAGACAGGAGGGGCATTGTTAGGCTCTGTTTTCCTGTATCCGAAGGCGATTGTAATAACAGGCCTGATTAAGGCTCCCCCTGACAGCACCGAAACACCGGCCTTGTTCATGATGGGCATCGAAGGGCTTGAACAGGAAATAAAGAAAACTGGGAGGATGACCAATGGAAAAGTGACTTATCTAGGAACCTGGCATAGCCATCCACACGGAGGAGGTCCATCTTCGACTGACAAAGGCACATTCAGGAAACTTCTGTTCGTCAGGAACTATGAGCCTACAGTCTGTCTGATCGTAACGGAAACCGATGTGATACTGGTGTGACAAAAGAATGATTTTCATGAAAGGTACGCATAATTTTATATAAAGATATAGGATTATTAATAGCCAAATGTCTCGATTATTCGAAATAACAGGCGATGATATCGCCAAGCTTGATGATGCAGACCTGAGATCATTGATAGGCATGCTTTGTGAAACTGATTATCGACAAGCAGGACTTACCACAAAAGGTATAACCTGGGGTGGACATCAGGATGCGCCTGATGGAGGGCTTGATGTTGTTGTACGTGACACAACTCCTCCTCCTGAATACAGCTTTGTACCAAAAAAAGTCACAGGTTTTCAGGTGAAGAAACCAGACATGTCGAAATCGAAGATTCCCGGAGAGATGCGACCGAAAGGTATCCTGCGTGATTCGATTAAAGACCTTATCGGAGCAAGTGGAGCATATATCATAGTCAGTTCAGGGGCATCGGTCACTGAATCCGCACTCCAAGACCGTATCCAAACTATGAAGGGAGCTGTTGAGGAGGAGACCAATCATGAAGATCTTGCACTTGATTTCTATGACAGGGGAAGAATAGCGACGTGGGTGCGTTCATATCCCTCCCTTATCCTCTGGGTACGTAATAGGATAGGCCGTGAGCTGAGAGGATGGCGACCATATGAGAACTGGGCAAATCCTAATGCCGGAACCGAGGAAGAATATCTTCTGGACGACAGGATAAGGATAGTCAACGGAAGCCGCCAAAAAGCTGAAAAGATGCCTGCCAGCGATGGCATTCAGGAGCTTAGGTCAGCACTCAGAGCAAAAGGCACATCAGTAAGGTTGGCTGGTCTGTCAGGTGTAGGGAAGACTCGTCTTGCTCAGGCACTTTTTGATGAAAGGATTGCCGGAAGGCCTCTTGATCATTCGCAGGTAATCTATACAGACGTTTCCTTTGGTCCTGATCCTGATCCTAATACTTTTGCCGAACAGCTGATAGCAGATGGTGCAAGGGCTGTATTGATAGTTGATAACTGCCCTCCAGAACTCCACCGTCTTCTGACAAAGACCTGTTCTGTCAAACATTGTACCATCAGTCTCCTGACAATCGAATATGATGTAAGGGATGACCTGCCGGAAGAGACCGATGTTTTTAGGATGGAGCCTGCCAGTAAGGATCTTATCGAGAATCTGATACGGCAACGTTTTTCCCACATAAACCAGGTCGATGCCCGGAGGATCGCAGACTTTTCAGGCGGTAATGCAAGGATTGCAATCGCTCTTGCGAATACAGTACGTCATGGCGATACATTATCAGGCCTCCGTGACGAGAATCTGTTCGAGAGACTTTTTGAGCAGCGCCATGGTTCGAACGAAGACCTATTGAGATCAGCAGAGGTATGCTCGTTGGTATATTCCTTCGAAGGAACAGATACCAGGTCAAGAGATGCAGAACTAAACATCCTAGCCTCTCTGATCGACAAGAAAGGGGCTGAACTGTACAGGGATGTCAGCACGATAATGAAAAGAGAGCTGATCCAGTCCCGTGATGTATGGAGGGCGGTCCTTCCTCATGCAATAGCAAACCGCCTTGCACAGAATGCACTCGGATCGATCCCAAAGGATGTCCTGGTAGACACTTTCCTGAAAAGTGGTTCCGAACGTCTTATTAAATCATTCTCCCGAAGGCTTAGCTATCTTCATGACTGCGAGCATGCCGTCGAGATCGTCGATGGATGGTTAGCCCCTGACGGATGGCTCGGGAACAAGGATTGCAACTTTAACGATTTCGAGATGGAGGTCTTCAGGAACGTAGCACCGGTCAGTCCAGAGAAAGTCCTGGAAGCAATAGAACACGCTGCCAACGGTAGTGATGGGGCAAGGTTTACATCAAGAGAGCATCCACACCATGACAAGTTCGTGAGGTTACTGAGACATATAGCCTACGATACAGACCTATTTGAACGATGCGCAAAGCTTATCTGCCGTTATGCACTCTCAGAGAAGGCGGATGAGAACAACAATTCCAACCGTGATGTACTTAAGTCGTTATTCTATCTCTACCTATCCGGTACGCATGGTACTATCGAAACAAAAGTAAGAATAGTAGAGAGCCTGATCAGTTCAGATGATATCGAGAGTCAGAGATTAGGTGTCTATCTGCTACATGCGGCGCTTGAAGCATGGCATTTCAGTGCCAACTTTGGGTTCGGATTCGGGGCAAGGTCAAGGGACTACGGCTATGAACCAAGGACACATGATGATGTAAGACAGTGGTATGAGCCTTTCATAGGTATGTGCACCAGCTTTTCACTCTCAGAAAGACCCTTTTCAGACGAAGCAATAAAAATCCTTTCAGATAAATTCCGGGGCCTGTGGATGAAGGCAGGGATGTATGATGCTTTGGAGAAGGCAGCGAAAGAGATCATTGAAAAGCGGTTATGGAATGAAGGCTGGATTGCTGTAAGGAAAACGATACGGTATGAGGGCAAGAAAATTAGCAGTCCTATTTCAGAAAGGCTCCATAGGCTTGAGGAACTGCTTCGTCCCAAAGACCTGACCGGACTTGCACGTGCATACGCACTATCAGACCCGCAGAGTACGCTTGGCCTGTCAGATGTGTATAGCAGCGAAAAAGATGACCATGATGATTTCAAACAGGCAAAGTTGACTACATTCACATTAGGACGCCAGGTCGCACAGGAACTTGATGCATTAAAGGAGCTGTTACCTGACCTTATCTTGACTTTCCATGATAGGATTAGGAGTTTTGGGAAAGGGCTTTGTAATGGATCAAGCGACAGGAAAGAGATATGGAAGCTCATCCGTGAAGATTTCGAGAGTGCTGCACCAGAAAGAAGGCAGACCTGCCTGATGGAAGGGTTCATTTCTCAATGCGCTGAAGATGAACCAGAACTTTACAATTCGATCCTTGATGGGTTGTTGACTGACAAACTGCTCAACTACCGGTTCCCGATATTCCAGGCTACATCGACAATTGATGAGCGGGGGGTTGAAAGGCTTAAAGAAGCATTGGATACCGGAATTGGGAAACCCCAGCATTATAGCTGTCTGGCATGGGGACGGGCGCATGAAAGCATCAGTGATGATGACCTGGCAGGCCTGCTAAAAGCTCTATCATCAAAAGATGGTGGGACAGAAGCGGCGATCGAGATCCTGATGATGAGATTCCATAGGAATGAAGATTCATCAGGACATTCAAAATACCTCATATCAGTGGCGCTTGACACACTCAGCGGCTATGTGTTCATGAATGACAAGGGGAGACATGGTAGCAGGGACCACGAATTGTCACAGATTGCAAAAACATGCCTGAATGCTGAAGACAGCGCCCCTTCTGCGTTAGCATTGTGCCAGAATCTTGCAAAAGCTATTTTTGAAGACAGGGTCCACACCTACGATTATCCTGAGCTGTTCAAGAGCATTGCGTCATCACACCCCACAATCTTCCTCGATACATTCATCGATAACGATGAGATAAAGGGCTATCAACGGAGATACATGTTCAATGAGGAATTTGAATCTAAAGAAACGCCGTTGTCCTGTATACCAGATGGGGAGCTAATCAATTGGTGCGAACAGGCTCCTGCTGTACGTTATCCACTGGTCATCCCTATGATTCGGATATTCGTTGAGCGTGAAAACGGAAAAGGTCTTGAGTGGAGAGGGATAATATTTGAAATCTTAGATAATGCCAAGGATCTTGAGATAATATTCGACAAGATTTCATATACGATGGTGCCCACATCATGGGCCGGTTCTCGGGCCGATATCATTAAACAAAGGGCTGAACTGCTAATAGAACTGTTCCGGCATGACAATGATGAAGTCGTATCATTGGCAAAAGTTAGGTACTCTGATCTTCAACAGAAAGCAAGAAATGAACGCAGAAGCGAAGGCCATGGAACAATAAAACAATATGAAAAGTTTGAATAAGATCGAACAGCTGCCAATAAATAAAGAAAAAAATCAGACCAATCCATGGTCTGCGTAACTGTAGAACCTGCCTTTTCCGGCTATCACATGGTCGACCATATCGATGCCGATCAGCCTGCCTGCCTCCTTCACAGTCTTCGTAAAGTGGTTGTCCTCATCGCTTGCCTCAGGATCACCGCTCGGATGGTTGTGGCTGATGGATACCGTCAATCTCGCCATATGGATGGTGTCACATCTTGTATAGTGAATAAGCATTGTTGTATTTAACTCGCAATTCAGAATCTTTTTGCATTCTGGTTCGCATGGAACCTAAAATGTGACTTATCGCAGAATAGGACACTGGTTCAGTTGAATAGGTAAAAAAACGCAGAATGCGTATTACGCCTGTTAAAACTAATAGTTACATAGATTATGTCGGTTTGTCATAAGCCACTGCAACCTATTGATATAATTGAATCACCTATTCAACTGAACCAGTGCCTAAAACCTTTCGTGCAAAGGTATTTCAACTTCTCAATCATGTTGACGAACATACTAATGAACTGAAGACATTAATGGTAGAAAAGTTTGAAATTGTAAAAATAAAAGCATAAACTATGCAATTAAAAACCTAAGTTGGAACACTATACAAGTCAATCATTTATTCACAGTGCAAGATGTGACACCTTTTCCCCTTATGAATATCCTGTTTGGATTCATGATGTATCGCGTGCCGATGTTGATCATGATTGCCAAAAGGCACAAAAGATTTTGAGCAACGTCGAGGAATAATGGAAAGATTGAGGCATCCAGTATTTTCTAAAAGGAAACGACAATTACGAGCAGCCATAGGACCTTAAAAAACCCCGAGAATTACTGATCATTTCAGCTATTTTAGGAGCGCTTTTCTCTAAGTGAAAACCGGACAAGATAATTGTCGCGAACCGGACAAAGTAATTGACATCTGATACCTTAAAAAACCCATAAAATAAAAACGCGAAGCGCATCCTTGTTTTTTACCGTCCATCACATATCATGGACTCGTTTCCATCAATTATAGAGTCCGCGCTCAGTTCGATTGCAATGGTCTCTGTCCCCATGTCGACTTCAAGGAAGAACAGAAGGGTCTTGTCTGATTCCTTGTTGGTGATCGTGAAGACAGCATCGGGAATGATCCTGTCTGCTCCTCCTGAATTTCCATCCATTGTTGGCCTTCCTATCCGATGTTCGGTGACCAATCCGGATTCTTTTCTGTCTAATGTGAGCAGATGGACGATGACCCAGTTAAGCAGCAGGTCATGATCGATCAACGTTGGATTTGGGATTTTGTCAGCATTGAAGGTGATATGCTCCGGAATATGGCCATTTCGAGATAACTGATCGAAACATTTCTTTGTTGGAATCGCCACATTTTCAGGCCTGCCTTTTCCTTTTCCGTAACTTTTCCCCCACATCATGACAAGATGCCTGCGCTCAAGAGAACGTAGCCGCCTTCTGATTATCTGGGTTGCACGGTGACACAAGAATGATAGCTGCTTTACTGTCAAGAATCTGTAATATGATAATTCAGAACTCGTTACATCAAAAATTATCCATGTCCAAAATACCCTGGGAATACAGTTGTTTCAGACAAAAAAACACGCTCTCAGATAAAAATTGGACACTCTCGATTTCCGGGCAGCTATTAATATCAGATA
>Ga0209633_10005386_pt1 | contig 11229 bp, 14 predicted proteins | sample Cruoilmetagenom1_FD_187290 | JGI IMG/M metagenome (GOLD analysis project Ga0209633, IMG submission 187290) | Oil polluted marine microbial communities from Coal Oil Point, Santa Barbara, California, USA - Sample 1 (SPAdes) (version 2) | ecosystem: Environmental > Aquatic > Marine > Oil seeps ... | reverse complement strand
GACTCTTTTTTAGTGATAAATGCTAATACCTTGGGATAGAGTGCTACGACACTTTTTAACGTGGGTGTTGATTGTTGTACATCATAAACGTGATTACTGTTAACAATGGCAAAATCTACTTTTCCCAGCTGGAGTGCTTGTATATTTTGCATAGAAGTGTTTAAGGTTTGTTTTTCAGTGATAAAATCAGCGATAACTTTATCTGCTGGACTAATTATTGCAATATCTTGTGCAAAAATAGGCATTGTGATTAGGAATGAAAGAGAAATCGACATCAACACTTTCATTTATATCCTTCAAAAAAACTTATGTTTATATAATAGTTAAATATCCTTAAAATAAGTTTATCATCTCATAGGGTTTGTTTGTACACCTCTATCGGTAGTTCTTAATTTTTCTCTTAAGATGTTGACTGCTGCTTCTGCTGGCTTTTTATCAGACTCAATGGATTCGATATCTCCTGAGGTGAGGACAATGTCTAGTTTTTTAGATTCGGGATTGAAATGGACACTTTGTATATAGGCATAGTAAAATTCTTTATTACTGGCACAGGATTTTTTAATGGCCCATTTATCTGCCATGGCACCACGGGCTAGTTTAAAAAGATTGAAGGTGGGGCATTTTGTAGAAAGTGTTAAAAACTCATCGCTAAAATAGATGATGTTTATTTTATACTCTTGTCTGGTGGTTAAAAATCTATTGCATGCTTTTCCTTTTTTTGAAAGGATGTGTGCTTTGCTATCTGGAATGAGGAGTTTTTTCTTTCCAGCTTGTGTTAACATCGTTGTGTAGGCAGTTAGCCTATCTTTTGCGTAGTGTTGATAATAGACAAAACCAAAGAAATTAGCCAGTAACATAAAGACAAAGAGTAAGATAGCCAGTGTACTATCATGGGGAACAAGTAGGATAAAGAGTAAAAAAGCGAGCACAGAAAGATATGCCCAGTAGCATCCTATTTTAAGTTGTATATCTTCTAATAATTTCATATGCTTGACTCTCCCTAAAAAAAAGGATTATAGTCAATCTTTGATTAATCCCAATACAAAGTCGATAACCTTCTTTTCTGGCATCTCACAGGGCTTAAGTCCCTCTTTTAAATCAGGGTAGTAGTTTAATGAGATAAAATCATTTCCTCCAAGTTCTTTGGCGTAGAGTTTGATGAGTTTACCTTTTAAGTGGGTAGATTTTGTGAGCCCATAACGCCTATCATGATAGAAGACATCATAGGCACCGTCAGGTAGTGATAAAATCTTTGTTTTAAAGGGACTGTTTCTTATCATGATATAATTGTATCAAACATTTTTAAAGGGTCAGCGTGGAAAAAAGTATTATCGGATTTGGAATAGCGGGAAATTTTGCACATCATTTAGAACAAGCGGGTGAGAGTGAAGATTTTATAGGTGTTGAAGTAGATGAGGCAGATGCTCCTAAAGGAATTTTTCCAACCTACATCCCTAACAGTGATACCTTTTTGGGAGAGTATCCTTTTTCAGGTGATAAAATTCTCTCTATAAAAGATAAAAATATTCAGATGGAACCAGAAGTTGGATTACTTTGTGACGTCAGCTACCATAATAACAAAATATCAATGCTTAAACCAACACACTTTATGGCCTACAATGACTGTTCTATTCGCGTTGAAGGGGCTAAAAAAATAAGCCATAAAAAGAACTGGGGTGCAGATACTAAAGGGGTGAGTGAAGCGCTTATCATGATAGATAAATTTACTGAAGGTGGTGTGATGGATGGATATTCACTCACCTCTTTTATCACGCGAGATGGTGAAGTGATTCAGTATGGGGAAAATAGTGAACTATTGGGGTATAGCTATTTTTATGAAAAGTTAGAAAAATGGATGGTGGATAAGTTAAATAGCCAAGAAGATAAAGGTCCTTTAGAGGATTTAAGTGCTTTGATAGAAAAAGCAGGAAAGCCTGAAAAGTTGTTGATATCTATCGGTGCGACACGGTACACGGAGTTTGGAGAGAAGCATTTTCTAAAACCAAGTGATATCCTCTATGTTGTTGTCTATCCACATCAAAAATATTCTCATGAAGAAATCCTTATCATGATAGAGAATGAACAGTTTGAAAAGGATATTTCCTTGCTGCGTCAAGTGGTAGTTTAAGTACTCTTTAGTAAAATATGCGAAATAACACTATATGGGACAATATATGAAGAAATTACTGATATTTGTTATCATTTTGATAGCAGGTGCATTTGGACTCTCGCACTTTAAAAATGACAAAATTGCATCAGAGTTTACCAAGCAGATAGATACGGTGGAATCGTTGACACATGGACCAGTGAGTTGCGAAGGGTTTATCAATGCTGATTGTAGCATAGAGGCGATTACGTATCAGGGACTTTTATTGGCGGATAGTTTGACGCTTAAAGGGATTGATCCAACGGTACAGTTTGAAGAGGGTACGTTTATCAACCTCCCTGTAAATGCGGAGATAAAAAATGCAAAGTTTTCTCTTTTTGATATCTCTAGCATGTTACAAGATAAAATCCATGAAGAGTTAAAAAACTTTTTTACAAAATATACGATGGATTATGATATCAGTATCACAGCAAATTTTTTAACAGATGGAAAAAGAGTGCGTGATATCGATATCTTGGAACTAGATGCAAAAGATAAGATTACACCTTTTTTACTAAAGGGTAAGGTTTCTCAGATTGATACTTATCCTATACTAAATGGGTTTGAGGGCTCTTTTGACTTTAGTAGTAAAAGAATCGTTTTTTATGATTTTATAAAAGAGATGCGTCAATGTTGTCTTGATAAGTTTCCAGAACGCTATATCAAGATGAGTGATGAAGAGATATGGAACGATATGATAGCGCAGACATCAGAGGCTTTAAAAATGAATCTTAAAAATCAATTTAACCAAGATATCGAGACAGATTTGATGAAGGCGATGTTGGCACTTTTACAAGATGAGAGAAATATCTTAGATCTTAAAGTGACAGCTAAAAAAGAGACACCCCTAGAGCAGACAGTGATGATGTTTTTTATCGCGGGTCCTGACGCGGTAAAAGAAGTGTATGATATCAAAGTAAAGGCGAAGTAACATCATGGATATGCAAATAGAAGAGCAAGTTTTACTGTTAGGGATTTATAAAAGAAAAGAGACTGAAACGCTTAATGATGTCATCATGATGCTTGAAGAGACTGGTATGTTTTCTTATAAAGAGGGTAAAAAACTGTTAAAGTCTCTTAAAGAAGATGGGTATATAAAAGAAGATAGGTTGACAGTGACGGGTACACAAAAAGCACAAGAGGTTGAAGAGGGGTTTAAACTCCAATAATGGTTATCATCACCCCAGTTCTTATCGCGCTTAATGTGTTCGTTTTTATAGCAACACAAGATAATTATGAGCTTAGTGTGCGTTATGGGTTAAATATGCTTTTTACTGAACAAGCATATTATTGGCAGCCTTTGAGCTCGATGTTTATGCATGCTAACTGGACACATCTTTTTATGAATATGGCAGTACTGTTTCAGTTTGGGATGCTTTTAGAGCGAGAGTTGGATGCCAAAGGGCGCTATCTCTTGATATATTTTGTGGGTGGTTTGATAACTTCTTTATTGAGTTATCTTTATATCAGCTATTTTGATCCAGAGGTCAATCTTGTAGGTGCTTCAGGGGCACTCTCAGTTTTATTTGGCTGGTTTGCTTTAAAAGATCCTCACTTACGGGGTGGGTTGATAGTTTCTATGTTACTTATCTCATTTGTGCCGCTGATGATGGGAATGAATATCGCGTGGTATGCACACTTGATAGGATTTGGAATCGGTTGGTTAGCCGGATATATTATTTAAAGGGAAGATTATGAGTGAAGAAAAAAGTATAGAAAAGTTACTAGTACAAGCATCAGAAGAACCTGAGTATAGAGAAGCATTTTATGAGAAGCTTTTGGCTTCAGAAGTGTTTGTTTTAGGTGGTGAAGATGCTACTGAGGGTGAAAGTGTTGATGAGAGTGATAGCATCTCTCTGCTAGAGTGGGAAAGTGCTGAAGGTGTGCGTGCGATACCATTTTTTACCTCTTATGACTTACTTGAAAAATCTGTTGGTGAAAATCATCTCTATCTACCACTGCAAGCTGCTGTACTATTTGCAACCGTGGCAGATATGAATCTTGTGATGAATCCTGGATTTGATGCGAGTAAGATGTTTATGCCCGAAGAGATACAGATGATGCTAACCACCAATTTTGATGAAGAGTATGAAGAAGAGGGTGCAGAGTTTTCCGAAGATATAACGCTTAAGGCTATCACTTCAAATCGTTCAGTAAAGATGCTAAAGGCGCTTAAAAAGCTTTTTCTTGAAGAAGAAGTGGTAAAGCTAGCATATGTGGCAGAGATGGATGAAAGGGACGAAAACGACACCTTACAACTTGCTATCGGTATAGAGATAGAAGGAGAAGAGGGAGATATCTTTTCAAGAGCTTCAGATATCGTATTAGCGTTAGCAGAAAATGAATCTGTGGATCTTTTTAAAATAGATAGAGAAGAGAAAGAGGGAATGAGTGCATACTTTCTCCATGAGATGAAACCTTTTTACGTAAGAAAATAACCTTTTATCATGGTAGACTTTATCTCTCTATCATGATAGTAAACTCTGCTCCATTATTCCCATTTTTAACACTTAAACTCCCACCCATATTTTTCTCGATAATCATCTTAGACATATAGAGACCAATGCCTGAACTTTTTTGCTTAGTGGTATAGTAAGGCTCAAAAATCTTATGGATATTTTGCTCTTGTATTCCGCCTGCATTGTCAGATATCTTTATAGAATGCTCCTCTATCATGATAGTGATAGTAGGGTTCTTAATAGCAGTTTGCGTAAGCGCTTCTTTGGCATTTGATAGTAGGTTTAAGAGGACTTGTTTGAACTGATTTTTATAGTTTACTATCTCTTTATAGTGATGCTCTTTTATCTCAACTGTGATATCATCAAAATGTATCAAGTCCACTACAGCTTGGATTTCTGTAGAGATGTTAAAGCTTTCTTTGGCTGTATCAGGTGCATAAAAATCTTTAAAATCATCAATGGTATGAGACATAAATTCTAATTGTCTTGTTCCTTCTGCTACTTTTGCTTGGCGTTCTTTTTTGTCATCTAACTCTTCGATGTTCATAAAGATATAAGAAAGGTGGGTGAGCGGTTGGCGCCATTGGTGTGCGATGTTGCCTATCATCTCTCCCATGGAAGCGAGTTTAGATTGGTGAATCATGAGCTCTTTTTGTTGCTCTTTTTCTTTTTGAATCTGTTTGATTTTGTAGGCTAGGGCGATGGCTAGCATGATAGCTTCGATGGTGGAGCCTAGTAGCATCGTGTCAAAGTAGGCATATTCTTCAAAATATTCGACTACTAAAATCCCAAGTGTTAAAGCACTCCATCCTATGAAGAAAAAGCGTGCAGGTTTGTAGCCTTGGCGCATCCTTAAAAACCCCACTATGAGGAAATACGCTGTTGTAAGAGAGTAGAGTTCAAAGTCTCCTATGATGGCTTTAGAATAGAAAAGTATATCCATCATGATAAGAGCCAAAAATAGTACTAATACTTTATCAGACTTTGGGAGATACTCTTTGGTGTTTAAAAAGCTTCGTGCGAAAAGAACGGCAAAAAAGGCTGTGAACAGTGAGAGATAGTCATAAACAAAAGGATTACTTAAAAAATAGGATGAAATGAGATTTGGCATACCTGTATGAAAAAACAAAACTCCAACCATAAAAACTTGCATCAAAGTATAAAACAGAAAAGACTTTTCACGGTTAAAATAGTATAGTGCCCCATTATAAATAGCCGTCATCATGATAAGCCCAAGCACAACTCCAGCAATGAGAAGGTAAATAAAGATGCCATCAATTCTTTCATAAAACTTCTCTTCATTTTGGGCAAAAATGTAAGAGGGATAAGTGACATCAGTAGACAACAAACGTACATAATAGATCGTGCTATCACTCCCTTTTTGATAGATAAACGAAACGCGTTTAGAGCCATGAAGCATAAACTTTTTCATCTGTTGATGAGGGGAAAATGAAGAGAAGTCAAAGTCTGCGTGACCATAAGAGACGATATATTTGCCACTTTTCAGATCATCACGTAGTTTGAGTTTTATCCATTGTTGTGAGGTGAAAGAGCTGTTTTCATCCATCTTTTTAAAGTGGGCGTGATGTTCTTTGATGTTCTCAACACTCAGTGTGTTATCAGTTGTTTGATAGGACCAGACATCGGTGATGATAGGCTTTTCATCTGCTAAGAGGGATGAAAAAAATAGGGTTATTATCATGATAAATGTTTTCATAAAGTTAGTGTAACACAAATAAATGAGGGGGAAATGAGAAAATCTTATTATTCTTTACGAGATTTGTTGTTAGGAGAGTAACTAGGGGATGTTTTGCTATAATTAATTTACTATTTAAAGCTATCATGATAGCAATGAAAAGAAGGGACATAAACTATGAAAATTATATTGGGTGTGACATTTTTAATACTGTTATTTGTAGGTTGTAGTAAAAATCAATCAGCAGTAAAAGTAGCCAAACCAGTAGTTTATGAAGAATTACATATAAGTGATGCGAGTAAGTTAGAACAACTGGAGGGTAGTCTTGAAAAATGGAATGCCCTTAAAGAGAGTAGAGGTACTACCTATCAGTATACAAGAAAAAGTGTATCAAGTTGGGGTGGTATCAAAAGTGAGACAACTATCAAAGTACAAGACGACTTTGTTATAAGCCGTGTATACTATGTTATCAATGATGAAAATATCATAACATCAAGTTGGAGAGAAGAAGGTTTTGATGCACTTAATGATAATCTTGAAGGAGCACCTACCAAAAGAATGGATGACTTATATGATACGTGTAAAACTATCTTAGAAAATGAAAGTAATGTCTCTTTATCTTTTGATTATAATGGCATTTTATCTGAGTGTCGCTATGGGAAGAAAGGTGTCATGATAGAAAACTTTGTTTTTCTCTATCACTAGTGTAAAGTTTTTAGATAGTGATTTTGCATCGATATCCAATACCCGAAATATTTTCTATAAAATCCCCTTGCAGTTTTTTTCTCAAACTCCTGACCAATGAGCGCAAGGCATCTATACTCATACCATCATCAATCCAAATAAGGTTTTCTATCTCTTGGTAGGTAACGGCTCTTTGATGATTCTTGGCAAGTAAATCAAGTAGCAAAAGTTCATTTTTAGTAAGCTTTACTATCTGTTTATTGATAAATAGTGACTTGTTTAAGGTGTCATATAGCGTGCCCTCAGTGATTATCATGATATTACCTTGGCTAAGGTGCTCATGGGCTAATGAGAGGGCTTCTTGGAGTTTGGATGCGGTGATGGGTTTTACGATGTATTTGATGAGTTGGAGTTCTACGGCTTTTAAAAGATAGTCTGTTTCTGTGTGTGCTGTGGTGATGATGATTGGTGTGTTTTTGTCCGTTTGACGGATTTTTTTTGCAAACTCTAAACCGTTCATACGGGGCATATTGATATCGGAGATGATGATGTCTGGTTTACTATCATGATAAGCTTTTAACGCTTCAAATCCATCTTCTGCTTCAAGAACTTTTTTAGAAATACGCCCTAGATATTCTACCGCATTTTGACGGATGAGCGCTTCATCTTCAACATAAAGAATGGTGAGGTTTGAAAAATCTTTTTGCATCCTACACTATATACAAAAGAATAGCAAAAAAGTGCAAGATAGAACCTGCCATCACAAAAAGGTGCCAGATGACGTGAAAGTAGTTAATCCTATCTTTGACATAAAAGATGATACCACCCGTATAAGCAATCCCTCCAGCAACAAGTAACCAAAATCCCACAGGGTCTATTTGTGTTCTAAAAGTTTCAAACACCGCTACAATCATCCAACCCATCACCACATAAGCGACAAGGGAAAGAATCTCAAAGCGACCAGGATAGAGAAACTTTAATCCAATCCCAACTAAGGCAACACCCCATTCGATACCAAAAAGAACCCAGCCCTCTGTACCACCAACACTGAGTAACATCACAGGTGTATACGTTCCTGCAATCAAGATATAGATAGCGCTATGGTCAAACTTTTGTAAAAGATGCTTTACTTGGATATGTGTTATAGCATGATAGAGTGTGGAACTGCCATACATGATGATGAGCGCGGCACCGTAGATGGCGACTGCTGTTATCGACAAAGCATTGCCATGGATAGAAGCAAATGCTACAAGTAAGGTCAGGGCAGCGATACTTAAAATAAAGCCTAAACCATGGGTGATAGCGTGCCAAACTTCTTCAGAAAAAGAGAAATGATTTACTGCTTCTTTCATGATAAAATCCTTTTGTTGTGGCATTATATCAAGTTATGTTATCATTCTTCTATCAATTTTGGAAGAAATAAACTCATGAAATCACTATTTTTACTCTCTATCCTAAGCACTACCATGTTAGCGCATGGTATCTCATCTGAAGATATACAGATGATGCAAGAGGGTGGAAACCTTCGATATATCTGGCTTGGTGCAACCCATATGTTGTCGGGTTATGATCATCTGCTATTTTTATTCGGAGTTGTCTTTTTTCTAACTTCTACAAAAGATATCATCAAGTTTGTGACAGTGTTTACTTTGGGGCATAGTATCACTTTGATATTGGCTACCTTTATGAAAATCACGGCAAATTACTTTCTTGTAGATGCGGTGATAGCACTAAGTGTTATCTATAAGGGATTTGACAATAACAAAGGCTTTAAAAGCTATCTTGGTGTAAAGTCTCCAAATCTTCTCATCATGGTGTTTCTATTTGGGCTTATCCACGGCTTTGGGCTTTCTACTAGATTACAACAATTACCACTTTCAAAAGAGAGTTTTGACTTGTTCTTAAATATCATTTCATTCAATATTGGTGTTGAGATAGGGCAGATAGTAGCGTTATTTGGGATGTTGTTTGTCTTGAGTGTATGGAGAAAAAGATCTTCATTCACACGGCTTTCAAAAGTGGCAAATGATGCTTTGATGATGGCTGGATTTTTGTTGTTTTTGATGCAGATGCATGGATATCTTCATAGCATAGATGAAGAAGGATTTGGGTTTAATGAGGATGCGCATTATCATATCCATCAGGATATGGATGAGGCTGAAGAAAAACGACATATACACGATACATTATAAGGATAAAAAATGACAAAATTATTTACATTATTAACAGTACTTGCATGTACTTTTTCGATATTAAATGCTCATGAACATCATGGACATAAGCACTATGTGAGTAAATCAGGTATACAGAAAAATGCGAAAAAACAACTCTCATTTTTGGTAGAAAAAGAGAAGATTGACAAAAGTTTTGCTGACTCTTTTTTAGCAGATACGAAGGAGAAACAGTTTGGTAAATTTACCGAATGGGTTGTGAGATTTGATAATGATAAAATCAAAGATGAAACAAAAAAAAGTCTTTATATCTTTTTAAATTTAAAGGGTAAGGTTCTTGGGGCAAATTATACGGGTAACTGATTGATAATTTAAAATCTCATTATTTGCTCATTTTTTCTAGTTATACTTCAGGAAGTTAAAAATAAAACATGAAGGAATGATTATGAAAAAAGTATTGAGTACTATTGGGCTAGGGTTGACAATCATGAGTTTTACAGCGTGTGCTACAAAGCCAGAAGGATTATCGAAAATGCCAGTAGTGGTACAAGGAAAAACTTCTAAGACACCACTTACCAAGAGGATAACCCTAGTCCCCGCAGGAACATCTATACCTGTTAATATAACTATAAAAGGGGATGTATTTACAGAAGATGTAAAGAAGATTATACCTGTTGTATTGAAAAATAATACATACTTTTATAGTTCTTTAAAAGATATCCAAACAGCAAATGCCTATGAAAAGTTTTTGGTAAGTTATGACAAAAAGAGATGGGTTACTTTGGATGAAGCCTTTAGTGGACAATTACAGTTTGCCGTGGAGATAACAGATGAAAAAAGTGCTATTAATCTTAGTTTTCAAGCAAATCAAAAAGTAGAATAATAGATGAAAAAATCATCACTATTATTACTCTCTCCTCTTATCATGATAGCTGAGACTATCGAACTAGAGAAGATAGAAGTGAATGCAGCAGGTACAAAAGAAAACCCTATCATGATACTGCAAAAAGAGGGCTACATGAAATCTGCCCCCATGCAAAAACAAATCACAACTGAACAAGCTTTAGAAGTAGCAGGGACAAACGGCGACCCCATCAAAGCGTTGAAGTCTTTTGCAGGTGTCGTGAGTACGAATAATGATGATGGGAGTGAACTTTATATCCATGGTTCTAAACCAAGAGAGACACGCTTTAGTATAAATCATCTCCCTATCGGTTATCTTTTTCATCTAGGAGGATTGCACTCTGTGATCGCTCCTGAGATGACGGGTCAGATAGATGCTTATCTGGGTGGATTTGATGTGAGTTATGGGGCGATGGGTGCGGTGGTGGACATCACGCCAAAGTACCCTAGTGGAACTAATAGTGGTCGTGTGCATCTTGGGATGTATGATGCGGACTTTGCCTTTGATGGGAAGATAAGTGAAAATACCAGTATCTTTGTTGGCGCGCGTCGGAGTTATTTTGACCTGATAGCGGCGGACTTGATGGATGAGCTGGATAAAGATGATGACGATGAGAGTAAAAAAACAACTTTTACGCTTTTCCCTCAGTTTTATGATGCACAGTTGATAGTGACACATACAAAAGATGAACATGCTTTTTCCTTGGAAGTGGTGATGGCAAATGATAAGATGAAGTTAAATGATACGATGGAAAAAGATAGAGACCCCATCGCAGTGGGCAAGATAAATACGGATATCTCTTCAAATACCATAGGGGCTAGATGGATCTATATGGGTGAAAATCTCACTAGCAACACTTTGCTGTATCGGATGCATAGTACAGAGGATTTAGATCTTTTTGATTCTGATTTTTTTGTGGATACAAAACGCACAGAGATTGGGCTTTATCATGAGAGTGTTTTCACAGTAAAAAATCATAAGCCTATGGTGGGGTTGGAATTAAAGACGATAGATGCGCCACTTAAAACGCGTATCGTGGCACCTTCTTTTGATGACATTGAGGAGCCACTTATAGATCAAGAAGTAGTCACTTTGGATAAAACTTTTAAAGCCAAGTCTTACACGGCATTTGCCCAAGATATCTGGGATATCACGCCAAACAATCACTT
>Ga0209633_10005384_pt1 | contig 11232 bp, 8 predicted proteins | sample Cruoilmetagenom1_FD_187290 | JGI IMG/M metagenome (GOLD analysis project Ga0209633, IMG submission 187290) | Oil polluted marine microbial communities from Coal Oil Point, Santa Barbara, California, USA - Sample 1 (SPAdes) (version 2) | ecosystem: Environmental > Aquatic > Marine > Oil seeps ... | reverse complement strand
TTCGTCAACAATAATAGGAATTACTCGATTTACTAAAGGGACAATTGCCTTTTTACCATGAAAATTTTTAAATCTTTCGTCGTCCGGATGAACACAAATAGCAGTATCGCCTAAAATGGTTTCGGGGCGAGTTGTTGCAATAGTTATATATTCATCACTATCTTCAACTTTATATCGTACATAAAACAATTTCGATTGTAATTCTTTATGATTTACTTCTTCGTCGGAAACAGCAGTTTGAGCTTGAGGATCCCAATTTACCATTCTAACACCTCGATATATTAGACCTTTATTATACAGATCGACAAAAACTTTAATTACACTATCAGACATATTCTTATCCATAGTAAATTTTGTACGATCCCAATCGCAAGAAGCTCCAAGTTTTTTTAATTGCTCAAGAATAATTCCACCATGTTTTTCTTTCCATTCCCAAGCATGTTCTAAAAACTCTTCTCTAGAAAGAGTATTTTTATCAATACCATCGTCTTTCAATTTCTTAACAACCTTCGCTTCAGTTGCAATAGATGCGTGATCGGTTCCAGGAACCCAACAGGCATTTTTTCCTTGCATACGTGCTCTTCTAACTAAAATATCTTGAATAGTATTATTAAGCATATGCCCCATATGCAATACTCCCGTAACATTTGGTGGAGGAATTACAATTGTATATGGTTCTCTTTCATCCGGCTCTGAATGGAACAACTTATTATCCATCCAGTATTTATACCATTTATCTTCAGTTTCTTTCGGATTATATTTTGTTGGAATCTGCATTATTTAAAATTTATTATATTACTATTTACTTTCTATTGAAAAATCTTGTAAAAATATAAATTTCTGAACTAAAATACCTCCTATTATTTCTTTTAAAATAAAATATTAATATTTTTTCCCATATTAAGATAATTTTTATTTTTAAACATTAATTTTGCCCTCAAATAATTATAAATCAATATTTAATTTTTTAATAACTAACTATGAAAAGATTAATATTTACACTATTTCTAATTTCAGTTACAACAATTTCTGCTTTCTCGCAAGAAAATGAAATAATAACAAATAAGGATAACAAAAATCTTCCTGATATTTTCTTTAAAGAAATAAATCACGATTTTGGAACAATCAAATATCAAGAAGAAGCTCTTTACAAATTTGTATTTACAAACACTGGCAAAGAATCACTATTGCTTACAAACGTTAGATCTTCTTGTGGCTGCACTGTTCCAACATGGCCAAAAAAACCAATTAAGCCAGGTAAAAAAGGAGAAATATCTGTTAAATACAATACTCGAATTATTGGCTCATTTGCTAAATCGATAATGGTATTTTCAAATGCAAAAACATCGCAAATAAAACTTACAATTAAAGGGAAAGTACTTAATCCGGAAAAAAAATAATAAATTAATAGAAATAATTATGCCACAAATATCAGATAAAGGACAGGCAATGCCATCGTCACCAATTCGAAAATTAGTGCCTTTTGCCGAAGAAGCAAAAAATAAAGGAAGAAAAGTTTTTCATCTAAACATCGGACAACCAGATATACCTACACCAGAAGTATCGATGGATGCAATAAGAGCAACCGACATAAAAGTTGTAGAATATAGTCATTCTGCCGGACAAGAATCATACAGAAAAAAATTGGCAAAATATTATCAAGATATCAATATAGATATTGATCATAACGATATGATAATTACTACCGGTGGTTCAGAAGCAATTACAATTGCTTTTTTAAGCTGCTTAAATCCAGGCGACGAAGTTATTATTCCTGAGCCTTTTTATGCTAATTATAATGGCTTTGCTGTTTCGGCAGGAGTAGTAATAAAACCAATTACGTCTACTATTGAAAATGATTTTGCATTACCTTCGATAGAAGAATTTGAAAAACTTATTACACCAAAAACCAAAGGTATTGTAATTTGTAATCCAAATAATCCTACAGGATATTTATATTCGGAAGATGAATTAAATCAAATAAAAACCTTAGTAAAAAAGCACGATTTATATTTATTTTCTGATGAAGTTTATAGAGAATTTTGCTATGATGGCAACTCTCATCTCTCGGCAATGCACTTAGAAGGAATAGAAAACAATGTAATTCTTATGGATTCTGTTTCTAAACGATACAGCATGTGCGGAGTAAGAATTGGTGCTTTAATTACAAAAAATAAAGAAGTAATTAATACTGCTATGAAATTTGCACAAGCAAGATTATGCCCTCCATCTTTTGGACAAATTGCCAGTGAAGCTGCTCTTGACACTCCTAAAGAATATTTCGACGAAGTATATAACGAATATATTGAACGTAGAAATTATATGGTTGATGCTCTGAATAAAATGGACGGTGTTTATTCTCCAAAACCCAAAGGAGCATTTTATACTGTTGTAAAACTACCTGTTGATAATACTGACGAATTTGCACAATGGTTATTAACCGATTTTGAATACAACAACCAAACAGTGATGCTTGCTCCTGCTTCCGGATTCTATTCAACACCAGGATTGGGAAAACAAGAAGTACGTATCGCATACGTATTAAAAATCGAAGACTTAAAAATTGCAATGAAAGTATTAGAAGAAGCTTTAAAAGTTTATCCTGGCAGAATCTAAATTAATTATTAAAATAATTACTAAACCGAATCGGTATGATTCGGTTTTTTTATTCTTCAAAATCGGGATATAATAAATATTTTTTACGAATAGTCTTAAATTTTTCTATATCAATTTGCCAACTCTTTCTTATTTCTTTCTCGGATTTTCCATTTTGAATTTGAAGCATTAAATTTTTACTTCCGCAGATATTAAAGAAAAACGGTTTAAAAAAATCATCTTTCTTATCAATATTATTATATGCAAAAAACAACCACGATAAATTTATCCTTTTCAAAGAATTTAACGAATCGATATTTACATCCGATAAACAAATTCCATTACATTCAGTATCTCTGTTTTTTGGATATTTACTAACTCCTGCAATTGACTTAGGAGTATATTTAAAATTTGCATTTTTTAATTGTGGCGAACCAAATATTTGAAAAGGCATTGCTGTTCCACGTCCGACATTAATTGTTGTGCCTTCGAAAAAACCTAAAGAAGGATATAAATAAACAGCTTTCATATTCTGTAGATTTGGAGAAGGATGTATTGGCAATTGATATAATGAATCGTGAGAATAATTTTTACACAAAACATATTTCATATTACATCTGATTGCATTTTTTAACCATGTTTCACCATTTATCATTTCGGCATATTCTGCCATGGTCATACCATGCACTAAAGGCACAGGATGCAAACCTATAAATGACCGGAAAGCTGTGTCTAACACAGGGCCATCAACATAAAACCCATTAGGATTTGGCCTATCTAAAATCAAGAATTCAACATTATTCTCGGCACAAGCTTCCATTACATAATGCATTGTAGAAATATATGTATATATCCTAACTCCAACATCTTGAATATCGAACACAACAATATCAACATCTGCTAAATCTTTTCTTTTGGGTTTTTTGTTTTTCCCATAGAGAGATATAATTTTTAATCCGGTTTTTTTATCATAATAATCTTTAATATATTCTCCCGCATCGCCATTACCCCTAAATCCATGTTCGGGACAAAATACTTTTTTAATATCAATATTAAGAGCCAACAAACTATCGATTAAATGTGTTTTTCTAATTAAAGAAGTATGATTAGCAACAATGGCTACCTTCTTATTCTTCAGCAGTGGAAGATATTCATTTACTTGTTCGGCACCGGGAATAATACTATTTGTCGGAAGTTTCTTAACATTTCCACACGAGCTTAATACAACAACTATTTGTACTATAAAAAGGATTCTAAATATTCTCATTTATTACGACATTATTTTACTGAATCGTTTAAAACGCCTAATTTAATAATTATTTTACTTTAAATTCATATGATTAAACTATTTAGTGCTTACCAGAATAAAATTTATTATTCATAAATTTTAATAACCTAAGTTTCGATATAAAATTTCATTTATCAGAACATTTACAATTAGCAAACAATAGATATTAAAAATAAAATAATTCTTCTTCCGGATAATAATTTATATCTATTACATCAATAATATTTTACTACATTTGTAAAAATCTAAATTAAAAAAGCCTTGAATACTGAATTATTTATTTCAAGAAGAATTTTATCAAACAAATCTACAAAAAAAGGAATTTCTAAACCAATTGTTGGAATTGCTGTTTTTGGCATTGCATTAGGTCTAGCAGTAATGATACTTTCTGTTGCAATAATGATTGGTTTTAAAACTGAGATAAGTAATAAAGTAATTGGTTTTGGTTCGCATATTCAGATTGTAAATTATGATTCAAATATGTCATTCGAAACAATACCAATAAATAAAAACAATCAACTATTTTCTGATATTAATAACTTAAAAGGGGTAAAGCATGTTCAACAATTTGCAACAAAAGCCGGAATAATTAAAACAAAAACAGATATTCAAGGAGTTGTTTTAAAAGGCATTGGAAACGAATTTGATTGGTCGTTCTTAGAAAAACATTTGATAGAAGGAAACTCATTTCAAATAAATGATTCTATTAAATCAAATAATATTTTAATCTCAAAATATATATCATCAACATTAAAACTTAATGTTGGCGATAAGATTGCAATATATTTTATACAACAACCACCAAGAATACGATCATTTAAAATTTCCGGAATATACGAAACCAGTCTTGCCGAATTCGACGAAAAATTTGCATTTATTGATATTGCTCATATTCAGAAATTAAATAATTGGTCGAAAAAACAAATAAGTGGTTATGAGATTCAACTCGAAGATTTCAACAAGCTTGAAACTATGAATACTGAAATACAAGATATCGTTAGCTTTTATTTTATGCCTAATGGTTCGCATTTAAAAGCTATGAGTATTAAAGAGAAATATCCTCAAATGTTCGATTGGTTAAACCTAATAGATTTAAATGTTTGGGTAATTCTTTTCCTTATTATAATGGTTGCTGGGTTTAATATGGTTTCCGGATTACTAATTCTTATTCTAGAAAAAACCAATATGATAGGTATATTAAAAGCTCTTGGAAGTCATAATTGGTCGATTAGAAAAATTTTTATTTATCAATCAATATTTTTAATATCAAAAGGACTTTTATGGGGTAACATTTTTGGAATATTAATTTGTTTCTTACAATATCAGTTTCATATAGTTTCTCTCGATCCTGCTTCGTATTATCTCGATGCTGTTCCAATTCGAATAAATATTATTCAAATTCTTGCATTAAATATTGGAACTTTATTTATTACCGTTTTTATGTTAATTGTTCCATCGCATATAATCTCAAATATTAGTCCTGAGAAAACAATAAAATATAGCTAATATTCTTCGATTCTATATATAGTTATCCTTTTAAAAAAGCCAAATACTTTGTTTCGGACTAAATTATTGATGTAATCTTCAAATTTCTAGTTTGGTAAATTGATATGTTTTAACTATTTTTAATTGCTCAGATAATGTTCGTATTTTACATTTAGCAGACATTCCTACTATAAGGATTAAAAATATTAACACATGAAAAATAATACATTAACAAGTTTCAATCCAAAAGATAATTACGAAAAAACCAAAAAAGAAATTGGTTACGTATCTATTAAAGAAGCAACAAAGAAAGATTACGAAAGAATTGGATTCATGTCCGGACTTGAAGTTCATCAGCAACTAAAGACTAAAGAAAAATTGTTTTGCAGATGTCCTGCAGGGATTTACAATAAAGATGATGATTATGATGCTGAAATAATTCGACACATGCGTCCTACACTCAGCGAATTAGGAGAATACGATGGGACAGCTTTAATGGAATACAAAACGAAGAAAGAAATTATTTATAGAATAAATAATGAAAATGCATGTACATACGAAATTGATGATACGCCTCCATTTAAGATAAATAAAGAAGCTTTAGAATATGCCCTAGAAATATCTTTACTCTCAAAATTAAATATTGTAGGAGAAGTTCATATTACAAGAAAACAATACTTAGATGGAAGTATTCCTACCGGATTTCAGCGCACTGCAATTATTGGAGTTGAAGGAGAAATACCTTTAAAAAATAAAAAAATACGTCTAATACAATTAAGTATTGAAGAAGATTCGTGCCGCGAAATATCAGATATTAGACATACTCGAATATATAAAACCGACAGATTAGGAATGCCACTTATTGAAACTGTTACATATCCCGACATGTTTACTCCTGAAGAGCTAGAAGAAGCGGCTGAATATATTCGTTTCTTAAATCGTAGTACAAACAAAGTAAGAACAGGAATTGGAGCAGGGCGCGAAGATGTAAATGTCAGCTGTAAAGGAGGAACGAGAGTAGAAATAAAAGGAGTTGCCCATATTAAATTGATACCAAAACTATCACACAACGAAGCATTTAGGCAATGGGCTCTATTAAATATTAAACAAAAATTAATAACTAACATTAAAGATCAGGCAAACTGGAAAATTCAACATACCGAAATTAATTATCGAGATTATGATTTAAAATACGAACCATTAACTGATGGATTAATTAATAAATACAAAATAATTGCAATTAATCTTCCTAATTTTAAAGGTATTCTTTCACACTTTACTCAACCCGGGAAAATATTTGCAAACGAAATATCCGATAGATTAAAAGTAATTGCATGTTTAGAAAAACCAAATTTATCACATTCCGAAGAGATAATAAAAACTATTAATTCTGATAATTTTAAGAAATTACAACAACTTTTTAAAACTGGAGATAATGATGCTCAAATAATTTTTTGGGCACCCGACGAAGACATTACTACAGCATTAGAAACAATAGAAGAAAGATGTAAAATGGCTTTTATTGGAGTACCTGAAGAAACAAGAAAATATTTTTCCGATGGAACAACAATATTTGAAAGGGTTCTTCCCGGAGCCGACAGAATGTATCCCGATACAGATTCTGCTCCTATACCTTTAGAAAATGATTATATAGAAAATATTCAAAACAATCTTCCTTCTGAAATAATTGACAGATATAACCAGTTAATAAAATGGGATATTCCCGAAGACACTTACACATATATCTTTAGAAATAATTTATATCCTATACTAAAAAAAATAATTATTGATTTAGATATTAATCCAAAATTCGTTGGAACTTTCTTTGGTCATAAATTAAAATTCGTCGAAGGACATTTCGAATCGGCAGAAATATTCAATTCCAATAAGATATTTCTTCTTTTCAAATTTCTTAAAGAAAAAAATCTAGAAATTCAACTTAGTAAAAAAATGTTGCATTTAGTATATCAATATCCAAAAATGGATTTTGAATCAATACTTACAAGTATAGATTTTAAAAAAGAATCGCATGAAAATATTATTTCAAAAATTCCATTTCTAAAGAAAAAATACACAGAAATACAAATTTCAAATAACTCGAATGCAGAAACCAATTGGATAATGGGAGAATTACAAAAATCTGCATTAGGAAATATTTCGCCAAAGAAACTTATTGAAGAACTAGAAAATAATTAAGAATTAATATTCAATTATAATGAACAAAGATATTTTTCAAGGATATAAAGGAAAAGCATTAAAAATACTACAAAAATATAATGTACGAGTATGGGGAAGTACAAAAATCTCTACTACTCGTGGAAATTTTGAAGGGACAGTATTACCTCGCTCAGAAAACGACGACGACACACATATTGTACTTAAAATAATAACAGGATATAATATTGGCATTGATACAAATACAATTGTTAATATGGAAGAAACAGGATATCAAAAAGCCAACTATAAAATTCCCGAAAAAGAATTTCCTTATTCAAAAAACAAACCAAACGTAAAACTTTTCGGAACAGGAGGCACAATTGCATCAAGATTAGATTACAGAACAGGTGCTGTAATTCCTGCATTTTCTCCAGGGGAATTATATGGAGCTGTACCTGAATTAGCTGATATCTGCAATCTAACAACAGAAAAAGTATTTGCTGTTTTTAGCGAAAATATGGGTCCCGAGCAATATAAAGCCTTGGCAATAGCTATTGGAAAAGAAATAGAGAATGGTATTGATGGAATAATTATAGGACACGGGACAGATACTCTAGGCCATACTGCTGCAGCCCTTACATTTATGATTCAAAATCCTCCTGTCCCAATTGTTCTTGTAGGATCTCAACGATCATCTGACCGACCATCATCAGATGCTGCTAGAAATTTAATTCATTCAGCATATACAGCAGCACATTCCGACATAGCAGAAGTTATGGTGTGTATGTTTGGACCAACTTCTGTCGAATATGGATTTTTACATAGAGGAACAAGGGTCAGAAAAATGCACTCTTCATATAGATCAACATTTAGAACCATAGGAGATACACCGTTAGCCACTGTTACTGATGATAATGTAAATGTTATTAAAAAAACTTACAATCACCGTAGAAAAGACAGAAAAGTTACTATTTTACCATTTTTCGAAGAAAAAGTAACAATAGTTTATTATTACCCTAATATGCAACCCGACATAATTAACATGTTAGTTGACAATGGATATAAGGGAATCATTATTGCAGGAACAGGATTAGGACATGTAAATAAACCTCTTTATGATGCTCTTGAAAGGGCAACAAAAAAAGGAGTCTGTGTTTATATGACAGTCCAAACATTATGGGGTTATGTCAATATGTTTGTTTACGATACTGGTCGAGACCTAATGAATAAAGGAGTTATTCCTACAGAAAATATGCTCCCTGAAGTTGCATATATAAAATTAGCTTGGGCATTAGGACAAACAAACGACATAGAAAAAGTAAAAGAAATAATGCTTACTCCTATTAACGACGAAATTACACCTAAAGAACCGTATAATGGATACTTAATATACCAAGGTGGAGTACCCGAAGTAGAAAACTTCATTAAACAATTTCATAAATAATATATGTTTAAAAATTATATTAATAGCTTAAATGATGCATTAAAAAAAACTTTACCCGGAGTAAAGGCGCAAAACAAAATGGCTCCGGTAAAACATCTCTACAACACAACTTTTTCAAAAGAGAGTATTGATGCTGCAGTACTTTTATTGCTTTATCCTAAAAATAATAATATTTACACTTTATTAATACAACGTCCTATATATAATGGACAACATAGTGGACAAATTTCATTTCCGGGAGGAAAATACGAGACTTTTGATAAATCTTTTAAGCAAACTGCATTACGCGAAACATATGAAGAAATTGGAGTTACATCTTCAGAAATAAGTATTATTGGAAATCTTAGTCAATTATATATTCCTGTTAGTAATTATAAAATATATCCTTTCGTTGGCTATTCATTAAAACAACCCAAATTTAAACCAAATCGCGAAGTAGATAAATTATTAGAAATTGATATTTTTTCTTTCTCTGAAAGCAATATTCAAATTATGAAAGAAACAAGTTATAACGGAAGTACTTTTAATGCTCCTGTTTATAGGATAAACAATTATGATATATGGGGAGCTACTGCAATGATTATATCAGAATTTTCAGAAATTAATGCTAAGATATTTACTCATCAGGAATAAGAGTCTTATATTGTTTATATCTATCAATTATCTGAGAAACATATTTATACGTTTCTTGACCACGACAATATCCAAATTTCACAATTGAATCATTATAAAATTTAGGATTTGACTTTTTTAAAATATATTCATCAACATTATTATCCCAGATATTAGGATTTTTTCCATACTTTTTGGCAAGACGTCTAGCATCTAGCACATGTCCTAATCCTGTATTATATGAAGCTAAAATAAATTTTATTCTTTCATTTCTATCGTTTATTCCAATATTTATCAATCTTTTATCGAGCCATTTAATAAATAGCACACCCCCTTTTATATTCTGTTCAGGTAATGACTTACTATTTACTCCAAACCTTGCAGCAGTAGAAGGCATTAGTTGCATTAATCCATAAGCCCCAGCCCATGATTTTACATTTGGAATAAATCTAGATTCCTGATATATTAACGACGCTAATAATCGCCAATCGATTGCAGCTAATTTGCTATATTTTTTAATATATTTATCATATTGAGAAATTTTCCCACTATTTATTGAATAATAATCACTTTTTTGAATCTTAGCTGATCGTTGATTTTTAAAATATTTATTATAAATAATTCTATACTTATAACTTTTTTTAAAATCTATTAACCACTCATTTATAACTTTTTTTAAAGAATCATCACCTTGTCTAACTCCCCATGCTAAGCTTTGCGGAAAGCTAATTGCAGTTTGCACGTCAAGATTAGGGTAATATGTTTTATTTACTAAGGCAACATTTTCGTCGGAAATAGTATATTTAATTTTACCACTTGCTACAAGTGCAATTAATTCTTCAACTTCTAAACTATCGTTTTCCACTATAAATATAGTATCGCCTATTTCATCCGATAAATTTTTCAATCTGTTTGCGTAAGCTGAATTTTTTTGAACAAAAATTTTTTTTCTAGCCAATTCTAATTGATTTCGTATTAAACTATCAGATATTTCAGACACTTTCATATTCTTCCATCCCTTTGGTTTTCTCTGAACTAAAACTTGTCTGGTTGTGCCGAGAGGAACAGTGAAATCAATTATAGCATCTCTCTCTTTTGTTTTTGTAAGACTATAAGCAAGAATATCGCATTTATTTGATATTAAATAATCGAAACTTTTTTCTATATCATTACAAGTTTCTATATCTAACTTAACACCAATATGATCGGCAAAAATCTTCATTAATTCATATTGATAACCCATTGTTTCGCCTCTATAAATAAAATAATTTGTAGAGTTAAAATCAAATAATACTCTTAATTTTTTTGATTTTTCGATCTTTTCTAGAGAAGTAACTTTATCAACATTTTTTTTATCAGGTTCAGTACAATTAGTAAAACCTATTAAAAACATTGATAAAATAATAATTTTCGAGAATTTAAAATATAAATGTTTTAGCAAAATAAATAAGATTGATTTAAAATATAATTTACGTATGACAAATAATTAAGTTTCGTCATTAATATCATCAAAATATACGTTTGTCAAAAATAAACAAAATCATTTTTCATCAATCTAATATACTAAAAAAGCCTCAATTCAAAAAAGAATTGAGGCTTTAAAAAAAAGTCGGCGACGACCTACTCTCCCACTATACGCAGTACCATCGGC
>Ga0209633_10005380_pt1 | contig 11237 bp, 4 predicted proteins | sample Cruoilmetagenom1_FD_187290 | JGI IMG/M metagenome (GOLD analysis project Ga0209633, IMG submission 187290) | Oil polluted marine microbial communities from Coal Oil Point, Santa Barbara, California, USA - Sample 1 (SPAdes) (version 2) | ecosystem: Environmental > Aquatic > Marine > Oil seeps ... | reverse complement strand
CTTCCTTTTGCGGATTTCCTCATCCGGCGTTCGCCGCCGGAAGCGAGCAGGATCATCCCGAAAGACAGTGAAACGCGGACCTTCCAGCATGATATTCCCTTCCTCAGGCGTGAGGAATTGATTGATCGACAGCCCGATGAAGTCGCCGGCAAGATCATCTCGGCCCTGAAGGAGCGAAAGGCGCTGATCATCGAGGACCTCGGCGTTATTGCGTCAGGAGGCCTGACGGTGGAACAGGCATATATCGGCTACTCCACCATATTCCATACGACCTTCGTGAAATACCTCCTCGATGTTCTGCACGAGGGATTTCTGGTGCCTGGAGAGCGCGAGGCCTTCGACGACTTCGAACATCACTGGCTCACGGTCCCGGATACGAAGGGCCTCGCCTTCGCCCAGGGACTGCTCATTGATCCCCCATCGATCATGGAGGAAATGTGGCGCGTCGGCCGTTATACCGTCGAAAAGGGGCTTGTGGACTCATTTTTCGGCAATATCAGCTACTTTGACGGCAGCACCTTGTACATCAGCCAGACCGCTTCTTCCCTCGATGAGTTGGAAGGCCATATCGATCCGGTGCCCCTCGACGGCTCCTCAACAGCGGGCCTTTCAGCCTCGTCCGAACTGCCTGCTCACCGGGCCATCTATCAATCGTCGGACTATCATGCCCTGCTCCACGGCCATCCGCGGTTCAGCGTTATTCTTTCCATGCATTGCGAGGAAGAGGGATGCGACAGCGAGGATTGCAGCCGCTTCTGCTCCAGGCCGCGCACAACGTCGGGCGTCCCGATCGTGTCAGGAGAACCCGGAGCAGGGGGGCTCGGCAAGACAGTCCCGCCGAAGATCAGGGAATGCGGCACCTGCATCGTCTACGGCCACGGCGTGTTTTCCGCGGGTAGGGAGAATTTTCAGGAGGCCTTTGAGAATATGGTGGCGACGGAAAACCAGTGCCGGGAGGAGTATTTCCGTCTGCTGAGGAAAAAAGGGATTCTGACATGAATTATTTGATGGGATGAATCTGTAGTCTGTAATCTGCTGTCTGATGTCTGTTATCTTTTTTCTGACTTCTGCCTACCGTCTACTGTCTTCTATGATCTTGCATCCGGCATCGTTAGTCTTTTATTTGTTTGCTGAACGCTGACAACTGAGTGCTGCTTTTATCGTCTGTAGTCTGCTGTCTATTGTCTATCCTCTGTCTCCCCCAGATATTCCCGTTGATTTTTGTCACAATCTGTACTATCCTTGAATCATTCCATCAGGATACGAATTGCCAGTATTATCAAGACTTTTGTAAGCCAATAGTACCCGAAGATAGAGCCCGTGAGCAGATTGATCACGCCATAGGCTAGGGGTCTGGGAAGAAAAAGGGAGGGCTGGCCAAGGCGGCCATGACGCGGCTATTGAGGCACCGTCAGACGAAAGGGACGGAAACAGATAGGCAACGCCAACGGCGTGGCAGCAACCAGCTCTCTACTCTACCTATTGGATCTTGACCCTAGAGGGTCTAGACCTGGCCCTGAATCTTTGAAGGAGCAGATGTAAGATTTTATCAATTTCTAAGCTTAGGAGTACACTTTGGGCCTGACAACAATTGGTCTCTTTGCAGGTGTCGGCGGCATCGAACGAGGACTTGAGCGCGCAGGGCACTCTAATGAATTACTCTGCGAGATCGATCCCTCTGCGCGTAAGGTTCTAGAAAAACGTTTTCAAGGTGTACCCCTTATCGATGACATCAGAGCCCTGACAACATTACCTGCAACTGATATAGTAACAGCTGGCTTCCCTTGCCAAGATCTGAGCCAGGCCGGCCGTACTAAAGGTATCGGAGGCGCCAATTCTGGTCTGGTCAAAGAGGTTTTCAGGTTACTTCGGGGGATGAAGCGAAAGCCTACTTGGATCGTACTCGAGAACGTCCCGTTCATGCTCAGCTTGGGTCGCGGCCGGGCGATGTCCGTCATCGTCGGGGCTCTCGAGGAACTGGGGTATCAGTGGGCTTACAGGACTATCGATTCCCGCGCCTTCGGTCTACCACAAAGACGACGTAGGATCTTCCTGGTCGCATCGAGATCGGAGGATCCGAGAGCGGTGCTCCTGAATGGCATGGCGAAGGTGCCGCTTTTTCGCACATCTGCTTATACACTACATGGTTTCTACTGGACCGAAGGCAATACCGGGCTGGGGTGGGCTGTTAATGCAGTTCCACCATTGAAAGGCGGCTCGCGCATCGGCATACCTTCCCCTCCAGCGATTTGGTTACCACGAAAGCGCAAGCTTTGCCTACCAGACATCAGAGACGCCGAACGACTACAGGGCTTACCAGCTGGCTGGACGGAGTGGTCCAACGGTGAGAAGGCGTCTGGGCGGGAGCGATGGCGCCTGGTTGGTAATGCTGTGAGCGTACCGGTCGCAGAATGGATCGGGCGACGGCTCTCTGACCACCGAGACTATCATGAGAATGGTGCAACACCTTTACGTCGGTCGGCTAAATGGCCACGAGCGGCCTGGGGAAGGAATGGAAAAGTCTATGAAGCCATGGTGTCGGAATGGCCGGTAAGTAGACGATGTCAGTCGCTCGAATCTTTCCTTGAATATCCACTACAGCCATTGTCCGTCAAAGCCACTGCAGGATTCCTTTCTCGGATAACGAAAAGCACCTTGAATGTGAATAAACGTTTCATCCGGGATGTTCGATATCATCTTTCTCAGGCGAAGATGGAACTCTAAGAGGTGATCGGAGGGCACTGTACCGAGTGTCGACAGTAAGACCATCCTCTCTGGCTGCTAGCAAGCGAATGACCGCAACGCGCGGGTCAGACAATCCGCTCGAGCGCGAGATTCGTTCCCTGTTGCATCGTCAGGGGTTTCGTTATCATAAACAGAAAAGATTGCTGCCAGGAACTAGCAGGACCGTCGACATCGTTCTTCCAAGATATCGGCTTGCTGTATTCATAGATGGTTGCTTTTGGCACGGCTGCCCGTGGCATGGAACGTGGCCTAAAGCCAATGCTGCTTTCTGGCACGAGAAGATCGAGACGAACAAAAGACGCGACAAGGATACGACGAAAAGACTGCGGGCCGCAGGTTGGAGAGTGCTTCGCGTCTGGGAGCACGTCGATCCTGCGAAAGCAGCGGAACGAATAATTGCAGCACTGAAAGAACGCGGTTAGGTTTTCGAAGCCTGATGTTGTCATGAGGAAGATGGATGGCCGATCTGGCTAAGACAACTGCAATAGAGAACGACACGGTCCCTGAACCTGGTCAACTCGTCGAGATCCGAAGGCGGCAATGGGTCGTGAGCGATATCGAGCGGTCCTCCGTGACTCGGCCTGGCTCTACTCCCCAGAACCTCGTGACGATGACATCGATCGAAGACGATGCCCTCGGGGAGGAATGTCGGGTCATATGGGAGATCGAGCCCGGAGCGCGGATCCTCGAGAAGGCAGGCCTCCCGACTCCGACAGGACTCGACGAGCCACGTCGTCTGCAGGCCTTCCTCGATGCGGTTCGATGGGGTGCAGCAACAAATGCAGACGTACAAGCGCTGCAATCTCCCTTCCGGAGTGGCATCGCCATCGAGGATTATCAGCTCGATCCAGTCGTTCGTTCGCTCCAGATGGCGCGGGTGAATCTTCTCATCGCAGATGACGTTGGCCTTGGGAAGACCATCGAGGCCGGCCTCGTGCTCCAGGAGCTCCTCCTCCGTCACCGGGCACGGAACATCCTGATCGTCTGTCCTGCCTCGCTCCTCCTTAAATGGCAGACGGAGATGACGGAGAAGTTTGGTCTGGAGTTCCGCATCGTGGATACAGACTACCTGCGAGAACTCCGACGTAGCAGGGGTATTCACACGAACCCTTGGACCTCCTTCCCTCGGCTCATCACCTCCATCGATTGGCTCAAAAACGACATTCCCCTGCGACGGATGCGGGAGGCACTTCCTCAAGTTCCGACTTACCCACGTAAATTCGACATCCTCATCGTGGATGAAGCACATAACGTTGCACCAAGCGGCAGCGGGAATTACGCGACCGATAGCCTTCGAACTCGAGCGATACGAACGATAGCATCTCATTTCGAGCATCGGCTCTTCCTGAGTGCGACACCACACAACGGTTATCAGGAATCGTTCACTTCGCTCCTCGAACTGCTCGATGATCAACGCTTTGCACGGGGCATCCCTCCCGAACAGGATCGTCTGGCTCGCGTCATGGTACGCCGTCTCAAGAGCGATATCGTCGATGAGCATGGTAATAAGGTATTCCCAGATCGCAAGCTGGAACCTCTCGAGATAACGTATACGGATGAGGAACGGCAGGTACATGTTGCCCTCATGGAATACTCGAGCCTCCGTCAGGCATCGGTGAAGAACGAACCTGGTCGTCATGCGACGGACTTCGTCATGAAGCTCCTGAAGAAGCGTCTATTCTCGTCACCTGCGGCGTTCGCCATGACGCTAGAGAAACATCGTCAGAGCCTTGCTGCGCGACCAACGAAAGCTGGCACGGAAGAAGGAGAGGGGCGAAATCTCCAACGCGCGATCCATAGGACCGAGGAGGACTACGCCAATGACGACCTTCGCGAGGGTGCACTGGGCGAGGCTATGGAGACTGCTGGCACGATGATCGTTCCTGTGGGTGCCAAGGAGAAGGAATTGCTCGACCAGATGATGAAATGGGCACAACGAGCGAAAGACGGTCCCGATTCCAAGGGCAAGGCCATCCTCGATTGGATGGCGCAGAACATCAAGTCGAATGGCAAGTGGACCGACAAGCGGGTCATCGTCTTCACCGAGTATCTCTCGACACAGAAATGGCTCGTGGATGTCCTTACTGCGGAGGGCCTAGGAGGTGCCGACCGTCTCATGACCATCTACGGTGGTATGGACAAGGTCAAGCGCGAAGCCATCAAGGCAGCTTTCCAGGCAGATCCGAAGGATTCACTCGTGCGCATCCTGGTCGCGACCGACGCTGCTTCCGAGGGCATAGATCTCCAGAATCACTGCAATCTCATGATCCATGCCGAGATTCCCTGGAACCCGAACGTCCTGGAACAGCGCAATGGCCGTATCGATCGTCATGGACAACGCGCCAAGGAAGTTTTCATCTGGCATCCCGTCGGGGCTGGTTATCAGGAAAAGAGCTTCGATGCGGACGTCAAGACAGGGACCCTGGAAGGTGATCTCGAATTCCTGATGATCGCAGCTCGGAAGGTCGACGCAATCCGGCAGGATCTCGGCAAGGTAGGGCCGGTCATCGCCAATCAGGTGGAGCAGGCCTTGCTCGGTAAGCGCAGCAAGCTAGATACGACACAAACGGAGAAGGCTGCTGCCGATATCGGCAGGCAACTCGCCATCGAGAAGAGACACCAAGAGAAGGTCGCACGTCTCCATCAGAAGCTCATCGAGAGTCGTGATGAGTTCCGGTTGCAGCCTTCCAACATCCAGATGGCGGTCCACGTGGCCCTTGAGATAGCGGAGCTTCCTCCGCTTCAAGCGACGACACTCTCAGGTGCCCAAGCAGGAACGGTATTCAACATGCCGGCATTCCAAGGTACCTGGTCGCGATGCACTGAAGGATTGGCCCACCCCCATACCGGTGTTCGTCGACCGATCACGTTCGATCATGCGGTGGCCGCCGGCCGAGACGATGTCGTCCTCGTGCACCTGAACCATCGGCTCGTCCAAATGTGCCTACGGCTCCTGCGAGCAGAGGTTTGGGCTCCAGAAGCGACGAAGCTCTTGTATCGAGTGACGGCCATGGTGGTCCCCGATGGCACGATCGCCGGCCCGGCGATCGCGGTATGGTCGCGGCTCGTGGTCACTGGCAAGAAATCCCAAAGGTTGCATGAGGAGGTTACGGTAGCTGCCGGTATCCTGAAGGACAAGCGGTTCTCTCGTTTGAACGTGACACAAACCGAGGAACTCGTCGAGGTTGCGACGCCCTCGCTTCCTTCGCCCGAAAAGACGAAGCAGATCCTGGCCGCCTGGCCCAGCATCGAGGCGTCCATATTTGCCAGTGCAGAAGCGCGATCATCGGACCGGATGAAATATCTGCAAAGCACGCTCGAACGACGGCGGGACCAGGAGATCAAGGACATAACGAAGATCCTCCAGGAGTTGAAAGCCTCCATAGAGGGGGAACTCGGGAAGCCAGAACCCGACCAGCTCGACTTCTGGACGAGGGAGGAACAAGAGCAACTACATAGGAATGTCGATGTGCTTCAGACTCGACTTGCCGCCATTCCACAGGAGATTGAACGAGAGACTACCGCTATCAAAGAACGCTATGCCGACCCCGTTGCGCGAACCTTCCCAGTAGCGATCACCATTCTGATGCCAGAGTCGTTGGCGGGGAGGCGTTCATGAGCGTCATAGCACGCCATCATGCCGAGTGGCTCTCCCTCATAGAGGTATCGGGACCCTTCCTGACACTTCCCGTGTTGGAGCGCGTCTTCCCGCAAGGTCTAGATGCGGCTGTTCCGGAGCAAGTCGCGCGTCTGCGAGATGCCCGCGATGAATGGCTTGAGGGTCAGGAGCGAACCGGGTCCGATATCGATTCTATCCACGGAGCCTGGATATCGTTCATACTTCGAGAGATTTTGGGATTCGGTTCGGAGGAGCTCAAGCTAGGTGAACACATACCAGTGGGTCTTCATGCCGAGCTGAAGGAACATCACGAAACTGTGTCACCTAATTTCGCGGTCGTGAATCCCGCAGGACGAGCCAATGCTGGTCAAGCGCGGCTTCTCGTCATGACTTGGCCAAGGGACCAGGAGCTCGACGGCACGGTCGAGGGCAGCAGTTGGGCCGCATCTCCCTCCGAGCGGATGACTGTCCTGTGTAAGACGGCTGGTGTTCGTCTCGGCCTGGTCACGGATGGCCATCGATGGATGCTCGTTGATGCACCCCAGGAGGGGACTGCTGGATATGCATCGTGGTACTCGAATCTTTGGCTCGAGGAGCGACTGACCCTCAGGGCATTCCAGTCCCTCCTCGGTGTTCGTCGCTTCTTCGCCGTAGCCGAGACCGACACCCTGGAACAGATGCTCCATGAATCCTCGGCCTATCAGGAAGAGGTTACGGACCAGCTTGGCTACCAGGTGCGCAGGGCCGTGGAGGTGTTGGTCCAGGCGCTCGATCGTGCGGATCTCGATCGAGGGCGGATGCTGCTGGAAGGCGTGACACCCGAGCGGCTCTACGAGGCAGGGCTCACTGTCATGATGAGGCTGGTTTTTCTCTTCTGCGCCGAGGAGAGGGGATTGCTCCTTTTTGGTGATTCCATATACGATGATTTTTATGCAGTTTCAACACTCCGTGGCTTGTTGAGAGAGGAAGCGGATCGAGTCGGTCTTGAGGTCCTGGAGCGAAGACAAGATGCATGGGCTAGGCTCCTCGCGAGTTTCAGAGCTGTCTACGGAGGATTGGAGCATGATAGTTTACGAATGCCAGCCCTCGGTGGTAGCCTCTTCGATCCCGATCGATTCCCATTCCTTGAGGGGCGGGCTCGAGGCACCTTATGGGTCGAGACCCCAGCAGTGCCACTCCCGATCGATAACAGAACCGTTCTCTATCTCTTGGAGGCCTTGCAACTTCTCCAGATGAAGGGTTCGGCGGGCTCCAAGGAAGCACGTAGACTGTCGTTCCGTGCTTTGGATGTGGAGCAGATAGGGTATGTCTACGAGGGCCTCCTCGATCATATCGCTGTGCGTGTTTCGGGACCAACTCTTGGGCTAATCGGGACCAAGGACAAGGAGCCAGAGGTCCTTCTAAGCGATCTTGAGCGGGAGCGTGCGAAGGGTCAGGACGCGCTAGTAGTATTTCTGAAGGAACAAACGGGACGATCTGTTGCAGCACTTCGGAAGGGTCTCAAGGCAGAAGTAGAAGATGATATCAAGGAGCATCTCCTCGTCGCATGTGGCAACGATCTTAAACTATTGGAACAGGTACTGCCCTATCATGCACAAATTCGAGAGGATGTGTGGGGCTATCCACAGGTCTATAGGACCGGGTCCTTCATGGTAACGGGTGGGCCTGAACGCCGAGAGACGGGAACTCACTACACGCCACAATCACTGACAGAGAAGATCGTAACGACGACCTTGGAGCCACTGGCTTACGATGGTCCAGCCGATGGCAAACCAAAGGAGGAATGGAAGTTACGACAGCCGGCGGAACTGCTCGACCTCAAGATCTGCGATCCCGCCATGGGATCGGGGGCATTCCTCGTTCAGGCATGCAGATGGTTGGCGGAGCGATTAGTAGAGGCGTGGAATGCGGCAGAGAAAGTAGGTCAATCCGTCTCGGTCGCTGGGGACGTCCTGGAAACGTCGAAAGGTCGAGAGCTACTGCCCAAAGATCAAAACGAGCGCATCACTATTGCACGACGCCTGATTGCTGAGCGGTGTCTCTATGGTGTGGATATCAATCATTTGGCAGTTGAACTCGCCAAACTCTCCATATGGTTGGTCACTCTGGCCAGGGATCGCCCTTTCGGCTTCCTCGATCACAACCTGCGCTGTGGAGACAGCTTGCTGGGTGTCTATCGACTAGATCAGCTCACCGCGTTGAGCATGACTCCCGATGGGAAAGGGCAGCAACGATTGTTTGGTAAGAATATTGAGCAAGCTGTAATCGAAGCAATCGGCCTGCGACAGCAGTTGCGCAAGATGCCTATCTTAGACATCTACGACGTCGAAGCAATGGAGCGCTTAGATGCCGATGCCCGCCGCCGTCTTGAAGTGTCAGAACGAATTGCTGATGCATTTGTAGGAACGGTATTTAGTGCTGCGGGTAACAAGTCGGCTCTCGAAACCGGGCTTAATTCTCTCGCTATCGCGGCTGGACATGTCATCGATCGGGAAAAGAACGCGCTAAAGTCTTTGGTTTCCAGAGCCCATGCCGCACTATCATTAGATCTCCCCTCTGGCAAGACGAGCCGTCAGCCGTTTCATTGGGCACTGGAATTTCCAGAAGTTATGGCAAATGAAGGCTTTGATGGGGTTATTGGAAATCCGCCTTATCTTTGGGGGATGCGAATCTCAACTTTTTTAGGTCAAGCGTACTTAAAATATTTAGAGATATTGGCTGGTTGTAAACTTGGGACAGCTGATTTCTGCGTTCATTTCTTGCATCGTTCTATAAACTGTACAAACGCAAAAGCTTGCATAGGCTTAGTATTAGTAGATACAATTTCACAAGGAGATACCCGAGAGGTTGGATTAGCCAGAATTCTGAACAGCAAAGTGAGAATTATTGATGCACAATCCAGTAGGTCATGGCCAGGTGGCGCAGGCGTTAAGATCTCGCCGCTAGTTATTAAGAAGGGTTTGTGGAGCGGCGACATTAGGCTGGATACAAAAGAAGTGAGATTTATCAATTCTCGTCTATTACCAGAATTCGAAGAAATAACGCCATACTCTCTTTCTACAAATGTCTCCATGTCTTTTGTTGGGCATTACCTCATGGGTCAAGGTTTTGTTCTTACCGAAAACGAGTCACAAGATCTTATCGAAAAAGAGCCGCTGGCAAGGGAAGTTATATTCGATTATGTACGTGGAGAAGATATCAATCAAGTGCCCAATCAAAAAGGATCTCTAAAGGCCATCAATTTTGGTGTTCGCTTATTGGCCGAATGTGAATCTAAATATCCGATTGCACTTGATAGGATTAGAAAGCTGGTAAAACCAGAACGTGAACTAAAAAGAGTCGCAACACTTAGAGCAAAGTGGTGGCAATACGCTAGGCCGAGGCCGGCGCTAAATAAAGTTCTCAGCAAACATAAAATAGTTTTAGTACAGCCATTCACTAGCAAATATCTCACACCAACCTTTGTCGCAACTAATTGCGTTTTTGCTCATCCGATCGTTGTAATTGGTAGTGATGACTATGCGATATATGGTGTATTACAGTCCGATTTACACGATGCATGGGTGCGAAAATATGCTTCGAAAATGGGCGATAGAATTCGGTATGCATCATCTGATTGTTTTGAGAATTTTCCATTTCCTGAAAATTTGGAAGTTGTTCGGTCAATAGCTGAGACACACTATTTACATAGACAAAAAATAATGATTGCTAACAATCAGGGAGTCACGACAATTTTCAACAGGTTTCACGATCGTGATGAGATGGCTGCTGATATTCAAAAGTTACGAGAACTACATATTAAGTTGAATACTATTGTTTTAACTGCATATGGTTGGGAGGATATTGTAGTTAGTTACGAATATAGGAATACGGATTTGGGTGTGCGTTTTATTTTATCAGACGAAACAAGACGCGAGATTTTATATCGACTGCTGCAAGAAAATCATGTACGACATGACCGTGAGATTGGCAAAGGTTCTGCTAATAATAGGGCATCCACGCAACTCTCCCATAATAATCAAAACTTCCCTTCCTTTTTTTGTGATGCAATAGATGACCAAGTTTCGATGCCACTCGATTACTTATTGGCTGCAGAGCAAACTCCTTTGGCTAGTGAAATATCAATTGACCAACGGGAGGCATACATTTTAGTAAACGATGAAATACTGTGCTGGCTACGTGCGAATTATGGGTGGCATGGCAAGGAAGAAATCGTAGCCGGATCGAGAATAGAGCCATCGCAATGGCCTCAGGCGATCCGTATCCTTCTAGAGAAAGAACTGATAGAGAAGAAGGGTGATCGACGGAACACGCGTTACAGGATAAAGGGATGAAGTCATGACCAGTATTATAGCAATCGTGCAGTTAGCTACTCCTGACTTTAAGAGATAAAAGGAGTCATATGGCTGAATCAAGCAATACACAAACGCAAACCACTGCAGCTTCTCCCCATGAGATCAGGGAATCATTGCATGAAGCGGTTGTCAATGATCTCCTTGGCCCTGCAGAAGGATCGGAAGAAATTATCGTGCCGAATCCAAAGGGTATTAGAAGTGTGAGAGATCGATATTTAGTCGGGAAGCTCGCACCAAGGAATGTACCACCTGATGCAGCAGAGCAAGAGGAGATGAGCGGTGAAGCTACTACGAGCTCTGGTGATGGTATTCCAGAGGATGGAGGCGTTGGACGAGAGTCGCTGGTTCCATCATCATTTGGTATGACTTTTTGTGTCGATGCAGCCAGCGAATCGTTGGTATTGCTAGTATCCTGGGGTCATTATCAGAAGATACCAAGTGTGCTCCATATGACAGAGGAGGGAAAGCCCAAACTTGTTTGGCGAAGACGGCCGGCGGGCGGCCAGCTGACGCTGCAG
>Ga0209633_10005379_pt1 | contig 11242 bp, 9 predicted proteins | sample Cruoilmetagenom1_FD_187290 | JGI IMG/M metagenome (GOLD analysis project Ga0209633, IMG submission 187290) | Oil polluted marine microbial communities from Coal Oil Point, Santa Barbara, California, USA - Sample 1 (SPAdes) (version 2) | ecosystem: Environmental > Aquatic > Marine > Oil seeps ... | reverse complement strand
CTTTACTTTTTAAATGTTCTTCAATAGGAATAGTTAATTCTGCATCAAAAATACTTAATATTTGAGGATCTAACTGAATTAAGGTCACATCTAATCCTCTTGTTAAAAAGGCTTCAACAACTTCAAGACCAATAAACCCAGCCCCTATTACAGTCACTTTTTTAACGTTTCCATTATCTATTTCTTTTTTTATCTCAATACTATCTTCATAAACACTTAGTTTAAAAATATTTTTTAAATCAACGTTTTTCCATGGTGGCACTATCGCATCAGCACCAGTTCCAATTATTAATTTGTCATACGAATCAAGAAAAACTTCTTTTGTTTCTAAATTAAGAACTTCTACTTCTTTTGATCTATCATGTACTCTTATTACTTCATGTTTAACTTTAACTTCAATACCTAAATCACCAAACTGTTCTTTAGTTCTTGCAACAAGTCTTTTTGCATCTTTTATTTCATCACTAATATAATAAGGCATTCCACAAGCCCCATAACTTAGAACTTCACCTTTTTCATATACGACTATATCTATTTTATTATTAAGTCTTTTTAGTTTGCTTACAGCACTCATTGATAGAGCATCTCCACCGATAGCCATTACTTTCATAATATCAACTCCTTATCCCTATATTAACATATTTAGAGTAATATAATTTTTAAATTGCATATTTTTAAAAGAAATTCCAATAAAAACCGTTATTCAATTGTTACTATAGTGAAAGCAAATAAAAAGGAGGAATTAAAATGTTTAAAAAATTAGGAACTTTAGTATTAGGAATGGCGGTAGTATTAACTCTTGCAGCATGTTCAGATATAGGTGCTGATTCAAATGCATCTGAAGTTATAGTAGGTGTGGACATTAACCCATCAATAGAGTTTGTTGTAGATGAAAATGATATCGTAACATCATTTAATTTAGTAAATGAAGATGCATTAATCTTATGTGCAGATGTAGAATTTATTGGAATGAATCTTGAAGATGCAATTGAATTATTTATTCAACTAGCAACTGAAGCTGGATTTATTGATGTCGAAGCAGATAATAACGCAGTATTATTCACAGTACTTGGTTGTGAAGATGAAGATTTAGCATTAAAATTACAAGATAGAATTAGAGTAAGAGCAGCACAATTCTTTGCTCGCAACTTTATAAACGCAGAAATCTTTACTGAAGATTTCACTCAAGAAGACTTATTAAATCAAGCTGAAGAACTTGGAATTAACGCAGGAAAATTAAAATTAATTCTATTGGCTCAAACTTATGATGAAACTTTAACTATTGAAGAAGGTATTGATATGGCAGTTAAAGATTTAGTAGCTAAAGTAAGAGCTGCACACGCTGAAGTAATGGGTCAATTGACTGATGAAGAAAAAGCTGAAATGGCTGAACAAAAAGTTCAATTAATGAATCAATTTAAAAGTCGTTTAGAAACTCATTTACAAAACAAAACTAAATTATCAGATACTGAAATTGATCAAATAGTTAACGGTGTTCAACAAACAATTAGAACTACTACAAGAGAAGAGTGGAAAGAATCATTAGAAAAATGGAGAATGACAGTTGAAGAAAGACGTAACGAAAATAATAACGAAGATAGCGAAACATCAGAATAAACCTCTTAATTTTGTGGGGAGACATTAAAGTCTTCCCACAACCCTTATTAATACTTTACTATCTTAATTTGACATGTTAAAATTACTTAACATAAGGAGAGGTGATTTATTTGTCAAATTCAGATATTAAAATATTGGTTAAGAATCTTCAAAGCGGTGACATGAGTGGATTTGATGATATTTATTACGAAACCAAAGACATTGTTTTTTATTCTATTTTAGGAATATTAAAAGACTATTCACTTTCAGAAGATATTATGCAAGATACTTATTTAAAAGCATTAAGTAAGATCCATAGTTACAAGCCAACTCATTCATTTAAAGCTTGGATAGTAACTATTGGTAAAAATCTTGCTATAAATGAATTTAATAGAAGAAAAAAAGAAACTAATATAGATATTCAAGAAAACGAAATATTTTTAGGCCAAACAGAGAGTAGATCTGAAAATCAAATATTAATAGAACAAATATTTAAAGTGTTGAATGATACAGAACGTGAAATTGTATTATTACACGTTGTAGGAGATCTTAAGCACAGAGAAATAGCTAAATTATTAAATAAGCCCACAGGTACAATCACATGGTCTTATAATAATTCTTTAAAAAAATTAAAAAATGAATTAAATGAAAGTAGGTGAATTATATGAGAAAATCTAATTTTGAAGAAAGAATTAATACTTCTTTTAAGGCAGAAACACCAGATATACTTGATAAAATAAAATCAAGTGATCAATTTTATATCCCTGAAAAAGTTAAGAAATATGATTTCAGTAGATTCTTTAATAAAAGATTATCATATAGTTTAGCTTCTGTTTTTGTCCTTGCTGTAGTTTTATTCAGTATGTTATCAAGTGGACCAGGTATAGATTCGGTTGTTGCTTCTACTGTTACAATAGATATTAACCCTTCAATTGAAATTACTTTAAATGATAATGATGAAGTTATTAATATAACCGCAATCAATACTGATGGCGAATTGCTTATTGACCGTGATATTAACTTTAAAGGTTTGTCTCTTGATAAAACAATTGAAATAATTATTGCTGAAGCAATAAAAAAAGGGTTCATTGTTGATGATGACGAAGAGAATATTATCTTGATAGATGTTTCTTCTAATAAACTAGAAATAAAAGAGAGAATTGAACAATCTCTTGAAGTGAAGATTTCCTCTGAAATGTCAAAAGTTGCACATGCATTCCAGATTAGAAGAGAAAATAGAGAAGAATTATCTGATGATGAAGAACAAGATTTAGTAGATGAATCAGTTAAATATAAATTATCAGCTGCTAAACTTTATTTAATCAATAAAATTATTGACATAGATGATACTTATACGATAGATATTCTTAAAGATAAGTCTGTTAGAGAATTATATAATATTATTAATACATTAATACCTGAAGACGATTATAGTCCAGGTAATAATTCGAATACCGGTAATAATTAGTAATCAAAAAGCCTCCTATACGGAGGCTTTTTTTTATCTTTTTTGTTTATTTGTTAAACCAGGAGTTGAAGCTTTAGCAGCAATTCTCATATCTTTTAGAGTTTGAGATGCTTTTTTCTTTTTTGCTTTTTCGTATAAATAACCATCTATACCTTGAGCAGCACGGTGACCATCTGCTACACCACTAATTAGATCAGGTCCACGTAAGATATCTCCACCAACAAATAACCATGGAACATCTTCAACTTGTCCAAATTCATCAGCTTTAATTTTACCTCTAGCAAACTGTAATTTACCTTTAATACTTTCAGGTAAATATTCATAATCAGGCGATTGACCAATTGCTATATATACTTGTTGTCCTTCTATGATTTGTTCACATTCTTTATCATAGTCTGGATTGAATGCTCCAGCATCATCAAAGATACATAAACATTTCCATAATCTAAGACCAGTAACTTTATTATTTTTAATCATTACTTCTTGAGGTCCATTACCACAGAACAATTCAATTCCTTCTTCGCTACCTTCAAATAATTCATCATCTGAAGATGGAAGTTGATCTTCATTTTCTAAAGAGGTTAACTTAACATCTGTCTTACCATATTTTAACATTTGAAGTCTAGTAGCACTTCTTGCAACGTCAAACGCTACATCTCCACCACCAATTACAACAACGCTCTTAGCAACATTTATATCTTCAAGTTTTAGAACTCCTCTTTCATAGTCTCTTACTTGTGGTAAGAATGCCATAGCACCAATAACGTCTTTATGATCTCCTCCAGGGATTCCTAACGCTCTAGGTTTGAAGAATCCTGTTCCAAGGAATACTGCATCATAATCTTTTTCAAGTTTTTCCATAGATATATCTTTACCAATGCGTGTATTAACAATCATATTAACACCAATTGATTCAATAAAATCAATATCTTTATTAATTGCAGAATCAGGTAATCTATATGCTGGAATACCATATCTCATTACACCACCAGTAAGTGGTTTTTCTTCATAAACATCAACTTTATATCCCATAACTTTTAGATAATAAGCTGCTCCAAGTCCAGCTGGACCAGAACCAACAACTGCAACACGTGCATCTATTACTTCACTAACAGGCTCCATTAAAACTTTTTCATAAATATCATTAGGTGCACTGTCAATAATGTAACGTTTTAACCAACGTATAGCGATTGCTTCCCCACGTACTGCTATAGCACATGATGTTTCACAATTATGTGTACAAACTCTACCACAAACACCAGGTAAAGGATTTGTTTCATAAACTTGACGTAATCCACCTTCAATATCATCTTCCCAAATAGCTTTAATATATTCAGGAATATTCATATGTACAGGACATGAAGATGTACAAACTCCACATTCAACACAACGTGCAGCTTCTTGTTTAGCATATTCTTTACTATATCCTCTAACAATCTCAACAAAAGAAGTTTTTCTTTCATCTGGTTCTTCATGTTCCATATGAACACGTTCTAAATCAAGTAATTCACTTACTTCATCTTTTACCCATCCGTCTTCTACTTCTTCGCCTTCCCATGTTTTACGAGGCATTTGTAAGAAAGCATCAGCATCACTGTCAATGTAAATATATTCTTTACTCATTTTAAGTGATTCTGTCGTACATGTATCTACACAAAGAGCACAAAAACAACAACGACCATAATCGATTACTGGACGCACTTGATGATGTCCATCTTCGTCCGGTAATTCTAAACGTTCAGTCATAATAATAGCTTCTGTTGGACAAATATCAGCACATGTTCCACAACCAATACATTCTTCCCAATCATTTGTGTGGAATCCACGGAAATTATCTGCTCCAATACGTGGACATGATTCTAAATATTCTTTTGATTTAATAATTTTGTTATCATTTAAGTATTTTGCATTAGTTTTTGTAAAAATATTTTTATATTCTTTAGATAGAGGTTTTTTAAATAAATATTTAAAATGGCGCCATGGCGTGAATATACTATAGTGTTTTTTCATTTTACTCACTCCTATCGATCAATCTCAGGAGCACAAACACCCATTGTATCAACCCATAATGAGGCATCATCAAGTCGTGTTCCTGGTAAATATTTTTCTATTCCTAATAATCCTTGAGGATAGCTGGCACCTCTAACACCAACACGATAAGGATTTGTTCCACCGTTACTTACTACGAAATAACCAAACTCACCACGAGCTGATTCACAGCTTGAATAAACTTGACCTTTTGGAACTCTCCATCTCATAGCTTGACCATGATCTAAAGGAACTCTTACAGGTCCTGGTTTCATTTGAGCAAGACATTGGCGAATAATTCTAATTGATTGAGAAATTTCTATTAGTTTACATTCAAGTCTCGCTTTAGCATCTGAATAATCCATCATTGGAACATCAAATTCTACTTTATCATATTTTAAATATGGTTTAACCTTACGTAAATCATAAGGCTTATTAACGGCACTTCTCATTCCAATTCCAGTAACTCCAAGTTCCCATACTACTTCTGCAGGAAGGGGAATTGTTTTTGTAATACGTTTTAACACAGATGGATTTTCAAGAACTAAAGCACGATAATCATCATATCTTTTTTCAAAATCATCCATAAATTCATTAAGATCATCTTCAATTCCAACAGGCAAATCCTTACGAACTCCACCAGGAACGATATACATATGATATACACGATGTCCTGTAATTTTTTCAAAGATATATAACATACGATTTCTATCTTCTTGAGCATGGTACATTACTGTATAATTCCCAGTTGGCCCACCAACTCCACCATATGCCATAATGTGTGCAATTATTCTTGCCATTTCTAGAATAATCATTCTAATATATTGTCCTCTTTCAGGAACTTCTATCCCAGCCATCATTTCTGCTGCTTGAGCAAATACAAACTCATTAATATCTGGTTCAACAACACAAACACGTGGAATTAATCCAATATTGTTAACCCAAGAATGTCTTTCCATCCCTTTTTCAAAACCACGATGAAGCATTCCTGGTAACATATAAGCTTTTTTAATAATATCAGCATCAATATACATATGAACTGAAGCATTCCCATGCATACCTGGATGTTGAGGCCCTAAAAATAATTTTATTTCTTTCATTTTTTAGTACCTCCTGTACGAAGTTTAGATACTCTTTCATGAGTAACATCTCTTTTAGCTTGTTCACTTTCTTTTCCTTCAAGATTAGTAAATTTATCTGGATAATCTCTTTTAGGGAATTTTCTTTCTGCGTAAGCAAGTGGATCAAAATCTTTACGAAGAGGAGGAAGATCATCAAATTGTTCTAAAATAAGTTGTTTATGATAATCTGGATTTCCTGGGAATTTAATCCCGAAAAATTCATGAACTTCTCTTTCGTAGTATTTACACCCAGGATAAATAGGCATAATTGTTTCTATTGATGCCTTTTCAACATCACGTTCAATTCTAGTACGAATTTGAATATGAACTGCTTTATCCCAATTAAAAACGATATATACTAATTCAAATTCATTTTCTTCAATCCAATCAACTGCGGTTAAATACGATAATTGAATCCATCCATTTGTTTTCAAGAAGATTAATAAACGATGAATTTCATTTTTATTAACATCTAATCCAACTTGATATTTATCAATAACATCAGAGCTAAGTAAATCAAAATTTGCTTCAACTGCAGCTATGATTTCTTCTACATTATTCATGGAATTCATCATGGACATGTACCTCCCCAACTGCTTGGATTTGATTAGCTTTATACCATTCATAATTTTCGTGATATTTTACCCAACCATTAGCGGTTTTATTTTTCATCATACCCATCAAATCAACAAATCCGTTTAAGATTGCTTCAGTGTTAGGCATACATCCTGCAACGTATACATCAACAGGAATATAATAATCTAATCTATTAATAACGGCATAAGAATCAAAATACACACCACCATTAATCGTACATGACCCAAATCCAACGACATATTTAGGTTCACTCATTTGTTCATAAGTATAAATAATACGACGTAATGTTTTAACTGATAAATATCCAGTAACTAATAATACGTCAGCTTGTCTAGGAGTAGCCATTGGACCCATTCCTAAACGTTCCATATCATATGCAGATGTCATTGCTGGTGGTAGTTCGATTGCTCCACATCCAGTACAATACATTAACATCCAAATGGAATTTCTGCGGAAATAGTTTCCTATTTCCCACCATTTTGCATCCGCTTCTTTTTCTGTAAATTTAGTAAATTTAGTAGACTTCATTTAAATCACCCACCCTATGTATATTGCAATGATAGCTTGTGTAACAGCCATTATTAGTGGCCATTTGTAGAAGAATAAAACCACTTGATCGATTTTCATACGACCATTAACACTAGATATCATATTTGCAAATGTATAAATTAGTACATATTTAATTAAAAAGACAATAATACTTCCTGCTCCACCTAAGAATAAGAACATAAATAATGTTACTTCAATAAAAACTGTGATTTCATGCATTACAAGTAGCATACCAAGTTGTTTACCACCATACTCTACCATTGGACCTGATGCAATTTCTGCAGGTGCAATGTATGTTTCAAATGGTTTTTTACCAAGCATTCCCATTAATGACATGAACCCAACAATTCCTCCAAGAGGTAAAGCAATAGCAAACCAATTAAATTGTCCTTGCTGTGCTAAAGCAATTTCAGTTAAACTACTTGTTCCAGTTAAATTTATGATTGTTAAAGCAATAATCATAAATGGAACTTCATACGCAAGCATTGTTGTTAATGCACGCATAACTCCAATACTAGCTAAAGGATTACCTGAACCTGATGCACTCATTGCCATTCCTAACATTCCAACAGCAATCAAGTAAACATAGATAAAGAAATTATCATAACCAGCAAAGGCTAATGTATGTGTAGTTAACGGAACAAACATTGCTGTCCCAATAATACCTCCTACAGCCATAATAACTCCAAAGTCAAAAATCCAACCATGAGTTACTGATCTTTTTGTAAATAATTTGAAAATATCACGAAACTCTTGATACCATACTGGACCATAACGTTTTTGAATACGTCCTGTAACCTTACGGTTAAATCCAGCAACACTTGTTTGTAGCACGAATCCAAAGAATGCAATTCCAATTCCAGCTAAAATATTTAACATCATAATAAGTCACCACCTAATAATAAAGCCATCATAAGAATAATAATCCAAAAGACGGTAATTTCTGGTTTATTTGTAAAGAAGTAATATCTAAACACTCTTCCTAATTGATTAACTTTTTTTGAAACTCCTATATAAAAGTTTTCCATTATATTAATATATTTTTCATATAATCTTTCAAGTGGTGCATAGAAATTATTACTATAATGTAATAATTCTTCCGTATAAATAAATTCTGCTGATGTATAGGTATCCATTAAATCAACTTTTCTTGATTTTGGAAATACTAAGAATATAATCAATGCAATAACTACTCCAACTGCAAATGCAGCAGCAATTAGTGATGGATATAAAGTTCCATTTAAGATATATATAACACCATTTGATAAAGTTATTGGTGCAGCTCCAACCTCAACAACAATATTGTTAATAAAGTCTAAGAAGAATTCTGGGAATACACCAGTGTAAATAATAAGAACACTAAAGATAACCATCGGTAACATCATAAAATATGGTGCTTCCTTAATTTTACCTTTATATCGTGGTAACTCTTGTCCTAAGAATAAAGCTGCAAGTGGTCTGAATACGTAAAGGAATGAACCAATACTTCCAAAGAAAACAGCGATTGCAACAAAAATTAAACCTTGATCAATAACAGCTTGGAAAATTAACCACTTACTAACAAATCCACCCATTGGAGGAATTCCTGCCATTGAGATAATTGCTATTAAATAAACAATATAAGTAACAGGCATTTTATGTATCATACCACCAAGTTCACTCATTTTCGTTGTACCAGTTTGTTTTGATACAGCAGCAATTGCTAAAAATGCTGCAGCACTTGAAAATCCATGAGCAACAACATGATACAATCCACCAGCAATACCCAAACTAGTTCCAAGAGTTAATGCAACAAGGATGTATCCACCATGACTCATTGAACTATAAGCAAGTAATTTTTTAGCATCATCTTGTCGAATAGCCATTAAAGTACCAAACACAATTGTTAAAGCACCTAAAATAGCAATTATATAATGAGCCAAATCAAGACCTATCGCATCAATTTGATATGTATTTACACTTACTCTTAATAATCCCATAACACCAACAAATGCTCCAAGTTTTACTAAAGCACCTGAAAGGACAGGAGAGAAATGATGAGGTGCATTACCATGAGCAAATGGTAACCATATATGTAATGGGAATGCCCCAAGTTTACTAAATGCAGAGATCATAAATAAGATAAAGACAAGTATTGCATCAGTACCGCTTACTACAGCAAGTCCAGTATTAATATCAAATGTACCTGCAGCGTTATGCATAATGAAAATAGCATAAAGCAATGCAAATCCACCTACACTTGAAAATCCAAAATATGAAATCGCAGCTTTTCTACTTTTCCCAAATGAAATCAAGAAGAAACTTGTCCATACAAGGAATTCAAAGAAGAAAAACAAAACAAGAAAGTTACTAGTGAAGAAAACTCCAATAATCCCAACTAAATTAAACAAATAGAACATTGAATAAACAGATGGAGATTTATATTTTTTTGCAAAGAATGGATTATAGAACGAAACCATTGAATAAATAAACGTTACAATAATTGCGAAGAATAATCCTGCATAACTAAATCCGAATGTAACAAACGGTATGATAGATGTACTCATATCAAGTTCACCATTATAACCGAAATAAGCAATACTAATAAAGATGAATAAACTTGCCAAAATAGTAACTACTGGTCCAAGTATATCACGAATCATACTAGCAAAGAACGCAAGGATTCCAGCAAATAATGTAAACAATATTAATAACTCAATACTAGCCATTATTGGATTCCTCCTTCATATACTATAGTATCTTCAACATCATCAGTTAATGAAATAACTGGGTCTGCATAAAGACCAAAAACAATTAATAAAACAGCTAAAACAGCAACAACATATTTAAAACTAAATTCAAAATTCAGTTTAGGAGCTATTTTATCAGTAAACCATAACTTAAGAACCATACGAACATAATAAATACCTTCTATAGCACTTGTAATTAATATTACAGCAGCTAGGAAATATCCACCTTTGTCGAATAGATCAGTAAGCATATTCATTTTAACAATAAATCCAAAGAACAATGGTAACCCACTAATATTTAAAGCAGCAATTGTAAATGTTACTCCAATTAGTTTGTTATTAAGGAACATTCCTTGAACCTCTTCAAAATCATCAGTTCCAAGTTTATCACTAGTATGTCCAGCAATTGAAAACATAATAAACTTACTAATAACATTTACAATAATCATCATAGTAGCCCATCCAGTAACTCCAAGAATAAACAACATAACAATTATACTTGCTTGTGCAACACTTGAATAAAGTAATACACTACGGATTTTACCACTACTAAATGCCATTGCTTCCCCAGCTATAATTCCAACGATTAAGATAACACTTAATATTAATGCTAATTGATCACTATAAATAAACACTGTTGTTAATAATCTACCAAAAACAAAAAGAATAGCTCCAGCGTAAACAGATGCAATCATAGGTCCAGTTAATTTATTCGCAGAAGATAAAATTCCTTTTATCCAACTATTAAGTGGTAAAAGTTTTGCTTCTACTCCTAACCCAATAAACATCAATAAGAATGGGAATGCAACAAATTTTGCATTACTTCCTGCTATTGCAATTTCACTTGCCATATCAGCCATATTTAATGTACCAAACATTCCATAAAGAATAATTAATCCAAAGAGATATAAACTACTCCCCACAGTTCCTTGAACTAAATAATTAAAGGTTGCTAGCGGTTTATTATTTGTAGAAGTAATTAAGTAAGCAGCAATTCCTGCTACTTCTAGAAAGACAAATAAATTGAATAAATCGCCAGTTAACAGCATTCCATTTAATCCAGCTAATGCTACTAACATTACTGAAGCAATTTTCTTAAATTCATTACAATTTAGGATTGAAACTAAGAAAAACAATGTGTTTACTATATATAG
>Ga0209633_10005378_pt1 | contig 11243 bp, 7 predicted proteins | sample Cruoilmetagenom1_FD_187290 | JGI IMG/M metagenome (GOLD analysis project Ga0209633, IMG submission 187290) | Oil polluted marine microbial communities from Coal Oil Point, Santa Barbara, California, USA - Sample 1 (SPAdes) (version 2) | ecosystem: Environmental > Aquatic > Marine > Oil seeps ... | reverse complement strand
AAATACATCGCCGCCATTTGTGCTGCGCCCAAGGTGCTGGCCCGTGCCGGTTTATTGAAAAACAAACAGGCCACCAGTTTCCCCGGCGCTATCCCGCAAGAGGATATGGCCGGTATCGACTATCTGGAACAGGCCGTGGTAATCGACGGCAATATCATTACCTCACGCGGGCCCGGCACAGCAATGGACTTTGCCCTCACCTTGATTGAGCTACTGGCAGGCAAGGATAAACGCCTGGCAGTGGAAGCCCCCCTGCAACGGCCGGCAAGCTGATATTACCTGGTGGGGCCGGGCCGGCCGATGTGATAACCCTGCACCATGTCGACACCAATCTTGCGCAGGTAATCCAGTATTTCCTCGTTTTCGACAAACTCGGCAATGGTCTTTTTACCCAGTGAGTGGGCGATGTGGTTGATCGAACGGACCATGGCCTGATCCACCGGGTCGCTGCAGATGTCCCGCACAAAGGTGCCATCGATCTTGATAAATTCGATGGGTAGATGTTTGAGATAGGCAAAGGAGCTGAAGCCGGTCCCAAAATCATCCAGCGCAAACTTGATGCCCAGATCACGCAGCTCACACATAAAATCGATGGCCTTTTCGATATGCCGGACAGCCGAGGTCTCGGTCACTTCGATCATGATGTATTTTGCCAGTTCAGGTTGCGCCTTGATGCTCGACTTTAATATTTCCAGGATCTCAATATCACCAAACGATGAACCTGACAGGTTAATGGAATAAATACATGGCCTGGCTTGTACAAGCTGCTCCTGTAGATACGTCAGGGTGTTGCACACCACCCACTGGTCAATCATCGGCATCAGACCATACCGTTCTGCAACAGGAATAAAACTGACCGGTGAAATCAAATCATTTTCATTTGTGTGCATGCGCAACAGAATTTCCTTGATGAGCGGTTTGTCCGTTGCCAATTCAACAATAATCTGTTCATAGAGGACGAAACGATTACTCGCCAGGGCACGACGTATCTCATTGACCAGCCCCATTTCACCCAGGGTATCCAGCCCTTTCTCATCATCCTGGGAATAAAGATGGCAGCGATTGCGACCTTCACGTTTGGCGATATAGCAGGCGATATCCGCCTCCCGCATGACCTCGGCGGCGGTTTTTATATCCTGATCGATAATCGAAACACCGATGCTCGGGGTGATATCGTATTGTTTGCCATCCCAGTTAAAATTAAATCCGTCCAGTGCCTGGATATAGGAACGTGCGACATTGTCCAACATATTAAGGGGAATATTTTCCAGTAGCACTCCAAATTCATCCCCCCCCAGGCGGGCCAGAATATCCCCTTTGCGCAGTCGCCCGGCAAACAACTGGGCGACCTCGGTCAACAACCCGTCACCGGCAGCATGACCGGCCGTATCATTGATCACCTTGAACTGATCGAGATCGATATAGAGCAAGGCGTAGGTGGATTGATTGCGCGCCGCCAATTGCACAACATGCTCCAGTTGTTGCTCAAAGTAATGGCGGTTATTGAGGCCGGTGAGGGTATCGTGTTGTGCCAGATATTCCATTTGCCGACGGGCCAGATGCTCACCGGTCATGTCTCGAAACACCAGCACAGCACCGTGCACCACACCCCGGCGATCACGTATGGGGGCCGCCGAATCTTCAATGATATATTCTGTCCCATCACGCGCAATCAGGGCGGTATGGTTGGCCAGCCCCACAATGCGCCCCTCTGCAAGGCAACGAGACACCGGATCCTTCGCCGGCTGGCGTGTGATTTCATTGATAATATTAAACACCTTGGTGATGGGTTTACCGCGGGCTTTTACCGTCGACCAGCCCGTTAGTGACTCGGCAATGGGGTTGAGATATTCCACTTCACCGGCATTGGTGGTGGTAATCACAGCGTCGCCGATACTGTGCAGAGTCACCAGGGCGAGCTCATGTTCTTTTTCCAGCTCTTCCCGGCTCGCGAGTAATTTGCGCAGGGTGATCTGTTGCTTTTCCAGTTCCCGGTTGAGTGCAATAAACTCACTGGCCGGGGCTTTGCCGGGGATACAGCGTAACACCAGTTGCGCCGTTTCGGTCTGTGTCGCAGGTTGTAGCAAAAACCCCTGGCAGCGCCAGCCCCGCTTGCTTGTTTCCTTCCAACTCAGTGATGCCGGAATGGCTGCACGACTCCGGCTCCAGGCACGCAAGGACTGTTGCAACTTATCTTCAGGTGAATCGGTAAAATCCTTCAGCCAGCGGCCAGGCAGCTTTGATTTCTCAAGCTGTAAAAATATTGTTGCTGTTTTATTGGCTGCAATGATCTGGCCTTCACTGGTAAGGAGGATTAAGGCTTCGGGTAGTGCATCAGCGAGTTGCAGGAATTCGTTGGCATGCATAAGAGATTACGATTTGAAATACTCGCGCCCCTCATCCTGTTCGGCCGTATTATTTTGATTGATGTAGATGGTGACCTTGCACTCCTTGTCGCCATTGGCAATGGTATTGTGCAGGCAGACCTTGGCATAGCCGAGATTCTCGGCTGATACAGTGCCAAAGACATTGGAGGTCATCATGCACAGGGAGGGGCGATGCAGGACCTTGTCGCCAAATGGACAGCGGCTGTTGCCCAGTACGATCTTGTCCTGCTCAATTGAAACGATATAGAAGCCACCCTCAATACGCCTTTTGAGATCCACCAACACATCCGACACTTGCTGAAGGCTGAGTTGCTCTGCACCCAGGGCCGTGCGGTATTCGCCATCCATCCATTCACCGATGTGCTGACCGACGAGACTGACAAAACCTGAGGCCTCGTCCAGTCCCACCACCTCTTCCAGGGTACCGGACAATTCACGCAGCAGATTACGCAGGAAAATATCGCGATCGATGGAAAGCGTCAGGCCGGAAACCGCCTTATTAGTATTCGCCATATAGCTACCTCTAGGCTGGGAGCACTGTTTTTCTGTTTATAGTCCACTGGTACTCTATCAATGTCACATTGATAGAGTACTAAAAGTGTAGCAATATTCTGCACTACAACAAGTTACAGGACTTGATACAGGAATAAATAATGCTTTACCCGGCGGGAAAACACCGTCCCCGCGGTGGCGTACCAGCCATCATTTTGATATTCGAGCCGGAGTGATTAATCAGGTTCTCTCGGCCAGGCGGCCAACAGTATCGCAACGCCTAATATCCCGCTGACCCAGGATACCAGCGGGAAGTCACCCAGCATGAGTTTGGCATAACCATCCAGCGCATAGATCACAGCGGCAGAGATAATAAAACCGGCGCCGGTGACCGCCGCAAAGTTACGGCGGCTGGTGCGATGGATCTCGCGGCGCAGATCGTCCATCTGTTTTGAATCCAGTTCCATTTGCAGATGGCCTTGCTTGGCCTGTTCCAGTACATCGAACAACATATTGGGCATCTGCGGCAGACGTTCGGCCCACAAAGGGACATTCTCTTTCAGGTGGCGGAGCATGGCGCGCGGACCGATCTGGTCGGCCATCCATCTTTCCAGAAAGGGTTTGGCGGTTTTCCAGAGATCCAGATCGGGATACAGCTGCCGCCCCAGCCCTTCGATATTGAGCAAGGTCTTTTGCAGCAGGACCAGTTGGGGTTGCACCTCCATATTAAAGCGCCGTGCGGTCTGGAACAGGCGCAGCAACAGATGTCCGAAGGAGATTTCTTTTAAGGGCTTATCAAAGATGGGTTCACACACCGTGCGTATCGCCGCCTCGAATTCATCAACCCGGGTATCCTTTGACACCCAGCCGGAATCGACATGCAGCTGTGCGACGCGGTGGTAATCACGATTGAAAAAGGCCAGGAAGTTTTCGGCAAGATAACGCTGGTCGGTACGATTCAGCGTGCCCATGATGCCAAAGTCAACGGCAATATATTTGCCTTCCTTTGCGACAAAAATATTACCGGGGTGCATGTCGGCATGAAAGAAACTGTCGCGAAAGACCTGGGTGAAAAAGATCTCCACACCCTTGTCGGCCAGGTCACTCAGGCTGATCCCGGCAGCCAACAAGGCCTCGGTGTTGCTCACCGGGATCCCCTGAATACGCTCCATCACCAGCACATCGCGCCGGCAATAATGCCAGTAGACCTCGGGCACATAGAGTTTGTCGGATAATAAAAAGTTACGCCGCAGTTGCGAGGCATTGGCCGCCTCACGCATCAGGTCCAGCTCATCGAGAATGGTCCTTTCAAACTCGGCCACCACTTCGCGGGGCCGCAGTTGTCGGCCCGGCTTCCAGTACTGTTCGATCTTGCCGGCAATAATATATAAGAGTCGGATATCCCGCTTGATGACCGGCAGGATACCGGGGCGCAGGACCTTGACGATAACCTCGCTGCCATCCTGCAAGATAGCGCCATGCACCTGGGCGATAGATGCAGAAGCAAACGGGGTGGACTCAAAGTGTTGGAACATCTCATCGGGCGACTGGCCATAGGCCTGGGTAATAATCTGTCGGGCCAGGGCATTGGCAAAGGGCGGCACCTGATCCTGCAGTTTGGCCAGTTCTTCGGCAATGTCATCGGGCAACAAATCACGCCGGGTCGAGAGGATCTGTCCGAATTTAACGAAGATCGGCCCCAAAGCCACCAGACTACGACGAATTCGCACACCCCGACTCGCCCGGTGCGACACCCAGGTCCAGGGCATAAACAGCTTCAAAAACCGCACCGGCCGGAACAAGTGCGAGGCCAGGATCAACTCATCCATGCCATGGCGCATCAGCACCTGGCTTATATATATGAGCCTGAAAAAATCTCCGAAACGCGCCATGTGATTATTCAATAAATAAGAAAGGTGAGATTGTACGGGCTGGGGCTGAATGTGGCTAGGGTAGATGTTTGTATCGCGTTACTGAGGGGGGCTTGTTTTATCCACGGCCTCACCAAATCATCCATATGACCGCTATACTGTTTTTCAAATCACCAACAAAGTATACCCATCCATGAATCACTGGCGCCATAACATCACCATCAAACTCATCGTCTGGCTGATCCTCAGCCTGATGGTTATCAACCCCGCCCTGGCGCTGCAATATCAACAGCTCCACCAAAGCACCGACTTCATCGGCAAAATACCGGACTATCTGCCCAGGTCTTATCACATTCATATTTCTCAAAAAGATACTGTGCTGGCGAGATTGAAGCAGCAGGGTTATGACGTCATACCGGCCAGCCAAGAAGAGGCGCGACACTTCCTGGCCAGCAACAGCATAACGGACATTGCCTTACAGCTGGCAGCCAATCCGGATATTGAACAGCCACCGCGGGATGAATGCCTTAAGCAGACTGAAAACTGTCCGCCTGAATGTACCGACGATGATTTTTACAACAATTATGGCTGCCCTGAGACATGCAAACCAACGAACAAAGATACAGAATGTAAAGGCAAAGACTGCCCGCAACAACAGCCGCCACAAAACGACTGTACCGACACGGACCCTGTGGAACGCGCCAGGGATATAAAACCCGTCCCTGAACCAGAGGCAGACACAGATACATCAAGACCCACCCCCCGGACCTCAGGCTCAATATCCGTTCACCAGGGTTTCAAGCTACCCAATATCAGTCTCGGTGGCGGTAAAAAAGGCGATGGTGCCGCCGTCATGCTGATTATCATTGGTGTGGTGGTGATTGCCGCACTGTTTGTTTATGCGGGCAAATTTATTGCCGATCTGTTCAGCGGTGATGGTGAATATTACACCTACTGGTGGGACATCGGTACACAGTTTATTACCCTCGATACCGAAGCGAGTGAGCAGGGCAATTTTACCGGCCTCAAATTCAGCGGTGGTTTTGTTGCCAATCGCCTGGCGCAATTCGGGCTGGCAGCCGAAGTCGGTAGTATGGATCTGGATTTGAATTACAATCGCAACAGCACACCGCAACGTATCCAGCTGGAGGGAACTTACTGGCTTATTGGCCCGACCGTACGCTGGTTACTCGGCTATACCGACACCGAACAACTGGCTAATAACAGCTATTTCTATCTTGAACTCCTCGGCGGATCGTCTGATCGCAATGAGGTCGACAAGATGGCCGTGGCCCGGGTTGGCTTTAATACCGGCATCGGCGAGCATCTGCGCCTGGGTGCGCACTATGGCGCGTTTTATCTCGGCCTGAACGAAGACCAGGGTTTCGCCAATGATGGTGATAATTACTGGGATATGTACGGCCTTGAAATCGGCTACCAGTTCTAGACAGGATACAGAAAGCTCCTAACCCCCGGAGCCGCCACCTGACAGACCGACCTGGCCATGCCCAGCCCCGGCTAAATTAATCGATACACATGGGAGGTGTCTGTGGTATTGTTGACCATTATATAGATATAAAAATCTCGCAAAACACCATGAAAACCCATATCGAAGAATACTGGCAAATCGAGATCCCCGATGACTGGCAAGCCGAACAAGACCCGGACTGCGTATCGATTTTTCATGATGAAAGTTTCGGTATCCTGCAATTCAGCGCCGAACAATTCGATGAAGACATCACCTTCGACACCCTGCAGGATTTTGCCGAAGAGCACATCGATGCCGGCGCCGAGCTGGAAGAGCTGGAGCTTGGTCCATTTAGCGGCTTTACCCTGGACTACAGTATCGATAATGAGTACTGGCGTGAGTGGTATCTGAAATATGACCGTTTGTTTATCTTTATCACCTACAATTGCCAGCTGGAAGATGAAAGCAATGAGGATGATATTATCGACACCATTCTTACCAGTTTAAAAATCAATTCACATTAATAGATAAAAAGTATTTTCTACAAAATGCCGGCCTTTTCTCAAGGCAACAAGTGATCTCCCAAACCGGAAAACTCCGTCATCGTTCCATCTTCACCTAACAGGTGATGACCGATCTGGATCATCGCATCGGGACGATAACTGCCGTCTTCCTTTGCCCTATCTACCATGGCATGAAAGACCAGTGGTATGTTATTCGACATATGATCATTCACATTAACCCGCACATTGCGATGATCGAGAGTCAGTTTTGAAAACGGCCAGATACGTTTTTTAACATGCAGCTTGTCAAGATGGTTTGGTCGAATGGCAATGTCATCAATGCTATAGCCATACTTGCCCTTGGCCACCACGATCTTTGCCAGATCAACCTCATCCGGTTCCTGGATAGTCAAACCGATGTCTCGCTTGCGCATCTGGTCAACCATGAAGCGCATGGCAATGTCCGACAGGCCGCGCTTTGCAAAACCGCCACCGACATCGGAATGAGCGCCAGGAAACCAGACTTCGGTCACCCGCCCTTCCTTGTTCATCAGGGTCGGCTGGAAGGCGATGCGCGTTTCATCAATCGACAGCAGGTGAAGGGCTTCCTGCACATGGCTTGAGACGGTCATGTTTTCAAATACGACCTGGGTGCGGGGCTTTTGCTCATCTTCCAGATTCGGTACCCCGATCGAGGCGACGGTATCAAACACCCCGACAAAACGGACGGCCTGGTCATGTTCACCGATTTGCGGGACATATTTATTGATGAGGCAGGCAAAGCGCCGAGCCAGTGCGGCGCCACGACTGAAACCGAAGACATATATTTTGTCACTGGCCTGATAGTGTTTTTCAAGATCAGCGCCCGCCTTGTTTAGAATGGTACGCACATCCATTTTTTCCGGCGCCAGGACGGCATTAAGCTTTTGTCGTAACCAACTACCATAGGTACCCACACCGGAGTAATAGAAGCTGTGTTGGTCATGGGAGGTAGGGTTATTCAGCAGGTCGCCGCCAAAATAGAGATGCAGCTTGAAGATATTAGAAACCCCGTTGTCCTTACTCCCAAATAGCCCAAACCATTCTTTCTCGGGTTTGGCATCATTGGGATCGTTGTCTGTGCCGTCAAAACAGAAAATCAGTCTCTTCGCCATGCTTATCTCCCTGTATCTTTGTAAATTTGCTTATGATTTTTTGTCACTTGTTAACTTTGCCAACAAGCACTATTTATATCTAGGTTGTCAGTCGCCGATAAATATCAGACACTTTCAGCGGTAATTTTCTCACTTCATCGATCACTGTAAAACCGGCCGGGCCGTACATGTGGGGTAAATAATCACGCGCCTCTTTATCGATGGTGATGCAATATGGATGGATACCACTACGCCGTGCCTCGATGAGTGACCGACGTGTGTCTTCAATACCGTACTCGCCACGATAATTATCATAGTCATCGGGTTTGCCATCGGAGAGGGTGATCAGGATGCGGGTACGCGCCTCGACTTCATTGAGGATATGGCTCAAATGACGAATGGCAAAGCCCATGCGGGTATAGTCTTTCGGTACAATGCCGGTGATGCGTGATTTGACTACATCGTTATAGGGCTCATCAAACTGCTTGATTTTATAAATCTCGCAACGCTTGCGCGCCATGCCGGAAAAACCGTAGATGGCATAGCGATCCCCCAGGGTTTCCAGTGCCTCCGCCATGAGGATGAGTGATTCACGCTCGGCATCATTGATCCAGCCCTTGGTGGAACCGCTCATGTCGACCATAAAACACACCGCGATATTACGTTCGGTACGATGCTTGCGCAGGAACAGGCGATCGGACATTTCACTACCGTCTTTGGCATCGGCCAACGCCTCGACCAGGGCATCTATATCGACACCATCACCGTGTACCTGACGTTTCAGCATGCGGTCTTCATCTCGCATGGCCTCGAAGGTCTTGCGCAAATGCTTTATCAAGCCTTGATACTTGTGCAGGGTATCTGTGACAAAATCATCCTCGAGCGGGCTGACTTCCAGCTCACGCACCGCACACCAGTTTTTACGATAGTGCTGCCGACGGTAATCCCATTCGTTATATAAAAATGCGCCTTCTTCATGATAGGTGCCTTTCCAGACATCATCGGGATCGATCTTTTTATCGACAAACAGGTCGGGGTCATATTCACCGTCACCGGCCGGCACCAGATAGTCATCGGGGATCTCACCCAGATCCTGCACAATCGAAGTGCTGAGCGAGTTAATGATATCCGGCGGTGTGACCGGTTCACCATCCATGGTCAGCTCCAGACGCATACCTTCGGGTTGCGACGGGTCGGGCTGCTTGCGCATATCAAACTGATGTTGTTGCGGCGTGTCTTTCTCGGCCTTTTTCAGCTCTTCATTAATGTCACGCAATACGGAACGAAACTGCGCCTTCTCTTTGTCAATACGGCGTTGCATGCAGGCCGCCACTTCCTCGGGGTAGATCTGGCCCTGATAACAAACGGCCTCCGGTACCGCCAGTTTATCGATGTAGTGTTGTGTCAGCGTCAGTACATGCTCTGCTGTCTTGCCGGCATCGCGTAATTCATCGGCCAGTCCCTGCCACTCGGCAGAGCGAGGCCCGCTTGCCGTTTGTTGTCGCAGGCTTTGCATGTTGCGATACAGTCCGGGCAACTCACGTTCAATGCAGGCTTCAAGGCGCAAGGTTTCCAGGGCATGAAACAGTTTGACAAATTGATCCGGATTGTCCTGTTGTTCCATTGCTTCCAGTAACGGCACCCGAAAACTGCCAAAGCAGGTCTGCGCCCAACACATCGCGACCATGGCCTTGTATAACTGGAAATTCTCTTCCTTGCCGGGCAGTTGCGCCAACAAGCCCGGCAGAAAAACGGTTTCCGTATCGGTATACGCCTGTTTGGCCTGTTCCAGTTTTAATTGCCGACCCGACAGGCCGTGCGAAAAATGCAATAACACGCCGGAAACATCGTCCAACACCGCGCCGCTGGCCCGTTCATGGCTGTCCTGCACAAAACTATCGAGACCCTTCATCACCTCCATGGCGGCATACAGGCCGGACTTGTCATACATATCCATGGCATGCAGCGCCCAGGCCTCGATGATCGGCTTGTCCATGGCCTCGAGTCCGTCGATGGCGCGGCTAATGAATTGATAGGCGATTTGAATATTGGTACTGGCCACCCGCTCGACCCAGTTGAGGAGGTAATCCTGTTCAGGGCGCGGCAGATCCGCGATCACCCCGGCCGGTTTTTCTGTCCTGAGAAAAGTAAACTCCGCTTGCAGGATCTTATCCAGCAAGGCGCAAATCTCGTCAAAACTTAAGGGTGACTTTGCCAATTTGTTTTCAATCAGTGAGGGGGTTCGAATAATGTAAACTTATATATAGTATGATGTCTTGCAGTCAGTATAAGCCATTTTGCCCGCTAAACATAAATACACCTACAGTACGACATAACCCAAATGAATACGCGAAAAATCAACGTCACCCTGTTTGCGATTCCCCTATGCTTTACCCTTTTATTACCCAACATTGTGTTGGCCCTGCCTTTTGGCATCTATGAGCCTCGCTCCCTCGCCATGGGTGGCGCCGGTGTGGCCTCGGCCAGCAGTGTCAATGCAGTATTTTATAACCCGGCCATCCTTTCCACCTACAAGGAATATAAGGAAAAAGGTAAAAATGAGGCCTTTTCCTTTCCGGTGCTATCGGTGCGTGCCTCCCGTGCCGTGGAAACGCTCGCCGATGTGCGCGATGTCGACTATGAGAACGATATCACCAATTCCTTTGACACCTACAATGCGGGTCGCACACCACAAAATGCACAAGCCGCCCTGGACAACATCAGTTCCCTGTACAGTACCCTCGGGCAGGTCGCCAATAATGTCTTTATGCTGGACGCCATCGCCTCACTGGTGGTTGGCGTACCGTCCAAATATCAGGGCGGCGCCTTCTTTATCACCCACCGGGGTGTCGGTGATGGTCAACTGAGTATTCCGGCGTCGGACCTTGAACTCCTCAACGATTACCAGGAGGCCCTGCAATACATCGCAACCAGTGGCACGGATGGGGTAGCGCACCCGGAACTGTTCGATGGTGGCGGTAACCTGATCAACCCCTCGGCCAGTATCGTCTCTGAAGCCAATGCCCGCGCCGCGGTGATCAGCGAGCTGGGTATCGGTCTCTCAAAACAGATCAATATACTCGGATCGAATTTTTCCTTCGGGCTCACGCCCAAGATGGTCCAGGTCACCACCTATGACTATCACCAGGCGCTCACCAGCAGTGCCCAGGACAAAGAAGGCACTAAGGATGATAACTGGCAACTGAATTTCGATGTTGGCGTACTGAAAAAGATTACCGCCCAATGGCGTCTGGGACTGGTGGTGAAAAACCTTATTGAGCAATCCTATCCGACCTCGACCGGCCAGGACGTTACCATCAAACCCCAATGGCGTTTTGGTGTTGCACATATCACCCCGCTGATCACCTACACCATGGACCTCGCCCTGC
>Ga0209633_10005377_pt1 | contig 11244 bp, 7 predicted proteins | sample Cruoilmetagenom1_FD_187290 | JGI IMG/M metagenome (GOLD analysis project Ga0209633, IMG submission 187290) | Oil polluted marine microbial communities from Coal Oil Point, Santa Barbara, California, USA - Sample 1 (SPAdes) (version 2) | ecosystem: Environmental > Aquatic > Marine > Oil seeps ... | reverse complement strand
CTTCAAAAGTGGGTAATTTACCAAAAGCGCCTACACCTGCTAACACGAATAAAAGGGCTAAAAAAACGACACCAGAAACTATGGCAATCCAAAACCAGCGTAAATATTTTTTATAATTGGGGTTATTGGTTGTGTTTTTGGTCATTTTCTAAAATTTATAGTATTTAATAAGGACTATTTGATAACTAAAATTCCCTAAAATTATTTTATTTTTTCAATACTAATTCCAACATCAGTAATGCCTTTTAGTGGATCAAGCCCCGACACTTCATTGCGTTTTCGCATGGCGTGTTTTACTTGAAACAAATACATACCTGATTGATGAAATCGAACATTTTCTTTATAAAAAAGTTTGTTTTCTTTTGTATCTGAGAACCCAGTTCCTAAAAATCGTCCGTTTGCATCGGTCATTTCATATTCTAAAGTGTCAACCACGCTTGTTTGATTCGGGAATGTCATCTGTGTGATTAAAAATAAATTACTAAACCCATACTCTTTGTTGTTTCTCAAGTTAATAAAAACATCATAAGCTTGAAGACTGTCTTGCATTTCTATTTCAAATATCACCACTTGATTTGGTGTCCATTCGGCTTTATCAATTGTCTGGTATTTAGTATACACGACATCTGATTGGCATGAATACAACAACCAGATTATACTCCATAAAAATCCGATTTTACGCATCTTTTTGATTGTTATTATTTGGCTTGTTTCTTGGCTTGTTTCTTTTTTTGGGTCTATTTGTTTGTGGTTTATTCTGTTTATCCTGAGCGCTTCTTGGATTATTACGTTGTTTGGGCTTATTTGGTTGTTTATTTTGATTTCTCGAATTAGTATTTTTATTTTGAGGTCTACGCTTTTTATTTCTGGAGCGTTTTGATCTTTTAGGTCTATCAAAACGAGTTAAACTGTCTTCACCAACAGCATCTTCAAAATTGACTTTTTCTACTACATCAAGTATTTCAAGTTCAGATAAAGAAGCTGCTTTTTTCCCTTGCTTATTATTGGCGATAACTTCGTTTACTTGATCGACTGTCAATCGATACCACTTGAAATCGTCACTGTTGTTGTATGCATACCACAAATAGCCTTTGAAAATATCCATTTTTATATAGCGAGCAGCACCTTTTTCAGTTTTGAGTAAGACATCTGTATCAGGAAAGCTCTTTAAAGCATCGAGATAGGAGTCGAGTTCAAAGTTTAAGCAACACTTTAATCGACCACATTGACCTTGCAGTTTTTGAGGACTTAAGGATAGTTGTTGATAACGTGCAGCATTGGTATTAACCTTTCTAAAATCGGTCAACCAAGTAGAACAACACAACTCACGTCCACAAGAACCAATACCTCCTAAACGGGCTGCTTCATGACGCAAATCGACTTGTTTCATTTCGATACGCACATGAAAGGCAGCAGCTAGATCTCGAATTAACTGTCTAAAATCTACCCGCGAATCAGCCGTATAATAAAATGTAGCTTTTTTTCCGTCACCTTGATATTCTACATCTGATAGCTTCATTTTTAAACCAAGTTTCCCTAGAATTAATCGTGCTTCTCGTTGGGTTTCAATTTCTTTATCACGTGATTTTTGCCAAACATCAATATCATTTTGTGAGGCTTTTCGGTATATTTTTTTAATATCCTCACTATCTAAGGCAATCTTACGTTTTTGTAATTGCACTTTTACTAATTCTCCTGAAAGTGAAATACTCCCTATGTCATGTCCAGGCGAACCTTCTACTGCAATGGCTTCTCCCATACAAAGTGAGAGGTTATTGACATTTCTAAAATAGGCTTTTCGACCGTTCTTGAAACGTACTTCATGTACATCAAAAATTTCTTGATTGTTTGGTAATTTCATGTTCCCTAACCAATCAAATACGGTTAGTTTGTCGCAGCTTAGTGTGCCACAACTCCCATTATTTTTACAACCGTTGGGTAAGGTTTTTATAGCTGTTTGCTGTCCGCAATTGGTACAACCCATTTTTTGAAGTTAAAAGTTAGAAGTTGAAAGTTAAAAAAGCAACCGAACAACTTGAACACACAATTTTAGCTGAATTATAGTATAAAATCAGTAAACGAGGTGTAATGTTCAAAAATACGGATATAAAACAAAACCAAAAAAGATTATTGAAGTTTTACTTTTATTATTTTGGAAGGACAGCCTTCTTCTGCTTTTAAATTTGCTTCTAATAATTCGTCATCATGCAATTTTACGGTATGAAATCCGCTTCGTTCGCGTGCATGTAATAAAACCGCTTTTCCGTCTTTTTTGGACATACGATATTGATCAGGTGCTACTTCTTGACAGTAGTTACATCCAATACATTTGGCACGCTGTAAGGTGATTATTAGCATTTGTTTTCTAAGATAATTAGGTAAATCTAGGATTCTGCAAATTCCGTTTTGACAATCTTATACAATTTGTCAGATGGACGAATTCTAAACGAAATTGGGATTGTTACCACATCCCCTTTTTTGGCAATGTCATCCTTTTTATCATTGACATACATTTCTTTTAATTCCATTTCTTGTGCTCCAGTTGTTGGACCAGTCACTAAGATGGTATCTCCTACCTTTACATCAAATGCTTGGATGTTAAATTCGCCAATAGTTGCTTTTGGATAATAATGCACTCCTTTACCAATATAAACTTTCTTTTGTGTGGCTTTAGAACCTGGTGTATCACTCCATTCACCTAATTTACGACCTAAATAATAGCCACCCCAAAAACCTCTGTTATACACTTTCTCTAATTCCGTCATCCAACCTGAGACCTTTTCTTTTGAATAAGTGCCTTCATCAATAGCATCAATTGCTTCTCTATAGGTTTTAATAACTTTGGCAACATATTCTGGTGCGCGACCACGACCTTCGATTTTGAGAACACGAACTCCTGCATCGACCAATTCATCTAAAAAATCTATGGTGCATAAATCCTCTGGTGACATAATGTATTCGTTGTCAATTTCTAGCTCAACACCAGTTTCTTTATCTATAACCGTATAAGGTTTACGACAGTTTTGTTTGCAAGCACCTCGATTGGCACTTGAGTTATAAGTATGTAAACTCATATAGCATTTCCCCGAAACCGCCATACATAAAGCACCATGACCAAAAACTTCGATTTCTACCAAATTGCCTGAAGGTCCTTTTACCTCTTGTTTTTTAACCTCTTCTGTGATTTTTTTTATTTGCCCTAAACTCAACTCGCGACTCAAGACTACAGTGTCTGCAAACATCGCATAGAACTTTAAGGTTTCTATATTAGTAATGTTTATTTGCGTAGAAATATGCACTTCCATACCAACTTGCCGAGCATAAGCTATCACTGCTTGATCCATAACGATAACTGCCGTAATATCAGCATTTTTAGCTGCATCAATTAAAGTTCTAATGATCGTTAAATCATGATCATAAATAATGGTGTTTAATGTTAGATAGGTACGTACATTTTTGGCTTTGCATCTTGTAGCAATCTCTTCTAAATCGTCTAGGGTAAAATTGATTGTAGCCCTAGCACGCATATTGAGTTGTTCTACACCAAAATAGATGGAATCTGCGCCGTTATCTAATGCAGCCTGCAGAGATTCAAAGCTGCCTGCTGGCGCCATCAACTCTATTTTTCCTGATTGTGTCATTTTAGTTGTTTAGTCGTTTTTAGGTGGCAAAAATAGTAAAATAGGATTTAAACTGTTAGTAAAGCTATTTCACAAAGTTCCTCTGAGATTTCGCACAAAGATTCACAAAGAAAAAATGTGAATTTGCTCTAAGGCTATTCATGCAAAAGCCTGTATATTATTAAAATTTACAGGCTTTTTTAAACAATCTTAGTAGTTTATTCTAATCTTTATTTTTTATAAATTCCGTGATTTTAGCTTCCAATTCTTCCGCCATCTCAGGATTATCAAGAATTAACTTTTTGACCGCATCACGACCTTGTCCTAATTTAGTATCACCGTAACTAAACCAAGAACCACTTTTTTTGATAATTTCATATTCTACTCCTAAATCGAGAATCTCTCCTGCTTTAGAAATACCTTGACCATACATGATATCAAACTCAGCAATTTTAAATGGTGGTGCCACTTTGTTTTTGACCACTTTTACTTTCGTTCTGTTTCCAATCACATTATCGCCATCTTTAATTTGTGTGCGACGACGTATATCTAATCGAACAGATGCGTAAAATTTCAATGCATTACCACCTGTTGTCGTTTCTGGATTACCAAACATCACACCAATTTTTTCACGTAATTGATTGATAAACACTACTGTACATTGCGTCTTATGAATTGCTCCTGTAAGTTTTCTTAAGGCCTGTGACATTAAACGAGCATGTAATCCCATTTTAGAATCTCCCATTTCACCTTCAATCTCACTTTTTGGAGTTAAGGCTGCAACAGAGTCAATCACCACCAAATCAATAGCTCCTGAACGAATTAAATTATCGGCTATTTCTAATGCTTGTTCTCCATGATCGGGTTGAGAAATAATTAAATTATCAATATCAATTCCTAAGTTTTGGGCATAATAGCGGTCAAAAGCATGTTCCGCATCAATAAAAGCGGCAATACCACCTTGTTTTTGGACTTCGGCAATGGCATGTAAGGTTAAAGTCGTTTTACCTGATGATTCTGGGCCATATATCTCTACCACACGACCTCTTGGATAACCACCAACACCTAACGCAATATCTAAGCCTAGTGAACCTGAAGGAATCGCATCAATATCTTCAACTGCAGCATCACCCATTTTCATTACGGTACCTTTCCCGTAAGTTTTATCTAATTTATCTAGAGTTAGTTGTAGTGCTTTTAGTTTTGCTGCTTTTTCTTTATCGTTTGACATAATTTGTAGTTTTTCACCGCTAAGACGCAAAGTCGCAAAGGATTATTATCTCTTAGGTTGTTGTTGTTAATTAATAATTTGAGAGGCAAAAATACATAAAATTTAGATAGAACGGTTTGTTTGGATTCACAATCAAATACAGGAAAATAAGAGCTGCTTTAAGTTTTGTCAAATTTTAAAACTTTGACAAAGTTAGTATGAATATCAGTCCTCCATTAGCATACTTAATTCTAACCAACGCTCTTCTTTTTCTTCAATTTGCATGATTATTGATTCTAATTTTTGTCCCATTTTAAACATTTCTTCTTTTGGAATACTCGCCTCAACAAAAGCTTTTTCTATTTCGCGTTTATTCTCCGATAAATTGACTAGATCTTTCTCAATAGTTTCAAATTCTTTTTTTTCTTGATAGGAAACTTTAGTTTTCTGAGCAGGAGCATCTTTCGTGTCAGTCTTTTTAACTTTTTCGGTTGTAGTACTTGTTTGACTATCTTGGTAAGCTTTATAATCAGTATAATCACCTGGGAAATCGGCTATTTCACCATTCTTTAAAACAAACAGATGATCAATGATTTTATCCATAAAATAGCGATCATGAGATACGGTTAGCAAAACTCCTGGGAAATCAAGTAAAAAATTTTCTAAAACATTTAAAGTAATGATATCCAAATCATTTGTCGGTTCATCTAAAATCAAAAAATTAGGATTTTGTACCAAAACCGTACATAAGTAGAGCCTTTTTTGTTCTCCACCACTTAATTTTTCGACATAATCAAATTGTTGCTTTCGGTTAAATAAAAAACGTTCTAAAAGACCGCCAGCAGAAAGACTACGACCTTTTGTTAAAGGAATGAACTCCCCAAACTCGCGTATCACATCAATTACTTTTTGCTCTGGCTTTATGAGGATTCCTTTTTGAGAATAGTACCCAATTTTTAGCGTTTCGCCTAACACGATTTTACCAGTATCTGGTTGTAAATTTTGTGTGATGAGATTTAATAAGGTTGTTTTACCACTTCCGTTTTTTCCTATAATCCCAATGCGATCCCCTTTCTTAAAAACATAGTCAAAATTCTTTAAAACGGTCAAATCTCCAAAGGATTTACTCACATGGTGCAACTCCACAATCTTACTACCTAGACGCTGCATATTAATCTCTAATTGCACGTGATGATCTTGTCGTTTTTTATGTGCTTTTTCTTTGGTTACATAAAAGTCGTCTATTCGAGATTTTGATTTTGTGGTACGTGCTCTCGGTTGGCGACGCATCCAATCTAATTCTTTATTATATAAGTTTTTAGCTTTTTCTTGTGTTGCTTGTTCAACCGCTAAACGTGCTTCTTTTTTTTCTAAGAAATAAGAATAATTACCCGTATATTTATAAATTTCTCCTTCGTCTAATTCAATAATTTCATTACACACGCGCTCTAAAAAATAACGATCGTGCGTGACCATAAATAGGGTTATTTTTTCCTTTTGGAAGTAGGCCTCTAGCCATTCTATCATTTCTAAATCAAGATGATTGGTCGGTTCGTCTAAAATCAACAAATCAGGAGTTTGTAACAAGCAAATTGCCAAACTTAGTCGCTTTTGTTGTCCACCTGATAAATCAACTACTTTTTTATCTAAATTCTCTAATTTAAGTTTAAAAAGAATTTGCTTGTATTGCGTTTCAAAATCCCATGCATTATGATGTTCCATATCATCAAATGCTATTTGATAGGCCTCTGTGTCATCAGGGTTTTCTAGTGCTTTTTCATAGGCCTCAATAACCTTTAATATGGGGTTATCAGTATCAAAAATACTTTGCTCAATTGTTAAAGATGTATTTAAATCCATCTTTTGAGACAAGTAGGCAATTTTTATTCCTTTTCGTTGAATTATTTGACCTGTATCTGCACTTTCATTACCGGCAATAATGTTTAACAAAGTCGTTTTACCTGTACCGTTTTTGGCGATAAAAGCAATCTTTTGGTCTTTATTAATTCCAAAGGAAATACCTTCAAACAGCACGCGTTCTCCGAAAGATTTACTGATATTTTCAATAGACAAATAATTCATGTGGCAAACTTACAGAAAATAAAGCCCAAGCAATAAAAAAGCCGAGTAAAAACTCGGCTTTTAAAAATTTGCTTTGTTGGTTAATTATTGTTTGACAAATTTTTGACTCAAAGTCTTTTTATCACTACTAAATTCGATAACATAAACTCCTGCATCTAATTGACGCACATCAATCGTGGATTTATTTAAAGAACCAGCATCTACTCGTTGTCCCATTAAGTTTGTGATAGTATACGTTTCCATTCTTTGATCTTTTAACTGAACTGTTAAGAAATCTTTTGCTGGATTAGGATACATTTCTACATCTGTAACAACAGCTGCTGTAGCGTCATAAGATGTATAATCATATCCATTTGTTGCATTGAGACAGAATTCTGTGGCTTCAGAGCTTGTAAATGAAGCGCCAGAAGCTAAAACTGACCCATCGCTATCTTTTGTGTAGGTATAAGAACCATTTCCATAACTACAGCAGATACCATCACCATATGAATCATAAATTGTAAAGGTATAACATCCTGCATCTAAACACATTGGGATATTTAGCGTAGATCCATCAGCTTGAGAACCATAGGTTCCACCAGAGAATACAACTGTACCATTTGAGTCTTTAATATCAAAACTCGTTTCCTCAGGATAATTATCAAAGGTAATCGATAAAGTTGTTGCTTCACAAGTGCTTGGCGTACCACTGCTAATTGCAAAACCATCAACCGCCATATCACCTTGCCATGTTGTGCCTGTTATTCCGTTAAAACGGAATTGGACCGTACCTCCTAAATAAGCTGTTAGATCCAAAGAAGCACTTAACCATGCGTTTCCTTGATTACCTGATTTGCTCCAAACTGATGACCAAGATGTACCATTATCTGTACTTACCTCTAAAGCTAAGCTTCCCATTGTTGAAGCGCCGTACATATGATATTTGAAAGTCATCGTAGCTTGAGCTTCTCCTGATAGATCAAAACAAGGAGAGTTTAAAATAGCTCTTTTTGTTGAATAATTTGGACTTGAGGATTCCATATAAACATAATAAGAACCTTCATCAGCACTTGATGGTCCCGTATCACTTGATGGCGTTGAACCAGAACCTAGCGACCAATCAAAATCATCTGTAGAAGCTTGGGTCCAATTTCCTAAAGTATTTTCAAAACCTTGTGCATATGGATAAGAAGTAACACCACCTGTGCAACCACCTGAACTATTTGCTAAAGTGGTAGCGTTTGCAACATTACTGCTGGTAGAAATATTTCCTGCAGCATCTTTTGCATAAACGGTAAAGTTATAAGATGTATTAGCTGTTAATCCTGAAACGTTTGTTGAAGTTCCAGTTACAGAACCGATATTTGAACCGTCTTGATATACCTCATAAGCTGTTACTCCTACATTATCTGTAGCAGCATTCCACGTTAAACTCAAAGTTGTTTGCGTAATATTTGAAGCGGCTAAATTACTTGGTGCGGTTGGTGCTTGTGTATCTGGAGTAGTTGCAGTAGTTATGCTAACCGTATTACTCACCGTTGAAACATTGCCAGCGGCATCTTTTGCATAAACAGTAAAGCTATACGCAGTGCTTGCTGTTAAGCCTGTTACATTTGCTGATGTACCTGTTACTGTTCCTAAATTAGTTGCTCCTTGATATACATCATATCCTGTTACGCCTACATTATCTGTAGAAGCAGTCCATGATAAATCTACAGTAGTTTCTGTAACATTAGAAGCTGCTAAATTAGTCGGTGCGGTTGGTGCTTGTGTATCAGCTATACTTCCTGCAATATTGACTGTATAATCCTCGACTTCACCATAACTAAAAGCTTCACAAGATGTTGGAACTCCATTATATTTCATGGAAACCCGCATTCTAGTTGCGGTTTGTGTAGCTGTTGCAGGTACCGTAAACGTACCACTCACTGAAGTATCTTTAGAAGCTGCTTTACTCCATACTAATTCGCCAGAATCATCAAAATCACCATCATGATTGTAATCTATCCAAACGGCATAACCTTCATCATACACAGTACCTGTCCATTTTGGAGTTACTGTTATCGTATAAGCTGTTCCTTGAGTTAAACCTGTTGAAATAGCTGTGAAATCTGTGTATCCACTTGCCGCTCCAGAAGTATTATCAATTGTATTTAACTGAACTCTTTGAATATATTCATCAGCGATACTATTACCTTGAGAGGCACAATAATTTAACTGCAATACAGTCGTTGTAAAGTTAACAGACGCTGAATAATTAGATGTACTTCCGTCACCACATTTACTGCTAACTTGTACTTCGTAAGCTGTTTCAGCGGAAAGACTTGATAAAGTAGTAGAAGTTGCAGAAACTGCTGTAGTTGTCCATGTAGAACTTCCTTGCACTCTATATTGTACTTCATACGTAGCACCTGCTACAGAATTCCATGAAACTTGAGCAGATGAATCTGATACATTGGCAACTCCTAAACCTGTTGGTGTCGTTGCGGTACATGCCACATTAGAAGCAACTCCTGTTACAATTAAAGAAAAATTTTGGCTACTGCTTAAAGTTCCTTTATGTGTTACCGTGATAGTAAAAGAACCTGACGCATTTGCTACATCAACTCTTTCATATGGATCAACTGTGTTATCTCCTTTATTATTTGTTGTAATAGAACTTAATCTATAAGGAAAATTGGTAGCACTACCTGTTACCCTAATGTCTAAATCGTTAACCAAAGCAGGCGTTGTCGAATTCGTTCCAGAATTTTCGGTTCCAGCAGGATCCGTCCATGAGATTGATGCCATAAGATCGTTGATTCCATCTGAGGTTACCGTAGTTGTATACGTTTGGCCTGGACTTAAACTTAATTCACTAACAATAGATTGATTTCCGTTATTTGAAATAACATCTGCGGCTGATTTTGCATTTAATAATCCCCATCCGTATACAACATCTGGACCAGAAGAACCTGCATCATCTGCGGTATGCAATGCTAAACCTTTTAGGGTCGCTGCACGCATAAAGGATCCATTTATATTATCATAATGTTGTTGTAAAATTAATAATGTTCCTGCAACATTTGGTGATGCCATTGATGTTCCTGTAATGGAATTATAAGCTGTATCTGAACTTTCGTATGTCGAATACACAGCTGTTCCGTTCCCTGTTATATCGGGTTTGATACGATAATCATCTGTTGGGCCTTCACTACTGCTTGAGTTTATCGTAACAGAAGTTAAATTTCCACTTGCATCAATATTTGCATCATTTGCATTGGCTACTACCATATTATTCTTTGCAGTTGCATGACCTGATAATTTATCATAACTTGAATTACCATCTAAAGGATCTGCATTTGAATTATTGTCATCTCCGTCATTACCTGCAGCAACCACCATTAAGTAAAAAGGTGCATTATACATTATATTATCCCAATCACGGGCGTCACTACCATAAGCTCCAAACCACTGATCAGGAATACCACTTGCAATATAACCATAGGAGTGATTAGAAATTAACATCCCGTTACTTGCTGCCGTAGTTCCTTCGGCTATATCATTATTCCATTCGTATCCTACAGCACTTGCTTGAGGAGCCATCCCTTTTGCACTAGCTTGTACACCTGATGCAATAATCGTTCCTGTTACGTGTGCAGAATGATAGTTTAAAGTCGTTGTACCATCACCAATAGAAAAACGATTGTTTCCACCAGCGCCATCATACTCTTGATGTGTGCTACGTGCTAAACCACCATCCCAAACATGCACAGTCATATTTTGTCCTTCGAGATTTAGACCAAGTCCGCCACCATTGTGCAAAAAGTTTGCACGAGTAGAAATGGCTGCATCCACATTGAAAGTGGTAAAATAAATCGGTTTGCCATCAATTACCTTTTGTAATTCGGCATAAGAACCTTCTTTTTCATAGGTTAATGGCCAATTTTTTAATTTGGCTAGACGAATAGCAGTTGCTTTTTCAGTAGTTCTTCTTTTTTTTAATTGTGTTTGTAAGTTGGATAAATTAGAAAGATTATAATCTTTCTTGATTTTTTGTATTTGTCTTTCGGTTTGCGCATTTGCACTTAATAAACTAAAAGAAAACACTAACAGGACAAGCAGTCGGAGGTAAGATAAAGGTTTCAACATAAGTTAGGGGTTTAATTGTTATTAAAATTTTTATTTAAAAATTACACAAATGTAGTAGTTTTTTAACATTTTTAACACGCTATCGACAAAATAACCAGGGCAAACTCACACTTTTTTAATTAACTTTTCACAATAATTCACTGAATAACAGTTGTTTAGGTTATTATTTATTTGTATATTATACTGATAATCAATAATTTAGTTCAATGAACAAGCAGGATA
>Ga0209633_10005376_pt1 | contig 11247 bp, 10 predicted proteins | sample Cruoilmetagenom1_FD_187290 | JGI IMG/M metagenome (GOLD analysis project Ga0209633, IMG submission 187290) | Oil polluted marine microbial communities from Coal Oil Point, Santa Barbara, California, USA - Sample 1 (SPAdes) (version 2) | ecosystem: Environmental > Aquatic > Marine > Oil seeps ... | reverse complement strand
CTGTCTGCAGCGCAACGATATGACCTGTCACAGACTGGTCTGCCAACGTCACGTCCACCTCGAGCCCCGACTGAAGACGATGGGCAATAGCGCCACGTAGATTGAGGACAAACTCCAATACCTGGTCATCGACCACTTCCGCCACTACCTGCGAGGGTGTCATATAGTCGCCCGCCTGCACCATGATCTGGTTAACCACGCCCTTCATCGGACTTTTCAAGTAACTTCTTTCAAGGTTAAGCTGGGCACGCTGCAAGGCCGATTCACGCACGACGAGGCGTGAGGCCTCGGTATTGACGCTGTATTGCAGATTGGACACCTCCCGTTTCAGGTTCGAGAGTTGCTGTCGCGCACTATCCAGACTGGATTGGGAAGTCAGGGATTTTTTCATCAATCGTTGCAGACGCTTAACTTCTTTTTCCTGTAACAGCCGGTTTTCCTTGGCTAATTCCAGCAATTGCCGGTCGCGCTTGATAGCCGCCTGCTCCAGTTGCAACTGCGCCTTGGCATCCTCGGCGAGACTGATATAGTCACTATTTTCCAGCTGTAAAATCACTTCACCTGGCTCAACCCGCTGTCCTGGCTCAACCTTTCTCAAACTGACCTGACCACTAACCTCGAATTTGAGACTGGCACGATGCCTGGGGATCAGCCTGCCACTCAAATCCTCCATCAGCGTGATATCCTTTTTTTGCACATGGTAAAGCGCCACCCGGGCCTTGGGCAGCGCTTTCATTTCCGGTGTTTTTGCCGGTGCCGTCCATTGCAGCAAGGCAATCAGGGCAATGGTGACGGCAATGACAGCTACGCTTAATGTTTTACGCTTATTAGTTTTGATCAAAACAAATATATCCGAGATTCACCGATGGGCACCGCTGGGCGGGGCACAATATTATATATTACCAGCTAGCGACTGCCTGCGGACAGGAAAAATAAGTCATTGCTGATTTATTTAATTCTTTCATTAGTTTAACATTCATGGGTAGCACCCTGATTTTCAGCAGGGCTAACCAACAAAGGCTTTATAGCATATAAAAAACTGGCGACCTGCATCTTGTTAATTTTCAGAAAAATTTCATTTCTGGCTCTTTATAGCCTGACCAGTAGTGTCCTGGCAGAATACCAGCCAGATAGGGAGGTGTGCCCCCAAACTGAAAAAACCGCAAAGCCGGTTTCCGTCAACACCTCCACGGATAATCAGACCATTATCAGCGCCGATGATTCCAGCACACATGAAAATATTTTCAGTCTGGACGGACATGTTGTCATTAGCGATAGTGACAAACGCATTCAAGCCGACCATATCAACTTTGATAACGAAACAGGTCTCGCAACATTGAAGGGTGATATCTCCTTACAAAGCGATGCCTTCCGTGTTTCTGCGCGGAATGGACAAGCAAATACGCGCAGTAATACAGCAGAATTTGAGCAGATCAACTATCAACTCACCCAGTTTTCCGGCAGGGGAAAAGCCGATTCGATCACACTGCATGACAAGCAAACGGCCACCTTGAAAAAGCTGACCTATAGTACCTGCCCTCCACAAAAACAGGACTGGGTACTCAAGGCAAGACAGGTAAAAATAGACCAAAAAACAGAAACTGCCGATGCCAGAAATGTCAGTGTCTGGTTCAAGGATATGCCGCTGATTTACCTGCCGCGCTTCTCGTTCCCGACCGGCGACAAGAGAAAATCAGGCTTTCTTAACCCAAGCTTTGGTAATTCCAGTAAAACCGGCACGGAACTCAGGGTTCCCTGGTACTGGAACATAGCACCGAATCGCGACGATACGATCCACCTGAACTTCATGTCTGATCGCGGCGTACAAATCAGGAATGAATATCGCCATTTACACACCCATGGCAGTAGCGCGCTGAATTTTGAATTTCTGGGTGACAAGATAACCAATGATGATCGTTACCTGGGGACATTTCGCCATTCCGGCAAACTGAATAGTGGCTGGAAAGCTCGTGCTGATCTGTCCTATGTGTCCGATCAACAATATTTTAATGACCTGGGTGAAAGCCTGGAAAATTCCAATATCACCCATCTGCCCAGGTCCATTGAGCTGCAAAAGGATCATGCACTCGGCTATTTTCTCATCCGCGCCCATGAATTCCAGTCCATTAACGTGGCCAATGCTTATCAGCGCCTGCCGCAACTCATGCTCGATCTGGAAACCAATCATAATAAAAACAGGGAACAGTACAGCCTGCAGGCAGAACTGACACGTTTTGAACATCGTGACGATGTCGTCACAGGTAGTCGCCTTGATCTCTCACCGGGTGTTCACTATGAATGGAATGACAGCGCCTATTATATAAAACCCGCATTCAAAATGAGACACACACGTTATCAACTGGACAACACTGCGGTGGGACAGAAAACCAGCCTGTCCCGCAGCACACCGATTTTCAGCCTGGATTCGGGTATGTTCTTCGAGCGCCCCCTGCAATTATGGGATCAATCACAAACCCTGACACTGGAACCACGCGTGTTCTATCTCTATTCCAAATACAAAGACCAGGGCGACATTCCGCTGTTCGACACCACCATTCCGGATTTCAGGTTTGCCGAATTGTTCAGGACCAACGGTTTCTCGGGCCCGGATCGCCAGTCTGACGCCAACCAACTCACGCTCGCCCTGAGTAGTCGCCTGATAGATAATCAACAAAACCGCGAACGACTTCGCCTTAACATTGGCCAGACATTCTATTTTAATGACAGACGGGTCACCCTGACAGGAAACGACCCCGAAACCAGCAGTTACTCTAACTTCACTGGCGAACTGGAAGGACAATTCACACAAAATACACAATTCCGTGTCAGCGGATTATGGGACCACAATACCAGCCAGGTTAATAAGGCCGTTATCGCCTTTGGCTACCAGAGAGACAAAAAACATATCCTGAATATGAACTACCGTTACCAACGCAACCTGTTTGAGCAGATGGACCTGTCGACGCGCTGGAGTCTGGGGAAAAACTGGAATGGTTTTGCCAGTTGGACCTACTCGTTACAGGCCAAACAATCGATCGAGTCTGCCTTCGGACTGGAATACGATAGCTGCTGCTGGTCAATCCAGGTCGGCTCCCGCCGTTTCCTTAACAATACGGGAACAGAAAATGATAATTCCGTCTATATCCAATTGAATCTGAAAGGATTAACCAGTATTGGCCCTAAATTCGAAGACCTCAATGAGAGTAAGCTTGGCTATAGAACAAGAAGCGCAGTACAATAGGGTTTTTAACTCTGACCAAAGCAACCAAGTCCATGAGAACGATATCTGTCTACCTGTCTGCAGTAATTATCTGCCTGTTTCTGCAAAACGCGTCCGCCAACCCCATAAAACCTGTCCCGCTCGACCATATCGTTGCGGTCGTTAACGACGATGTCATCCTTGCCAGTGAACTCCAGCAATATCTGAAAAACGTCATCAGACAACTACAGAGTCAAAATACTTCTATGCCGGAAATGCCGGCACTGGTGAAACAGGGACTGGAACGCCTGGTTGTGCGTTCTCTGCAGTTACAACGCGCCAAAAGCACCGGACTACAGGTCGATGACGCCACCCTGAACAGATCGATCCAGGGCATCGCGCGTAAAAACAACATGAACCTGGAACAATTCCGCAGCGCGTTACTCGCGGATAATCTTGACTATGAGTCGTTTCGTGAGGATATTCGCCAGGAAATTATCATTTCCCGTCTGCGTGCCAGGGACGTAATCAACCGCATTACGGTCAGCCAGCAAGAGATCGATGACTACCTGCTTCGCGAAAAAGATATAAAAACAGAAGGCAAACTGGTTAAGTTCGCCCACATCCTGGTTGCTCTACCCGATGCCGCAACGACAGAACAAATAGAACAGGCACGCACAAAAGGCGAAAAAGTCATCAAGATGTTAGCCACAGGTGCTGACTTTGCACAAACAGCCATTACCTATTCCGATGGTCAGAAAGCAATCGATGGAGGCACCTATAGTTTACGGCCCCTCACCCAGGTACCCCCGCTATTCAGCAAAATCATTGACCAACTCAAACCGGATGAAACCAGTGAGCTGTTTCGCAGCCCCTATGGCTTCCATATCCTCAAGCTACTGGAAATAAAGGGCCAGGATAAACACATTATTTCGCAGGCGAAATTACGCCATATACTCATCAGGACGTCGGCCCTCGTAAATGATGACGATGCCAAGACCCGGCTAGAACAATTACGCACCCGCATTATGGGTGGTGATGATTTCGCTGTGCTGGCACGGTCTAACTCGGAAGATACACTGTCTGCCAAGGAAGATGGCGAGTTGGGCTGGATCAGCTCGGGCGATACCGTACCTGCCTTTGAAGAAGTGTACAGTGGTCTGGGAGACGGCGAAATAAGCCAACCATTTAAAACCAACTTCGGCTGGCATATCGTTCAGGTCATCGAACGCCGACAACACGATGATACTAAACAATTCCGTCGTACCCAGGCTATCAATAATATTAAAAAGCAGAAAACGACCGAAGAATTGCAGACATGGTTACGAAAATTACGTGACGAGGCTTATGTAGAATATAAACTTGACCAACGCAGTCAATAGCACAGTCAGGATTTACGCCCATGTTGCCACGTATCGCTATTACCCCGGGTGAGCCCGCCGGCATAGGCCCCGACCTGTGCATCATGCTTGCCCAGCAACCGTTACCGTGTCATATCAGCCTGATTGCTGACCCCGAACTACTTGATCAACGCGCCGCCCAACTGGGGTTGAGCATTCACACCAGCGAGTACCTGGACATCATTCCAGTACCGCTGCGGCGACCGGTTGAAAGCGGCAAACTCAACCCGGACAATGCCGCCTATGTACTGCAAACACTCGATATCGCTGTGCAAGGTTGCTTGCAAAAAGATTTCCACGCCATGGTCACCGCCCCGGTGCATAAGGGCATTATCAATGATGCCGGCTTCCCGTTCAGTGGTCATACAGAATACCTGGCTGAAAAATGTCAAACAGACGATGTCGTCATGATGTTGGCGACGCAAGGCCTGCGTGTCGCCCTGGCCACTACCCACCTTCCCCTGGCACAGGTCAGTGCGGCGATCACCAGGGATAAACTGTCCTCGGTCATTACCATTCTCCATCGTGACCTGGTACAGCGCATGCAAATCCCTGAGCCGAAGATCTATGTCTGTGGCCTCAACCCTCATGCTGGCGAAGGTGGACACTTGGGCCGTGAGGAAATTGAAGTCATAGAACCTCTACTGGAAGAACTGAGACAACAAGGCATGCAGCTCTACGGCCCATTGCCCGCCGACACCCTGTTTACACCAAAGTATTTGCAACATGCCGATGTGGTCCTGGCCATGTACCATGACCAGGGGCTTCCCGTGCTTAAACATATGGGTTTTGGTCGCGCTATCAACATCACACTGGGACTGCCTGTTATCCGCACCTCGGTCGATCATGGCACAGCACTGGATCTGGCAGGGTCAGGCAAGGCCGATCCTGGCAGCCTGAACCTCGCCCTTGAAACTGCCCTGGCGATGCAGTGACTAACGGCATAAACCACAAGGCCAGGAAGCGCTTTGGTCAGAATTTTTTGCATGATGAACAGGTTATTCAGCAAATTGTTGCTGCGATCGCCCCCAATGATAAACAAACACTGGTCGAGATAGGTCCAGGCCAGGGGGCTATCACGCGTTTGTTGATTGAGGATTGCAAGGAACTGCATGTTATCGAGATTGACCGGGACCTGGTGCAATATCTGCAATCACGCTTTTCGCACCATCCGCATTTTCATATACACAGTGTTGATGCCTTACGCTTTAATTTGTGTGATCTGGCCCAGGAAGGGAAACTCAGGTTAGTCGGCAACCTCCCTTACAATATTTCGACTCCGTTGATATTCCATGTCCTGGATGACATTCAATGTATAGAAGACATGCATTTCATGTTACAAAAAGAAGTGGTTGAACGTATGGCGGCATCTCCCGGTTGTAAGGAGTACGGCAGGTTATCCATCATGACGCAATATTATTGTGTTGTTGAACCCGTATTTGATGTGCGCCCGGAAAGCTTCAAGCCTGCCCCCAAGGTTGATTCAAGCATCGTGCGCCTGACTCCGCACCTCGTCAAACCGGTTGAAGTCGATGACTTCCGTTGTTTCAGTCAACTGGTCACCCAGGCATTTACCATGCGTCGCAAAACACTGCGCAATGCCATGAAAAATATGCTCAGTGAAGATCAGATCAAGTCCTGCGAGGTCGATCCGACACTGCGTCCGGATACCATAGATATTGCGGCCTATGCACGCTTAAGCAATCTCAAATTCGCTATCGATAGCGAACAACAGGAGTAAGTGGTGTGAAAAAAGGGACGGGGCTCGAGGCTTAGCGCATTACCAACTGTGGCCTACCGTCAGATAAAGCATGGGCTTATAGCGATCGATCCAGTCTTGTGACTCTGAGAAATTGGCACTACCGGGAACATTGGTAAACTCATTTTCCTCCAGGCCCATACTAAAAATAAAACGGGTGTTACCGGGCAGAGTACGCGATACGTCACCATCATCTTTACTGTCAAACTGAAAGTGCGCCATACCGCCCTTGAATGAAGTCCTGACCCCTGATGATCCTGGCAGTAACCAGCTATTCTTGCTGCTGGGCAAGACCGTATTATGAAAGGTCATGGTGCTAGATTTGCCCAGATTCATATCAGAAGACAAAGCCAAAGGCTCACCAAATAAATAGTTTTCAGCCTGCACCACCGACGTCAGCACCATAGCCAGGGTGACAAATACGAATAGATGCGTCAGTGAAGCGGGTTTTGTTGGCCGACTAGAAAACATGTTTATCTCTGAAATTGATGTCTATGGTCTTCAGTATGGTAGGCGGACCTGGCATCTACCGTGATCCGGTTCACAAACGGTGTAGTTTAGTGCTATCTAATAGACGAATAATCCCAAACCGAACAGATCAACTGACGGCACTGTATACAACCAGGCCAACTGCAATAAATACTATTTAAGTAATTGTTTTATCTTGATATAATATAAATAAAATTAAAATAGGAAAGGTGTAAATTAGAATTAATCGCGCCAATGTTGTAATTTATTGGCTAACATTTATATTTTCAGGGATCTGCATCGGCACTTTCAGGCATTCCCAATGCTTGACTTACAAAGAGGCCAACAGGGCAATGTTATGCCCCTGCTGGCCACGCACTACTCAGCCAATTCCAGGTCTCCCGAGACTGCGTCGATCCCTGCCTTCGCACATTTTTCATCCACCTCACCCGAAGGGGCTCCACTCACGCCAACCCCACCCATCAAGGTACCACCCACCTGGATTGGCACTCCTCCCGGTGACATGATCAAGCCGTCGACCTTGCCGACAGAGAATGGCGATTTGAAACGTCCCTCAAGACTGGAGGTCGCTGAATTAAACGCCATGGCGGTATAGGCCTTCTGCTTGCTAATAGTCAGGGTAATGTCAGGGGCTAGCACATCACGCAACACCGCCTGGGCGTGACCACCACGATCAATCACGGTAATGGCGACCTGCACCCCTTGCTTGCGACATTCCTTGATGCCTGCCTGGGCTATCCTTAGCGCAGTTTCCATCGACATTCTCTTGATGTTAATCAACAAAGGTTGGTCTTCAGCAGCACTCGGAACCGAAGTTAATGTCATTAATAATGCAACAATCGCAACGATGAATGATGAACTTTTCATAAAATTGTCTCCGTGATTGACAAACGCACTCTACTATTGGGCTGGCGCGCCGCCCATGGGCAGTTGAAAGGGTTGACCATTAACAACCGGCACGCCTTCCTTGAAGCTGGCGTTAAATTTATACATATCCCCTATGCGCGTAAATATGTTGCCGGCCACCAGTGGGGCGAAGCGTTTTTCCACACGGCTTTTAGCCATGGTTTGTAATTGCTCCTCAGTGTACTCAATATTAACGCTCTTGAATTCCTGACGAATGGCTGCCATGTTAAGTGACACCATCAAGTCCAGGGGTATCTCCAGATCGACCTCACCTATTATCGCATCCTTGATTAACATAGGATTCGAGAGCATCTCGGGTTTGCTGTTATCCACAGTCACCCGCGCAGTACCCATGAGCTTTCCTTTTGTAGAGGACAAACTCAATTCACCGATCTCTATTTCCGGGCCCTTTTCCAGCAATGCTGCCATTTCAGAAAAGAGGGTCGCACTCATCATCATATTCATTTGTTCAGGAGGCATATTGCCCTGATTACTCATTTCCTTGTACTTATTACTGATGCGAGCGATCGCACCGGCATCCAGGTTACGGAATGCCATGGTAAATACGCCAGGGCCAAAATCCTCACCCGTGAAGCTTAAACCGGCGATATTAAACTGAACCTTACTGTCGATGTTATCTCCGATAGCGGTTGTTTCAGCAGCAATACCAATATCCTTCAAACTGAAATCAGCACCGACCTTTTCATCCTGCACATGTAATTTACCAATAGTGAACGATGCCGACCCCAATGACAGGCCTTCAATACCGACAGTGGACGACGAATCAACTTTCAGCGACTCGAGCAGCATCTTGCCATCCTTGCCTTTTATCTCAAGAAAAGGAGCATCCATTTTTACATCTGCGGCCTTTAGGCCCTGGGCAAAACTGAAGTCTGATTTTAAGCCTTTCCATTGAATGTTTGCCTCACCCTCTCCCATCGGACCATTCCATTCAGGGATATCCACCTTGAGATGATCCTTACCCATCATGGCCAGCGTCAGCTGCATGGTATAATCAATAGCCAGCAAGGGCTCATTCTGGCCGACGGATTTCATTAATTTGGTATCGACAGTGGCGATCACAGGAACCGCTGAAAAACCGCCCCCGGTCAGCGGAAACGGCCCATGATGGATAGTGCTATTCAATACGCCTCTTGGTGTTTCACCTTTGTCGCCCATCTTTTGAAGCTTATTGACCTTACCCGACAATCCCGGGGAAAGTTCCGCAACGATGGTCGCGTCTGATGAGAACCAGCCTCTATCCACTTTAAGAACGGTAAATTCAACCACACCGGCCTCATTAAAATCCTTCAATACGCTTCTCAGTTTTGATTCTGCCCAGAAACTGAATCCGAATGGCAACACGGCAACAGCCACCACGAGTACAATGAGTAATACGACGCCTTTTTTCATAATTATCCTTTCCGTCACCACACTGTGTGGCTATGTTATTTTAGATTTTGGTTATTCCCCGGAGGCCAACTGAAACAGCAGCCTACAATAACCATTAGTATAGTGAGATCTATTGTCAGCACAATACATAATTTGAGCAAAAGATTGCCATTTCCATCACATTACCGGTTTTTTCAAGATTCAATTTCTCAAGAGACTATAATAATGGCAAAATACAGCCATTATCCTGTATCACCAGCCCCGGAGCCCTATCGTAATGAGTGAAGAGCAAAAATACCAGTTAACCATTGATGTAGAAACATCCTACATCGACGAACAATCGGATCCTGACAATGACCGCTTTGTTTTTGCCTACACTATTATTATGCGCAATACTGGCACTGTCCCGGCCAAACTGATGACCCGGCACTGGATTATTACCGACGCCAATAACTATACACAGGAAGTTCAGGGAGAAGGTGTTGTAGGCGAACAGCCCCACCTCAACCCGGGGGAAGGCTTTCAATATACCAGCGGCACAGTACTGGACACGCCCATTGGCAGTATGCGCGGCACCTACCAAATGGTCGGTGATGACGGCGTTCATTTTGATGCCGAAATCCCTATGTTTACCCTATCCAGACCCCATGCATTGCACTAATGCCGCCAGGATAGGCCTTTAATGAGTACTTATGCGATTGGCGATATCCAGGGATGCTATGAGCCCCTGCGCAAATTACTGGATAAAATCGCCTTCAACCCCGCTATTGACCAGCTCTGGTTTACCGGCGATCTGGTTAACCGCGGGCCAGACTCTTTGCACACCCTGCGCTATATCAAGGGACTTGGCGATAACGCCATTACCGTACTCGGCAATCATGACTTGCATCTACTCGCCGTGGCCGAGGGCGTGCGCACAAAAAGCGAGGATGACAGCCTGTCAGAAATATTGCAGGCAAAAGACCGCGATGAACTGCTGGGATGGCTGCGTCAACAACCGCTCATGCATCATGATCAAAATCTGGGTTTCAGCATGATACATGCCGGCTTACCGCCACAATGGAATCTTGACGATAGCCTGCGTTATGCCAATGAGCTGCAAGCGGTGTTGCGCGACCCTAACTATCTGGAATTTTTGCAAAACATGTATGGCAATAAACCAGATCGATGGTCAAGCGACCTGCAAGGCATCGACCGACTGCGATTTATCACCAATTGTTTTACCCGACTGCGTTTTTGTCGCAAGGACGGCAGCCTGTGCCTGAAGTCCAAGGGCCCCCCTGGCAGTCAACCTGATGACTGTAAACCCTGGTTCCAGATAAAAAATAGAGCGAGCAAGGATATGAATATCCTCTTTGGACATTGGTCGGCACTCGGCCTGCACCAGGAAAAGGGGATCTTCTCTCTGGATAGCGGCTGCCTGTGGGGACACCAGCTCACTGCACTGCGGCTGGAAGACCAGCATTACTTCAGTATCCCGTGCGACGAATACAAGAAAATAGGTTAACACCTGTCACCATGGAAAAGCCTTGATAACAATGAAAACTGATATGACAATCTCTCTGATATGGGCCATGGATGATAATCGCCTGATTGGCCAGAATAACAGCCTGCCATGGAAACTACCCGCTGACATGAAGTGGTTCCGACAACACACCCTGGGTAAGCCGATCGTTATGGGTCGCAAGACCTATGAATCTTTTGGCGGCAAACCCCTACCTGATCGTACTAATATCGTTATCACACGCGACACAAACTACCATTCCGATGGCGCTGTGATCGTACATTCAATTGACGAAGCGATTCAGCAAGCCGGAGAGGTAGATGAACTGGTGATTATTGGCGGCGCATCATTTTACCAACAAATGCTGCCCCGGGCCGTTCGATTATACGTCACTCGGGTTGAGGGTCAGTTTGAAGGGGATGCCTGGTTCCCATCTTATAATGAGGACGAATGGCAGGAGGTTGCCAGAGAGCATCACCCCGTTGACGAGCGCAACCCATACGCCTGCACTTTTCTTACATACGAACGCAAGGATTAATCCCTATTAACTATCGACCATAGCAACCCGTGGTTAAAAAGGCCTCGGGGCTTGGTATGC
>Ga0209633_10005375_pt1 | contig 11248 bp, 9 predicted proteins | sample Cruoilmetagenom1_FD_187290 | JGI IMG/M metagenome (GOLD analysis project Ga0209633, IMG submission 187290) | Oil polluted marine microbial communities from Coal Oil Point, Santa Barbara, California, USA - Sample 1 (SPAdes) (version 2) | ecosystem: Environmental > Aquatic > Marine > Oil seeps ... | reverse complement strand
ATTCAGACAGGCCAGTCGCAGGCAGGCTGCATAAAAATAATTGGCCTGGATCGCAAGTATATAAAAGGGGGCGGTGTGGTTTACTTGCCACACTGCTCCATGAAGTGTCATGCCTGAATCTTTAGACACGACTGCCGCGTTAAGTATTAAATCCAGCAGTACCATCAAACGCAGAGGTGACGACGTGACCGATCCTTTATAGCAGACCATTGGCCACGTGTTCTTTGCTTGCCAGCTCCCGTAGCCCTGCCACCGCCTGGTCAAGCACCGGGTTGTCACTGTTTCGCTGGTAGACCATGTAGGCAGGATGCACATACTGTGGCGACTCCGGTACGCGATGCAGGCGGCCTTCAGCGATAAATGAGGCGGCCATCCGCGCCGGCAGGAAGCAACTGCCGCCATTAGTAAGAATGAGTTGAATGCCAAGCCAGCCGATGTTGACGAGCTGTGAGGGCCGTTCAAAATCAACAAAGCTTTGAGCATGTTGGGCATAGAAACCCGGACCCCAATCAACATAGACATAATCCTCCCCCGGGCCGGTGTCGTCCGTCCGACTACTGACCAATACGAGGGTCTCATCGAAGAGGTGTTCAACAATGAGACCGGGGCTATGGCTAGGTGTATACATTAGGCCGATGTCCATACTGCCTTCGATCAGGCGGTGCATCAGATCCTCTTCGAAGCCAATCTCGCTACGGATGACGACATCGCTGGAGCGGTGTCGCATCCAACCGATCCACTGTGGCAGAAACCCCTCCCATAGAGCAATGCGTCCGCCAATGAGAAGGCTGGCGCGATAGCGTTCTGGCAGGCCGACTTCATCACGCGCCTGATCGGCGGTGAGCACCAGCCGCTTGGCATAATCCAGAAAACGGCGCCCGGCAAGCGTGATGCTGGCACCTGAGCGATTACGTATGAAAAGCCGGGTGCCGAGTTCATCTTCCAGGCGCTTGATGCGCGCACTCACCGTTGATTGGGTCAGATGCAACTGTCGGCTGGCCTCCAGGAAGCTACCATGTGCCGTGATAGCAAGAAATGTACGCGCCTGGTCAATGTCCATGTTGGGACTCCTGTTATAACTGTTCATCTAATATCAAAGTTTTCGATATTAGATACGAAAATATATCGTTTTACTACGATTAAACTTTGTCGATATAGTAACAAATGCTTATTTATTGGAGATATTGATATGCAGAGCCACACAGAACATGACCGTGACATTGAAGGCTATTTAGTAAACCCCGAAGACTGGAATGAGTCCCTGGCGCAGGAACTGGCAACGGAAGAAGGTTTGGAACTGGACGATAAATACTGGTCGATCCTGGGCTTTATGCGAGACTACTGGCAACAACACAAGACCGCGCCTGATGTGCGTCATGTAATGAAATTTATGGCCGAGGATTTGGGAACTGATAAAAAACAGGCCAAACAATTTCTGTTTAAGCTGTTCCCTTATGGCTATGTGAAACAGGCCTGTAAGATTGCCGGTATGCAACGCCCGCGTGGCTGGAGTACGGGTTGAGGCCTGCCCGCCAGATGCTGGGAGCATACAATCGGCCTGTGGGCCTGAGAAACAAGTAGTGGATAACCACACCCTGGTTTAGGCGTACTTTGTATGGGCCTGTACCGGGTCTACCAAATATGGCTATGCTGCCGAGCTAAAAAACCATAGGCGACAGCATAGCAAAGCAGCATATAGTCCAGTTGCTGCTGGTCATCAATGTCATCGCCAATAGCGTAGTGTTGTGGCGCGGTCCAATACAGACCACCGAGTCGCAACAGGTTGGCAAGCGCCTCAAGATGCAGTGTGTAAAACAAACGGCAAATGACACCAGCACATTACCCCTGCTATTCGCGTTAGGTGCAAAGATAACCACTTCACTGACGTAGTGTCTGTCTGATGCAGTGCTGTCTCCAGTCAGCGTGGAGGAATCAGACAGTTTGCATTTAAACCATGATCTGAATTATTTACAGGATCGTAGCAGGGAACGGTTGCTGTAATCGTGGTGTCGTAGGTCGTGAGGGCTTTGTACTCTGGGGCAAGTATGTAGTGCATTTGAATGAAAACGCCTGGCAACGTATGGAGTCTGTCCCTGACGATGTTAGCGTTGCCAGAACCTGATTTAGGAGAAGCGCGATGAAACAACCCGCCCAGCCGGAGTTACAACCCGAAGATTTTAAAAATGCGCTGCTGGAGATCAACTCATTTATCGATGTTACGCTGGAGGATCTCATGGAGATTAATCAACTGGCCAATAAATTTGCAGGCTTACGTCAGACAGAGCAATTATATGTTCGGGATATCATGGCCTCGGATGTTACGGCAGTAACAGCCGAGACCTCGTTACGGGATGCCGCGCGTATTTTACTGGAATTGAGGATCAGCGGTTTACCCGTTGTTGATGAGTCGAATAAACTAATCGGTATCGTTACTGAGGCTGATTTTTTATCCACTATGGGTATTCCCTGTCATCACCCTGCGCATAATCTATGGCAAACACTGGAATCCATGTTCAGTCATCACCCCTCATCGGTGAACGTCGCTTCCACGGTGGCAGATATTATGTCGCAGCAGATCATTACCCTCCATAGCGATAATAATCTGCACGACGTCATAGACACCATGAAGCGTAATCACATCAAACGCCTGGTGGTGACCAATGAACAACAACAAGTAGAGGGTATTATCACACGCTCCAGCCTGGTGAGAGTACTTCTAGAACAGATACTTTAGAATTGATTTGTATTCCAATCTTAGCAGGTGTCAGACAATGTAGGGGTGTAAACACCCCAGTCATTTTATTTTACCTGGTCTAGCAGCGACGCCAGCCTGGCCTTTGGCGGTGAGCCCGGCACTAGCATTGCTGCGCCGGTGCGGCTGCGAAACAGCATGAGCGGCACAGCCCCTAGCTGGCTATCGGCCAGCAATTGTTCATTGGCTTTGAGTTTTTTCTCTATCTCGGGCGTGGCCAGGTCTTCATCAATACCCCCCCCCCTATTGTAGTGATCCTCGTTCTGGTAGAAGGCTTTGAGCGGATCCTTGGCCCCCAGTATCGCTACCGCCTTGCCGTGGCTGGAGGCTATCAGGATGCCGACCGGGATCCACCGCAGCTCCAGTTTGCCTTGTTTTACCCAGGGGCGCGCATTCTCATACAACTTGTGGCAATAGGGGCAATTGGGGTCAAAAAAGATATAGACTACATGCGGACTTTTACCCTCGGCAATCCAGCTGGCCTGATCGATATTCGTGAGCATAGATTCGGCCAGTTGCTGCCTTTGGCTGGCCGCGCTGGCGCTGGCGCTCCAACTACCGACCATAAGAATAGTTAAGGCTATGGTAAGCCCCTTTAATATTTGTCGCATAAAGCCTCTTTGCTGTTTGTTGTGAGTATCAAAAAGATTCAGTCATTCGACCGGTATGCCGGTGCAAAGGTTCAACGAAATAAAACCCTAAATATTGTTACTTTCTCTGCCGCGGCGATGATGTCGCTACGTGATTCTAATGCAGGGACGGCTAGAATACTATTGCCATCCTTTGGGATGAAGTATTCTGGATTACCAGTTAATGGATATGTCCCCGATGATAGTCTTTAAATTATGTAGCCTATGGCCTATTCAATGTAGCCTACAAAATATTTTCACGATTTCCAGCGATCAAGAAATAAACAAGCGGGGGTTAAAGGCTAATGACGAATTTTTTTGTTCGCCCCCCCGCTGCCTTTACGACAGCGCAGGGTAATCCGTATAGCCCTTTTCATCTGCGGTATAGAAGGTGTCAAAATCCGGATCATTTAAGGGGGCGCTCGCCTGCCAGCGGGCTGGCAGGTCGGGATTGGCCAGGAAGGGGCGACCAACCGCGATTAAATCAGCCTTGCCAGCGTCAAGATCACTCGCCGCACGCGATGCATCGTAACCCCCCGAGAGGATCAATGTGTTTTTAAACAGGCCGCGTATAGTCGACTTCATGGAGTCCGGTACAGTCGGCGCGCCCATCGAGGAGTGATCCACAATGTGTAGGTAGACAAGCCCCAGGGCATCGAGTTGTTCGCTCAGGTAAGCATAGTCCGCGGCCATGTCATCATAGAGTGGCATATCATTAAAGGTGCCAAAGGGAGACAGGCGAATACCAACCTTGTCTTTACCAATGGCCTGTATCACATCGGCGGCCACCTCCAGGACAAATCGTGCCCGCTTTTGAATCGGGCCGCCATATTCATCGGTACGAATATTGGTATTGGGGCGAATAAATTGTTCAAGCAAATAACCATTGGCCGCATGTAATTCAACACCGTCACAACCGGCGGAGATGGCATTTTTGGCCGCCTGCACGTACTCCTGTTTTGTTGTTTCTATCTCAGCATGCGTCATGGCGGCGGGTACAGGATGTGGTTTCAGCCCCTCGGCATCGGTATACATTTCACCGTCAGCCGCCACCGCAGATGGGGCCAGCACATGTGCACCCGCGGGTAGATTCAAGGGATGTGAAATACGTCCGGTATGCATTAATTGCATGAAAAATTTTGCGCCTTCGGCATGCACGGCACGGGTAATCGGTGACCAGGCGTCCGTCTGCTGCGGTGAGAAAATCCCGGGGAAGCGCGGATAGCCAAGCCCGTTGGGAGAGGGGGAGACACCTTCGCTAATGATTAAACCAGCGGTGGCGCGTTGGCGATAGTATTCCATCATTAGCTTATTCGGGACGTTGCCCAACGCACGGTTGCGTGTCATTGGCGCCATGGCAATATGGTTTTGTAATTCGAGCGCACCGAGCCTGGCGGGAGTGAAGACCTTGCTATCCATAAAATGTATCCTTTATTTAGTGATGGGGGTCAACCCCTCTGTAAACAGTAAACATAACGGTGTTATGACCATGTTTGCGTTGTGAAGTTTGCTCAATTCCAAATATTGATCGACTATTTTTTTGTTGTCACCAATACAGTAGAGGAGGATAACGCTAGCGTAGCGTATTGGTTTGCATTTTTTGTATTAACAACAGTGGATGGGTATCCGCGACCACCTTTTTATGAATAAAATCATAGTGTTAAAAAATATTCTGGGATAAGTCTTAAACCCAATATCAACATCAGGCCCATGTTATTATGGCCTATCAGTAAACATGGGCTGTCCGCCCCTCCCGGAGAATACACCATGGCAAATGCTTTTCAGGATCAGCTGCTCAAGGCCGGTCTGGTATCGAAAGATAAATTGAACAAGTCCAATAAGAGCAAACACAAACAGGCCAGGCAGCAGCCTAGAAATAAAACTACCGAGACGGATGAAATAAAGCTGCAAGTGAAACAGGCCGCCCTGGAAAAGGCGGAGCGCGATCGGGAACTGAACCGGCAAAGGCTTGAGGTAGAGAATAAAAGGGCGATTGCCGCGCAAATTCGCCAACTCGTGGAGATGAATCGCCTCTCGAATGACGAGGGCGAAACGGTCTATAACTTTGAAGATGATAGAAAAATCAAACGCATTTTTGTAACGGATGAGCTGCGTCAACAGATCGTCAATGGTCGGCTGGCCATTGTCAGGCAGGATGAGGCCTATGCACTTGTTCCCAGAGTCGTCGCGGCAAAAATTATGCAGCGCGATGCCGGCGTTATCGTGGTTTGTAATGAAATGGTTCTGAGCGGTGATGTGTCCAGTGATGAAGATGACGAGTATGCCGACTACAAAGTACCCGATGATTTGATGTGGTAGAAAAAAGGGACTCTTCAGAAAAATGTATGGGAAGTTTTTATGGCTATACACTTATAATGCATTGATATTGTTTGATATTTCAAATGATTGAATGAGTTGTTTTCTGAGCGCGACATTTATCATGTTCCGGTATTCACCGTAGCGAAGATCATGGAAAGGGCTCTCCCGGAGGGAGTTAGGTCTGTGCCAACCCACAATTTCCGGAGAAGCAAAAAAAGGGGACCGTCTGCGTTCCTGCCTGCGACACTGTATTCATCGAACGCTACTTAGGATACCAACGGGTTAAAGATGGCGCGATCTAAATTCTTTGGTTAGTGCAATGGAATGACACCGCTACAATTGACCTGCTTGGCGGAAACTTTGGGCGTCTCGCAAGGTCATACATACTTAAGCCATTATGACCGCATGGCGAGCAGTGGCCTGTTTTTGTCACGACCCGGGAGAAACCATAATCCTTTCCACAATCCTGCTATTTGGTTTGGCGGCATTTTTTGGCCTGTTTCTAACGGTCATGGGTGTACGCTATCACCGGGGTTCCATGGCGTTGGGATTGACACATGCTGGTATCGCCGCACTGGCACTGTCCATGCTCACTGTGCAGATATTTCGCGATAGTATCAACCATATGTTGTACAACGATGCATCGATTCTGTTCATTGTGACGCTGTTAGGTGGACTGGTTATGCTGGCCCTGCGTATGGGGAAGGAGCCGCCACCAAAGGTCGTTGTTGGCATCCATGCTGTAATAGCCCTGTTGGCGTTATTGCTATTGGTGTTGGGCTACGCTCATCATTGACTCCGGTATTGGTGTCAACGGTGGTCAAGTCAGGGAGGCCCTGCTCATGCAAGTGAGTAATCTCCCGGATTTCCTGCGTTGGCTGATCTACGGCGCCGTATAAAACTGAAAAATGATTGTACCCTGACAGGCGCCTATCAATTATGGAAAGGATATGAAAATTCAGGCAGCGCTAAAATGGCTCAACATAGCTCCCCTAAAGGCCGGGCAAGATAAATTATCTCCAGTGCAAAAATTGTGCGCCAGAAGGTATGGCCTTCTTTGATTATGCAAGGCCGTCCATCAGGCACAGCACGATCCTCGATGTACAGCCGACAGCGATGGTCGCGCACAGCATTTGTATGGAGATGGTGTGGCTCAAAGACAGACCAGGCGCAGAGGTATGGCAAGGCGGGGATACGGAAGAAATTTCATTGTTCACGCTGTCAGAGGCCGTTGCGTTTAGCAAAGTATTTTTTCTACCCTTGCGGGATTGAATACAGTGGGACTAAATTGATTATAATAAATTCCCTCTGTCTCCTTTTTGAAAGGCATCTCCAGTGACAATAGATTGGGATAACACCTGGGCCGCGGTCTGGCGACAACACCAACAACATTTACATCCAGTCAAATATGTCGATGCGGTAACGCTCGATTCGCTGATCGGCATCGAACAGCAAAGGCAGGCCCTGGTTACCAACACGGAGCGATTTCTGGACGGAATGCCGGCCAACAATGCCTTGTTATGGGGGGCTCGGGGGACGGGCAAGTCATCGCTGATCAAGGCAGTGCTGAATGAATATAAAGCGCGTGGACTGCGACTGATCGAGGTCTTCAAAAATGACCTGCTCAATCTGCCGGAGATTATTGACGGCATTAGAGACCGGCCACAGAAATTTATAATCTATAGTGACGACTTCTCGTTTGAGGTGAATGACAATTCATATATCGGTCTGAAGACCCTGCTGGAGGGTTCGATTGAACAGCCGCCAGACAACGTCAAACTCTACACCACCTCTAATCGCCGGCATTTGCTGCCAGAATATATGCAGGATAACCTGGACTCGAAGATCGTTGATGGTGAATTGCATTATGCGGATGCTATTGAGGAGAAAATTTCTCTATCGGACCGGTTTGGCCTGTGGCTATCATTTTATCAGCCGGATAAGACGGGCTACCTGAATATCGTCGATAGTTACTTTCGCGATTATCCGGGTGACCGCACGCACTTACACAAGGCGGCCTGGGATTTTGCCACGACCCGGGCCTCCAAAAGCGGGCGCACGGCGAAACAGTTTTATAATTTCTATGCTACGGATAATGATCAATAACCCTGGCTCTGAGCTGATTCATGACCGTCAAATCCTAATTGCTACTGCTTTGCTTGGTTATGAGCCTAAGGTCACTTCTTTATCGCAACACTCACACACTTGATGTTGATTAACGGACATTCTTCGATCCCGCTATCTGCTTTGCTACAAAGACTACCGATTGGCTATGCACCAGAGTGGATGGTGTTTTTATGCATATTCGGTTTTGAGTCAGGAAGACAATCTCATCACGGAATAATCTGCACCACTTTTTTCACCGGGCTTTGCCTACGCACTTGATTGGTACTGATAAGTACCATGTTGGCGCTTCGCAGGCCTACGTGAGTCCATGGCATTAATATTGCGTTCAAGATTGAACTTATATGTAACTTGTTGGTCTTTATTCTGTCATTTTCAGATGCCAGGATACCAACTTAGGAGCCATATTAACCAAGCGGGGTAAAAAAAATAAGTACTATGTTAAAAGAAGAGGGTCACTTTGTTTTAGGAATTTCGTTGAATGGTAATAAATTTCGGCCATCGGACTGGATAGAGCGGATTGCGACAGCCTTCGCCAGTTTTGATTACAGTCACCGTCTTCGATACAACCCAAAGGTGATGCCTGTCAAGCATGAGGGTCAGCACTGCCTGTTCGTTGCCAGCTGTCTTGCTGTAAATGACCCCGCCGCATATGATTTTATTATGAATTTTGCCACTAGCAACCGCCTGCAGGTTAAAAATAGTAACCCGCCAAGTGCACCTGAGCCGATGATTGGTATACTAAACGCGGCCTAAGCGGTGGCATTCAAGTTGCCCAGACAGAATTTCTGTCTGGGGTGAAGGTTCAATAAGCGTTTTGAAGAACTCACCGATGTAGGTCCAGGCGCTGTTTTTCTATGCCTATTGTTGCAGCTGCTCCATTTGTTCGTTGACATCAAGCCAGTCTTCCTCGGTGGTCGTTAATGTTTGTGTAAGTTCGGCTTGTTGTGACAGCAGTGTCTTTAATTGCAGCTTATTATTTTCATCGTATAGGGTATTGTCCGCCAGCCTGGCCTGAATCTCGGTTTGCTCAAGACTGAGTTTGTCGATCTGCTTTTCCAGTGTTTTCAACTTATTGCGTAACGGTTGTAACAATTTACGATTCTCGGCGGCATCCTGGCGCTGTTGTTTTTTATTGGCCACGCCATTTGTCTGGCCAGAGGTGGCGCTGTTTTGTTCTTTTAGAGATTCTTTGACCCACTGCCGGTAATCTTCAAGGTCTCCATCGAACGGCACAAGCTTACCATTATCGACGAGTAGTAAGCTGTCGGTGACAGAGCGTAATAAATGCCGGTCATGGGAGACAATGACCATGGCGCCGACATAGTCTTGCAGGGCTACACTCAGTGCATGACGCATTTCCAGGTCAAGGTGATTAGTCGGTTCATCGAGCAGTAACAGATTGGGTTTTTGGTAGACCAGCAGCGCCAGCACCAGGCGTGCCTTTTCACCGCCGGACATCGGCGCCACAACTGAAGTCGCAAAATCCCCGACAAAGGCAAAGCCACCCAGAAAGTTACGTAACTCCTGTTCCGTCGCTCGCGGGTCGAGTCGTTGCAAGTGCAGTAAGGGGCTCGCCTGACTATCCAGTTGTTCTAGCTGGTGCTGGGCGAAATAACCGATGTTCAGGTCTTTGGCATCAGTCCTTTCGCCAGCCTGCAGGGGTAGCTCTCCGGCAAGCAGTTTAATCAGTGTCGATTTGCCTGCGCCGTTATGTCCTAACAGGCCGATACGGTCACCGGCAGTAATTAACAGGTCGAGATTATCCAGTAGCCGCTTCGCGCCATAACCAGCGGCGGTATGCTCCAGCTTTAATAACATGCCCGGCATTTTATCCGGTTGCCGGAAGGTAAAGTCAAAAGGCGAGTCCACATGGGCCTGGGCAATCAACTCCATGCGCTCCAGTGCCTTGACGCGACTCTGCGCCTGTCGTGCTTTGCTGGCCTTGGCCTTGAAGCGTGTAATAAAAGACTGCATGTGGGCAACTTCGCGCTGTTGCTTTTCATAGGCGGATTGCTGGTTTGCCAGCTTTTCGGCGCGCCGGATTTCAAAGGCCGTATAATTACCGGTATAGAGTGTCAATTCGTTTTGCTCGATATGGCCGATGTGAGTCGCAATTTTGTCCAGAAAGTCACGGTCATGGGAGATCAACAACAGGGTGCCGGGATAATTGCGCAACCAGTCCTCCAGCCAGATAACGGCCTCCAGGTCGAGGTGATTGGTTGGTTCGTCGAGTAACAACAGGTCGGAACGGCACATCAAGGCCTGGGCAAGATTCAGGCGCATACGCCAGCCGCCCGAGAAGCTGTGTACCGGATTGGCTTCCTGTGTGGTGGTAAAACCCAGGCCATGCATCAATACGGCGGCGCGACTGCGGGCGCGATAGCCATCGACAGCCTCCATTTGCATATACAGGGTTGCCAGGCGCTCACCGGCATTCTGTTGTTCGGCGAGGGCGATGTCTTTTTCCAGTGCCCGCATTTCAATATCACCGTCCATGACATATTCAATCGCCGGGGCGTCCACGGCAGACACTTCCTGCGCCACATGGGCAATGATGGTTTTGGGCGGCAATGAAAACTCACCGGCGTCGGCTTGCAGCTCATTGCGGATGAGGGCAAACAGGCTGGATTTTCCGGTGCCGTTGGCACCGGTAATGCCGACTTTCTGGCCCTGGTGAATGGTGCAGGTGACATTGTGCAAGAGCTCGCGGGTCGAGCGGCGCAGGCAAAGGTTTTTAAAATTCAGCATAGGCGTATTGTACCAGTATTTGTATAACTTAAGGCTGCATCGCGGCTGGTTAAAACAGCCTGAGTGCCTGAGGTCTGGAATTTATTTTTAAAAAGTAAATTTCTTAACCGTAGAGGCGGTCACTATCTTTACAAGTGCATCTGTGGCGTGTTAAATCGATTTATAGGGTCGGGATATTGATTTCTCTGCCCGTATTAAGGCCTTCTACCTGCTATAATTTACACTAGCATTGGGGTTGGTGGGAAAGATGCTTATGTATTCCTAACGCAATGGAGACTGCGGTTATGTATACAAACGCAGACATCTGACGAAATGGATGAAAATGCGCTACCTCCTGGGCCGCCGCCAGAACCTAGTGTCGATATTCGCGCTGGACGTGACCTCTTCAAGGCTACGGAGGCCTTTGCGGTGGAATCGGTAGTGAAGAGCTGGTACTACGTCGGCTCAACATTTGGGCTTATGATCGCCGTACTCAGCGGCGCGGGCCTGGCACCCTGGTGGCCGCTACGGCTAATGTTGTCGCTTCTCGGTGCACTGTTAATGGTGCGCGCCTTTATTACCTATCACGACTATATGCATGGCTCAATTTTGCATGATTCGTGGCTGGCCTGGTTATTGTTTCATGCCTATGCTGCCTTTGCCTTGACACCGCCACGTTCCTGGAGAAAAAGCC
>Ga0209633_10005374_pt1 | contig 11250 bp, 11 predicted proteins | sample Cruoilmetagenom1_FD_187290 | JGI IMG/M metagenome (GOLD analysis project Ga0209633, IMG submission 187290) | Oil polluted marine microbial communities from Coal Oil Point, Santa Barbara, California, USA - Sample 1 (SPAdes) (version 2) | ecosystem: Environmental > Aquatic > Marine > Oil seeps ... | reverse complement strand
TATTTTCTTACCGGATATTCGTTCAGGTTCTAACAAGCGATAGGCTACTTTTTGTGAATCTTCTCCGGGCACATTCAATTTTCTTGGAGTTCCTCTTCGTCCTATGGCCAATAATACATTATTACATATGTATTCCTCACCGTGATTGGTTCTTATTTTAAAAGTTCCGTCGTGAACGGGAATAATATCTTCAGCCTTTGTGTGCTCAACGATTTTTAGATTATGTTCAGAAATAACTTTATTCCATAAAGTTAATAATTCATCTTTAGAAGTATCATATAATTTTACTTTTCCGTAAAGTGGTAAATTCATTGGAGCTGTCATCACTATTTTTGACCTTGGAAATGTAAACACAGTTCCTCCTAATGAATTTTGCTCTAAGGTAATTGATGATAATCCGTGTTTTTTAGCAGCTAAAGTGGCAGAGATTCCTGCAGGGCCCGCTCCTACAATGACCACATCTAACACATTATCTTTTGAAGGTTTTTTATTTTTTACAATACTTTCCATGGCTTGTTGCCCTTGTTCAACACTATTTTTTATCAAGCCCATACCACCTAACTCACCAGCAATATAGACACCCTTCATATTTGTTTCGAAAGTTTCATTTACGTGAGGTAAATCAATACCTCTTGTTTCTGTTCCAATACGAAGTGATATAGCTTCCACCGGACAATCATGAAAACAAGCACCATGTCCGATACAATTAGAAGTGTTTACCACTGTTGCTTTATTAGCAACAATTCCTAAAATATCTTTTTCAGGACAAGCAGATATACAAGCCGCACTTCCAATACAAGCGTTAAGATTTATATAAGGATGTAAAGAAACCGGCTCAAACAGTCCTTCTTCTTTAGCAAGGGCAACTTTATTAATTACTATTTGAGAATTTACTTTTTTCTTTCTGAGATAAAAATATACTGTACTTATACAAAGTATAAATACGATTCCATAAATCAATATTTGTTCTATCAATACTTCTTCCATCAAAATATCCATTTATATCCAAATGTCAGCGTTACACCAACATGTATTATTACAATGACCAACATTATCAAAGCAAAAGGCATGTGTGCTACATGCCAATATTTGAATAATTGTTTCATTTTTTCTAATCTTGCAATCTTTTTTGAAAGAGAGATTTCATGTTTTACCATATGAAGTATAGTCTTTCTATCTTTTTTAGGTAAATCTTTACGATTTAATACTTTCCTTAAGTTGCCAAGTGTATTTTTATTACCAGAAGTATTTTCTTTACGAATCAAATTAGAAACTATTTCTATGGTGTTTGATTTAAGGTTAAATTTTTCAGTTAATACTTGCGCAAGATCTGTTTTCATATTTTGCACCTCACTCAGACTAAGTGCTCTTCCTTCAATTGTACGAGGTATTTGTATATATATGAATCTACCGGCAACACCGCTTAATACAACGGCAACCATACTCCAAAAAGCAATAGAAACAATACCCCCAAATTTAAAAGCAGTGTGAAAAAGAATGAGAATAGGCCCTAAAGTGCATAAGAAAATATGAAACTCTAATAAATACTTTAATCGGATGTGTTTTGATAAAAAGTTATACCGTTTTCTGGCTATATATATTGAAACTCCAAATGCAATCATAAATGTGCCAATGATACCTAACCCTTGCCCGTAAATTCCACTTGGTTTAAACCAGTTATGGTGTGCATGATAAAACCGTTCTTCCAATGGTGTGTTATAATAAGTATAACCAGTATAGATTAAATAAACAGTTGTAACAATAGTAATTATCACCATTGTTATTATAAATATGGTATGAGTTAACTTCTTCAATTTTATAAGTATTTGATATTCAAACTATAACGGATTATTTCTAGTATTATTTTAACGCATAAATAAATAACACTATTCAAAACCTGAATGAATTACCCTATTTTGCATAGCCATATATCTTAATAACAACTTAATTCTCATTTTTACTGAGATTTAAATCAAAGTAATAATTTTATTCGGGGTAATTATTATGTAAAATCTCTCGCTAACAGACACGAATAGGCAAGGTTAAACTTTAAGAAGAAGTAAAAAGGTATCTTTTCAGTAATTTTAGTGCTGATGATTATTGTTAGGGTTACTGAATTTTCTAAAGTATAGTTCGGATTAAATTGAAGACCTGTTTTGCAATCTCAATTTCTTCATTAGTAGGTATAACCAATAGTTTTACCTTAGATGTTGGTGTGTTAATTTCTCGCAATAATTTAGATTTTATATTATTTTTTATTACATCTAATTCAATCCCTAAATAATTAAGGTCAGTACATATAAGTTTTCTAAGCACACTTGAATTTTCGCCAATTCCGGCCGTAAAAATAATCGCATCAAGACCGTTCATTGCTGCTGTGTAAGCTCCAATATATTTTTTAATACGATACGCATTCATTTCAAGACCAAGTATGCATTCTTTATTCCCTTTTGAAGCTTCTAATTCAATATCTCTTAGATCGCTAAATCCGGTAAGACCAAGCATTCCACTCTGTTTATTAAGTAAATTAGTTACTTCATGTAAGCTATACCCCAATGAATTCACAAGGTAAAAAATTATTGAATGGTCGATATCACCACTTCGAGATCCCATGATAAGTCCGTTAGCAGGACCAAAGCCTAAGCTATGATCTATACTTTTACCATCTACGATTCCCGTTATACTACATCCATTTCCTAGATGAATGGAGATGATCTTAGATTTTTTTAGCTGTAAATAATCAATGGCTTTTTCAGAGACATATTTATGGCTTGTTCCGTGAAAACCATACACTTGAATACCATATTCTGAATAGAACTTATTCGGAATAGCATATTTAGAAGCTTTAACAGGTATAGTTTGATGAAAGGCTGTATCAAAGACGGCTACTTGTTTGGCTGATGTAAAAATCTGTTCAGCTAAATTTATTCCTTCTAAGTTTGGAGGGTTATGTAAAGGTGCCAGAGCAAAAAAATCTTTTATTTTATCTTTTACATCTTCATTAATAAGAGTTGTTTTTGAATATGTATTACCACCGTGAACCACTCTATGACCAACAATTTCAATTTCTTCAGTATTTTTTATGACACCATTTTTGGTATCAAGTAAAAAATCAACAATTTTCTCTAGTCCTTTTTTATGGTTCGATATTTCTTCTACTTTTTCTATAGCTGTATTTTCTGTTTTATATTTTAGAATTGCATCTTTCGAACCAATTCGCTCAACTATTCCATGGCAGACTAAATGTTCAGAAGGCATTTCAATAAGTTGATATTTTATTGAAGAACTACCAGAATTTATAATTAATATTTTCATATGCTTACTATATTAAAACCCTTGAGCCTGAATTGCAGTGATGACCACTGTATTAAAAACATCTGCAATTGTACATCCTCTACTTAAATCATTGACAGGTTTATTTAAACCTTGCAACACTGGACCAATAGCCAAAGCGTCTGTCTCTCGTTGTACAGCCTTATACGTATTATTACCTGTATTTAGATCTGGAAAAATAAACACACTAGCTTGACCGGCAACTTCTGAATTTGGCAATTTACTCTTACCAATTCTTTCATCTACAGCCGCATCATATTGAATAGGACCTTCAATTTTTAATTCTGGGTTTAGTTTTTTAACAATATCGGTTGCTTTTCTCACCCTATCTACATCCTCTCCAATACCTGAAGCACCTGATGAATAAGACAACATTGCAACTTTAGGTTCAATACCAAATGCCAATCCTGTTTCGGCCGATGAAATTGCAATTTCTGCTAGCTGCTCAGCAGTAGGGTTGGGGTTTACAGCACAATCGCCAAAAACACTAACACGATCTTCAAGGCACATTAAAAAGACAGATGAAACAACTGAAACTCCAGGCTTGGTTTTAATGAACTGAAGAGCTGGTCTAATCGTATGTTGAGTAGTATGTATAGCACCTGACACCATTCCGTCTGCATGCTCTTTATATACCATCATTGTTCCAAAATAAGAAACATCCATCATTAAATCATGCGCCATAGCAAGACTTAGATTTTTATGTTTTCTTAATTCATATAATGTAGTAGCATAGTCTTCAAAATTATCAGATTCAACCGGATTTATAATTGCAATTTTTTTGAGATTTAAATTAATTCCTAATTTTTTTATTTTGTCTTCAATTTGATTTATATCTCCTAGCAATGTGATATTTGCCACATCTAGATCAATTATTTGCTTTGTAGCTCTAAGAATACGTTCATCTAATCCTTCAGGTAAAACAATATGTTTTTTATTTGATTTTGCTCTTTTAACGAGATTATATTGAAACATTCTTGGTGTTATGCCTTCGGCTTCAAATGTGATCAAACGTTCGGCCAAATCATCTAGTGAAACAAACTTTTCAAAATCATGTATTGAGGTTGTTATTTTTTTTGTATTCTTTGCATATATTTGAGACTTAATAGACCCTATTCTATTAGTAATTAAGAATGTAGCGTCTTTGACTGAAATTATTGGTACAACATCAGATAATCCTTCTATTAGTTTTATAATTGGTGGCTCTGGTATGATTCCTCCAGTTAGAACAATTCCTGAAATGGTTGGATAATTAGCTGATAAATTGGCTTGTAATGCACCTAAGATTATATCAGCTCGATCACCAGGAGTAATTACTAAGTTATCGGCTTTTAAATAGGTTAAATAATTACGTAGTTGCATGGCACCAACACTAAAATGTCCGGCTTGATTATTTAAATAAGATTTGCCAAATAAAACTTTTCCATCCAATTCTTCAACGATTTCTTTAATGGATGGGTTTGCTAGTTTCGGATTTAACGGAATAGCGTATACCAATGTATTAGTAGGTAAATTTTTCTGCAAACCAGTTACTACCAGAGATACATTTTCTGGTTGTACTTTGTTTGCTATAACAGAAAGAACTTCAACGCCTTTATCTTTGAATGAATCATAGGCAATATGCAAATTACCAATGAGTTCTTCCAGAGTCTTTCCAACCCCAGTATCAATGATAATTGTAGGAATACCTAGGTTTTTTGCAATTTCAACATTAATATCAAACTCTATAATGCTTCCTTCATCAGTAAAACCAGTACCTTCAACAAGTATAAAATCATAGTGTTCTTCAATAGCTTTGTATTTTTCAATGATAGTACTTATGATTTCATCATCCTTGTCTTCATTCTTTTTATTGATTAGATCACTTAAGGTGTATGCATACGCATCTTCAAATTTTAATTTCAAATCAAAATAAGTAATTACAGTATTGATATGATTATCAATTTTTCCAGGTTCGTAATCACTTATAACAGGTCTAAAATATCCTACTTTGGCTGCTTTGCCCAACAACATTTGCATTAATCCTAAAGAAACAATTGATTTTCCACTATCGGGACCTGTTGCAGCTATATAAATTGCCTTATTCATTGCTTATATTTTATGTGTTCTGTTAGTCTTATTTTACTTGCAAATTTAATTCAATCCTAAAGACCTAACAACAAATTAAGAGAGTTTATTTAGAAGTGTTCTATTCAGAATTAACTATACCAATATTGATAGTTAATAAATAAAATTGACAAATGAAAATTTGAGATATATGCTAGATAAAAGAGGCTTGCATGATTAATATCATTGGATTTTACTTTTAAGGGTTATAATTTGTAAATAATAAAATATGAGTAATGTTAGTGTAAGAAAAATCTATAACTGATTAATAACTTAAAAATACAAGGCTATGAAAAAAATAATTGTATTCATAATGTTCGGATTGTTCCTAGGAGGATCGATTTCTGTGGAAGCACAAATATTAGAAAAACTCAAAAAGAAAATTGAAAAGAAAGCTGAGAAAAAGGCAGATCAAAAGATTGATAAAACTATAGATAAGGGTTTTAAGGAAATAGAAGAAGAATTGGCGAAGAAAAAGGCCGATAGTATTCAGCGTGAAAAAGAAGCAACCAAGAAAAGAAGCGAACAGGTACAAGGAGAAGGACAACAACAACAGCCTGGAGTATCAAAGTTAACGTTGAACTGGTCTAAATATGATTTTGTTCCCGGTGACAAAGTAATTTTTGAAGATAATCAGGAAAATGAAGAAAATGGCGAATTTCCATCCCGTTGGGATTTGGTGAGAGGTACAATAGAAAATGCTGAGTTTGGAGGAGATAACATTATCATGTTCAGAGGAGGTGCCCCTACAATTGTACCTTATTTGAAAAATCCAGAAAAAGATTATTTGCCTGAAATTTTTACAATTGAATTTGATTTATATACCAATAATCACAACTATTTCCAAGTTTTGTTTTGGGACAAAAAGAACCAAAGTGCTTCTTCTAAATACAGGCCTTTAGAAATTAATTACCAAGGACTTTATCTTTCTCCAGCAAGTAGTCAGATTCCAAACAAAAAAACTATTGAAAACAAATGGGCACATATTGCCATTGCTTGCACAAACGGCAAGCTAAAAGCCTACATAGATGAAACTCGTTTAATTAACATTCCTCGCCTTGCATTTGATCCAATGGGAATTTCCCTTTATGCATACAGTGCGTCTGATCAAACTAAATTCTACATTAAAAACTTCAGAATTGCAGAAGGTGGTGTTAAATACTATGACAAATTCTTACAGGATGGTAAAATTGTAACCAATGGAATCCGTTTCGAAGTAAATAAGGCTACGCTCAAATCCGAATCTATGGGAGTAATTAATAAAATTGTAAAACTCATGAAACAACATCCTGAAATCAAGTTTAGTGTTGAAGGTCATACAGATAGTGATGGAGATGATTCTAGCAACCTAACACTTTCAGAGGAACGGGCTCAGGCGGTATTAGAACAGCTAATCTCTATGGGTATTGTTAATGCACGACTTACCTCAAAAGGATTTGGAGAAACCATGCCGATAGATAGTAATCATACGCCAGAGGGTAAAGCTAATAACAGAAGGGTGGAATTCGTAAAAATACCCAACCAACAGTAAATTACATTAGATGGTAATATTTTGGATACATAGTTATATTTTGGAATAATGTTAAGTACACTGATTTATATCATTACTTTACCTGATAATATATTATACCTTGATTAATTATTAACCATTTAAATTATATGTCATGTCTGTTTTAAAAGTCATTGAAATTTTAGGAAACTCAACCGTTAGTTTTGAGGATGCTGTACAAAATGTTATAAACGAAGCATCTAAATCGGTTAGGAACATCAAATCTGTTTATATTCAGGATATGTCGGTTGCCGTAAGCAACAATCAAATTACTGAATATAGAGTGGATGCAAAAGTCACTTTCGGAATCTTAGATTAAGAGCCATAGTGATATTTTTTTGTTAATAGATTAATTACTGAAGGCGTTCTTAAAAGGTTAATGCAAATTCAACACCTCTATTAGAACGCCTTATTTTAGTTTTAAATTTTTTAAACGTCTTAATTATAAAATGCTATGTTACAAACAGAAGTATTTAATGAAAATGTAAAAGCTTATGAAGCTTGGTACAAAAAGTATCCTGAGGTTTACCAATCTGAGCTTGCCGCTATAAAAAAACAATTTTTAAAATTACCTGAAAATATTAAAGGAATTGAGGTAGGTCTCGGAACCGGAAAATTTGCTCAACCTTTAGGAATTAAAGAAGGTATTGAACCTTCCAGTAAAATGGCAAATAAAGCTATCAAACGAGGTATTGAGGTTATGGAAGGAGTGGCAGAAAGGCTACCTTATGGTGACCTTCAATTTGATTTTGTGTTGTTTGTTACTATTTGTCATTTAAATGAAATTAATGCTGCCTTCTCTCAAGCCTACAGGGTTTTAAAGCATGGTGGAGCAATTATTATAGGATTTATAGATAAAGATAGAATTATAGCAAAACAGTATGATGAAAAACGAAATCGTAGTATTTTTTTTAAACATGCTACTTTCTACTCAGTAAATCGTGTCGAGAAATTACTTAAAAAAGTGGGTTTTAGAAATTTTGACTATAATCAGACTTTATTTGGCACATTAGAACAAATCACTAAGATTCAGAGCCCGAAACAAGGTTTTGGTGATGGTTCTTTTGTGGTGGTAAAGGCAATCAAAAAATAAAAATATATTACCTCTTACATAACTGAGATTCCAATGTTGTGACCTTGACATTTATTATTTTTAGTGTAATAATGTAAGAATCATTCATTGTGATTAAGCACCTAGGTGTATAAAGAATTTCATTAGAAGTCTATTTACGAAGCCATTTCGTCACATTTAGATACATACTAATGACAAATACTAATAGGAATATTATTACTGTCCAAGTATCTACCAAGTTTTCTGATATATTTATGTTTCCTAATTTTAGGATAAGAAAATGTATATAAGAAGTGCTTATGTTTTGGTAGCCAAGTAGGTCTCGTATATGCCAGTGCCAATCAACGCAAAAGCAATAACCCCAACCATACCAAATTCCAATTACAAACCAAGAAAATGCTGTTAATGATATTGTAATCAAATTTGCAAAACGCCATCTTGGTACAATCCATCCGAAAATATTAAATAGAATAAGAATAGAATGGAATACAAAAAAGAAAACATCAATGATTTGTAAGACAGGTTCTGACATAGTATTCAAAACTAATTAGATAATATCTATTATAAACTACAAATTTAACTTTTTGAATTGTTACTTTTAAAAAGAATCAAAGCTTTCGTTTCAGTCTTAATCAAATAACAAAAACCTGCAATATAATTACAAATTTTATACTAACTCTTAGGTTATGTAACCCTCTTTTAAAGCTTCTAAAACTAAATTTGCATAGAATTTAGAAGTGAATTTTATTTGTGTTATAATTTAAATTTATTCTCTGAGCTTAATTTACTGCCTAATTCTTGGAGGTGATTATAATTAAATTAATTTTTTTTAAGTAACTTTATATTATAAGTTCAAGATTAAAATAACAATATTATGAATCTATTAAAAGACAATATAATTCCTGGAAATCACGGAAAGATTTTTGGGACTAATGCAGTTAAAGAAAAGGACTTAATAAAAATTAAAAATGCTCTGTATAATTTATCAGGGATAAAAGATGTTATTATTAATATGGAAATTTTCCCAAAGGAATTTACTATTTATACATCTAAGTTGGTTAAAGTTGAAGATATTGAAAATGAAGTAAAACGTATTGGCTTTCATATAATTTCAAAAGGACTTTTTGAATTATGAAATTATATAGGGTATTAAATAGACTTACTAAATTTTATCAAGAATAAAATATCATGTTACGACAAATTGATTCTTTGAGAGTAGATACCTTAGTATACAAATTAGATGAATTTATTACTGTGGAGGAAATAATTTTAATTGATGAAGGTATTGAATTTATGCTTTCAAAAATTGATAAAGTAAATTTAATAATCTGTATAAATGCTAAAGGAGAAAGTTTTTGGGCATTTATAAAAGAATTTCAGCTAGGAATAAAATATAAGAATCAGATTAATAAAATTGCTTATGTAGCGGATAAAAAACATTGAAAAATGGTTGTGGCATTTGATAATCTTTTCACAAAATTTAAAGAAAAATATTTTGATGTTGATGATATGGGCAATGCTTGGAAATGGTTGAAAGAAAATTGAGAAGTTTTAATTTTTGGATTTAGATGATAATTTGTTTTTAACTTGATTCTTTACAATGTCTTTTTTTATCGAATATATCCAAGCCCCTATAGCTAATATTATATAGAGAAATATAATAGCTAGCATTTGTTCTAGTTTGGTTGTAAATTCATAGTATAAAATAAGGATTCCTCCTATACCTAATCCTACCATAGATAGTATTGTTAGAATTTTGGAAGAGTTTGTTTTTTTTCTTATTTTAAAATTGGCAATTGCCATTAATAACGACACCAGAATAAATGTAATACTTCCAAACTCAAGTATCAATTCAAGTCCACCTACCATCACTAAAATACTTGCCATTAAAGCTAAAGCAATAATAGAATTTTGAGGCATATTCTCTTTTCTTATAGAAAGCCAAATAGGAAAATATCCATCTATAGATATTACTGACATAAGTCTTGATGCACCAAAAATAGTTCCACTTATGGCACTACTTGTTGCTAAAATTGCACCTAAAATAACAAGGTTAGTACCTAACCTACCAAGTATATTTCCTGCACCAGATGCAAGCGCATATTCTTTATTTTTAATTATATCATCAGATGGAATTGCAAACAATGCACCCAATGAAATTATGACATAAATTAAAACTGCTAAAAAAATAGCTGAATAAATTGCTCTTGGTATATTTTTTTCAGGTTGATTCATTTCATCCATAGCGTGAATGACTAATTGAAACCCTTCATAAGCAACAAAAGTTAAGGAAGCAACTATCAATATGGAAAGAATACCCGAATTTTCTGCATCCAATGCCATATTGTCAATAAATGTTCCAAAATCTGTTGTGCCATGTTGCATTAATACTACAGAAATAATAGTTAAAACAACCAATTTTGTATAAACCATTAAGTCTTCAATTTTTCCCATACCATTAATACTCCAAATATTTATTATGGTAAAAATTGTAATTACACCAATTGCAATCGCTTTTCTAATCCAAATATTATCTGCAAAATCAGTACTACTTATTGCGTAAGATGAAAAAGTGTATGCATATAATGCTAAAGTACTTATGTAACCAAAAATGATAAACCAACCAATTGCCGAAGCAGAAAAATGTGAATTGGGATACGTTTTTTTATAAAATGAGTAGGTTGCGCCTTCATCTCTATAATACAAACCTAATTTCACATAAGAATAAGCAGCTAAAGCAGCAATGAATCCACCTATAATGATAGCAATAGGTGTTAAATTACCAATCATTGATACAGAGACACCTAGGATAGTGAAAATTCCACCACCCACCATTCCACCTAAAGCAATAGCAATAAGTTCTGCTAATCCTAAACTTTTATTTCGTCTTCTATGAATTTCTTTCATTGTTTAGTTTTAGTAGATTTAATCTTTATCACTTTATAGCTTAGCTAAATTCGTTCTTTCAAATGCAAGAAAATCACTTAAAGATAGTTCTGAATTTACATTTTTCTTAGTAGTTATTATGGTTATATTTTTTCAGCTCATCTATTTTTTTTATAGAAAAAAGTATAAAGTCATTATGGAAAAGCAATATTTATTCCTTCAATGACCATATTAGTACCAATAATAGCAATAATCAAACCCATAATTTTTTCTAAGACTCCTATTACATTTTTTCCAATTTTCT
>Ga0209633_10005373_pt1 | contig 11250 bp, 9 predicted proteins | sample Cruoilmetagenom1_FD_187290 | JGI IMG/M metagenome (GOLD analysis project Ga0209633, IMG submission 187290) | Oil polluted marine microbial communities from Coal Oil Point, Santa Barbara, California, USA - Sample 1 (SPAdes) (version 2) | ecosystem: Environmental > Aquatic > Marine > Oil seeps ... | reverse complement strand
CTCATTGCTGTGCTCTGATGGCGAGATAGACGATGCTTCCGAGCACAGCAATGAGCATGCCTGCGAACATCATCAGGTTCAGTTTGTTGGACGTTATTTCCCGGAAGCTGTCGGCCATCGAAAGGGAAATGAGAACGGCTCCGAGTACCTTCTCGTCCTTGCTGTGGCATCGGCGGCAATGCCCTTCGTTCTTCAGGGGGAAAAGAATAGTCGAGAGCGGCAGGGGACCCTGTTCCTGGAAGGCCACTTCTTTTCCTTTGGTAAACACTTCTTTGAGCTGAGGAAACGGATACCTGTTGCCCGTTCCGTTGAAGGCGGGAGAACCGTCCCTCCGCAGCGTTTCGAGCCGGATCAGGCCATAGGAACCCCTGAGATCCTCCATCAGGGCCCTGGTGCTCTGCGGAATGCCGCGGATCATATTTTCTTGAAGCGCCGAGGAAAGACTTGAAATCAGGACGTGCTGCTTTTCAGCGTCTTTTTCGATGAGCAGTTGATTTTCCCGCTGAATCAGGAGATAGGAAGGGATGCCGAGAAACAGTACGAGGCTTCCCAGGATTACGCCAAGAAACTTGGAATGAAGTGTTATCCGGGCCATACCCTACCAATTATACCAGATAACAGCGGGCAAGGAGATATGCGGGGCAAGTCGGCTCGCAAAAAATGTAGGGGAACAAAACAGGCAGGGCCACCATGATAATGGCCCTGCCGCCGTGTCATACCGTCACCTGTTCTCAGGGCAATTGTTTGTACTGTTTATATGTTGTAGTAAAGGAAAAACTCATAGGGATGGGGCCGCAACCTGATCTCATCCACCTCTTTCGTCCTCTTGTAGTTGATCCACATCTCGATCGCATCCTTGGTGAACACGTCGCCCTTCAGGAGCCAGTCGTGATCTGCCTCGAGGTTGTCCAGGGCCTCCTCCAATGATGCCGGCATGGTCGGCACACCGGCAAGGTCCTCCGGCGACATATCGTAGATGTCCTTATCGAGCGGCTGTCCGGGATCAATCTTGTTCTCGATGCCGTCGAGGCCTGCCATGAGCATTGCGGCAAACGCCAGGTAGGGGTTGCAGGACGGATCCGGGAATCTCACTTCAACCCGCTTCGCCTTCGGACTCGGGCTGTACATCGGTATTCGGATGGAGGCCGAGCGGTTCCTGCTCGAATAGGCCAGGTTCACCGGCGCCTCGAATCCGGGAACGAGGCGTTTGTACGAATTCGTCGTCGGATTGGTAAAGGCTGCGAGCACCTTGGCATGCTTCAGAATACCGCCGATGTAGTGGAGCGCCATCTGAGACAGGCCCGCATACCCGTCGCCGTGAAACAGGGGTTTGTCACCCTTCCATATGGACTGGTGCGTGTGCATGCCGGAACCGTTATCACCAAAAACCGGCTTTGGCATGAACGTCACGGTCTTGTTGTGTCGCTTCGCCACGTTTTTGATGATGTATTTGAAATACATGAGCTGGTCTGCTATCTTCACGAGAGAACTGAATCGAATGTCGATTTCCGCCTGGCCGGCGGTGGCGACCTCGTGATGCTGCCGCTCAACGAATATGCCCAGTTTTTGCATCTCCATCACCATTTCGGTGCGGATGTCTTCCTGACTATCGATGGGGGGCACGGGGAAATAGCCTTCCTTGTGCCGGGGTTTATATCCCAGGTTCGGTTTTTCGTCCCTGCCGCTGTTCCAGATGCCTTCGCTGCTGTCGAGGAAATAGTAGCCGGAGCGGGAGTCTTGATCAAACCGAATATCGTCCAGGATAAAAAATTCAGCTTCCGGCCCAAAGTAGGCGGTGTCGCCGATACCGGAGGAATTGAGGTAGGCCTCGGCTTTTTGAGCAATATGTCTTGGGTCGCGAGTATAGCGCTCCTTGGTAATGGGATCGACGATGTTGCAGATAAGAGACAACGTCGGATATTTCGTGAATGGGTCCATCACCGCCGTCTCAGGATCAGGCATGACGAGCATGTCGCTCGTATGAATGGCTTGCCAGCCGCGGATACTCGAACCGTCGAAACCCAGCCCCTCTTCGAAGCTCTCTTCCGTCAACTCGTCCACCGGTATAGAGAAGTGCTGCCACAGACCGGGAAAGTCCATGAACTTCAGATCTATCATCTCGGTCTCATTTTCTTTCGCTTGTTTTAGTACATCCTTGGGTGTCATTGATACCTCCTCCACAAAAATAAATTTCAAATCCCAATATCCAGATACCAAATAATTTCCAATTTCCGAAACAGACTTGAAATTTGACGTTTGGGATTTATTTGTAATTTGGTACTTGTAGATTGGAGCTTATTTCTATATTGCTGCTTTCCCGCTCTCACCCGTTCGGATCCGTACGACCTCTTCTAGGGGAGTTACGAATATTTTCCCGTCTCCGAGCCGGCCCGTCTTGGCGGTCCTTTCGATGGTCTCAATAATGTTCGCCACGACGTCGTCAGAGGCGATAATCTCGACCTTCACCTTCGGAAGAAAATCGACGACATACTCGGCGCCCCGGTAGAGTTCCGTATGTCCCTTCTGGCGGCCAAATCCCTTCACTTCCGTCACCGTAATGCCCTGGATGCCGATAGCATTGAGCGCGTCTTTCACTTCATCGAGCTTGAACGGCTTGATAACCGCCTCGATCTTTTTCATGGTTCGCTCCTCCTGGTGTATAATTAATTTGCAAGTTTAATGCTAAAAGAGAATGTGTTGAATTTCAGTGAGTTACAGCAGTGAAGGGATGGGAAACGTGCCTTATCTTTAATCAGCAGCCTAAAAAACAGGCAGGTTTCAGCCGCTGACCCGTTCGCTCTTCTTTGCCCGCTCCTCGAGCTCGATACGTTCTCCTTCTTCGAAGAACTTCTCGGAAATCTCTCTCTCGATGTCTTCCTTGAGCTGATCGAGAGAAATTGCTGTTCCTTCCTGTAATTCTTTCAGTTTTATCGCCGCACCTCGATATCCCGGATCAGTATCGATGACCGTCTGCAGCTGCCGGGCCGCCCCGTCTGTATTCCCTGCGCCCTGATACGCGAGGGCGAGATCGTAGTGCATTCCGATACGCTCCTGGACTTCCCCCCCGAAGCTCTCGGAAAAGCTCACGGCATTTCCGAGCTCGGCGATGGCCTTGTGGTACTCTCCTTTTTCCATGTAGCACAACCCGAGCATATAGCGGCTCTGAATAAACTTTGGTTCACCCTCCCGGGTCAATAAAAACTCGGAAACAGCATCGTCGAGCAATTCCATCTCCTTATAAGAAACACCGAGGTTGTAATGCGTATCGCTGTCCTCAATGCTCGTCTGTGATTCCAGGCCCTGCTTGAGGTCTTCAAGAATATCATCCAGGCTCTGATCTTCGGAGGCACCTACCGCTCCCTGGGCAAACGTGGTACCGAGTTCTTCTTTCAGTTCGGCGGCAAGATCAAAAAACTCATCTCCCCCTCCCTGCGGAATGGACGCGGGAGTTTCTAATGCGGCACCAATCTCAGCACCGGGTTCAAAAACGTCCTTTCCTTTGCTGCCCACGTCTCTTGCAAAATCCGAAAGCCCGGACGTTGATTGCTGGACTCCTGCTCTCTCCTGCGGCTCGAGTTGCTTCAATTCCTCCATCAGGGACTGGACCGCTTCTTCATCAGACGTGCTCGTGGCCAATGCCCCGTCGTCTGACAGGCCTGACGGGACAAAACCCTCCAGGCCTTCCACCGCTTCTGCGAGCTGTGAAAATTCCTGGACCTCTTCCTTTTCCCGCGAAACTTCAGCGAGCCGCTGAAGTAAGCGCTGGTCGTCCGGCGTGAAGGCCAGTAATTTTTCATAATGCTGCCGGGCCTCATCAAACAGACCCTGCTGGTAATAAAATTCAGCCTCTGACCAGACTTCATGTATATCGACAGTGGCTGCAGCCAATTCTCCCTCGCTCCGCTCTGCGGGGGACGGTTGCCACTCCACGGAGGGCGCCTCCAGATCGGATGAAGCAATCCCATCAGAGAGAACAGCGGCGCCGGGGTCTTCAAGCGAAAGTGACTCCTCAAACGTCGGCGGCGCTTCCTGGCCCGCAATACCGGTGTATAGTTCCTCGGCGTCGGGACTCTCGAACGAAGGAGGACGCCACTCCACTGCGGGGGCCTCCGGGCCAGACACTGCCCCTTCCGGCATTCCGGCAGCTCCGAAGGTGAGCGATTCCTCGAGGGTCAATGGCGCCGCCATCTCCTCCCCTGCAGGTGAAGCGGTTTCCCTGCCAAGCCTTGCCAGGGCATCATTATTGCCCGGATCAATCTCCAGAATTTCGAGGAGCACTCTCTTGCTCTCGTCCTGCATCCCTTTCCGGGTCAAAATGTCAGCTTGTTCGACACCATGCTCCACTGCTTTTGCGGTATTGCCCTGCTCACGATAGAGCTCGCGAAGCTTGGCGCGTACCTGTACACTTTCCGGAAACCGGCCGGCAAGTGTCTCGAGCTGCTCAGCAGCATTGCTCGCCAGGCCGTACTTTACCAGCACATCAACTTCCGTCAGTGCCGCGACAACAGCGGGATCCTCTTCGACACCCGGTGACTCGACGGCAGAAAGCGATGATGGCTCGGCGCTGAATGCCAGTTCCTGCCCGGGTTCGGATACCGCCGGCGCCGGCTCCGGTGATACGGGCGGTACCCCTCCCGGGGCGGCGGGGGCCTCGGGCAACGAATCCATCCGCTCGAGACGCTGACGCGCCTCAGGCAGCTCAGGAGCAAGGTCAACGGCACGAATGAGCTCTTCCTTTGCTCCGGCAGCGTCTCCCTGGGCGATCAGAAGCTCAGCAACACGGATGAGTTCCCTGGCTGCGTCGTCTTCACGATGAATAGTACTGTACAGCTCGCTCAGCTTGCGGTGTCCGGCAATATGATCGGGATTCGCTTCCACAAATGCGTTCATGAGTTCTGACGCGGCATCGAACTCACTGCTTTCCGCCTTGGCATCGATGAGCGTGCCCAGCTCGGCCAATGCGTTCTCAACATCCTTGCTCGCGAGATACTGCCGGTAAAGGCTCTCACGAAGATCGATCCTGCCGGCGTCCTTGGAAAGGAGCTCTTTGAGCAGCTCTACGGCCTCGGCACCGCGATCGGCCTTGGCGAGTGCGTCAAGATAGAGATCAATCAGCTCCTGGTTCTTGGAATCCGCCTCGAAAGCGGGTTTGAAGGCCTTGCATGCCTCTACGAACTTGCCTTCCTTGTAGTAGACAACACCTGCTTTGTAGTAGACCTGCTTGTTGTCCGGATCCAGCCCGAGTACTTTCTCGAAGAGCTGGCGCGCCTCGGTGAAGGCGTCTTTGGACAGATACACATCGGCTGCTTCAAGGTACGCCTTGGCCGCATCGCGCTTGATGCCCTCTTTTGCGTACATATCCCCCAGTTTCATCCTGAATGCGATGTTTGAGGGATTCATATCGGCCATTTTTTGATAAATGCCGAGGGCCTTGACGGTGTCCTTCTTTTTACTGTAGAAGTCCGCCACCATCTTGTAACTTTCGAGGGCGTTTCCGGTGAGGCCTTTTTCAGCGTTCAGGTCGGCAAGAGCAAGGTGGATTTCGATTTTTTTCGGGTCAATTTTTTTGGGGTCGATATTTATGGCTTTTTTGTAGAGTGCAATAGCTTTCGAGGTGAACCCGTCTGCAGCCAGAAAATCAGCCGCCTTTTTATAGGCCTCCACTGCTTCCGGCGACCCCTTCTTCCTCTTGAGGCACAGGTCGCCGATGGTGTTATAAATATTCGCATCGTTCGGCGTCTCTTTGAGGACCTTCTTCCATTCGTCAATGGCCTTGTCGTATTGGCCCTTGGACGCGTATTTCTGCGCATTTTTTTTGACTGCATTTTTGTCTATTGCCATAGTTTTAAAAATACCACAAAGCACGGTAAGGTGTCAATACTACCGGCATATTGATTGCCGATCTTAAGTCTTGATTTTTCAACGAAATCATGTTAAAAAGCAGGATTATGGCGGTACGAGAAATACGGAAATATCCCGACACGATCCTCGGGAAAAAGACAGCCCCCGTGGACGCCATTGACGGCGCGATACATCGCCTGATCGACGATATGGTCGATACCATGCACGCCGCTCCCGGCGTGGGCCTTGCTGCGAACCAGGTTGGCGTACCGGTCCAGGTGGCTATAATCGACCTGAGTGCCCAGAAGGAGTATTCCCGGCATCCGCTTATCGTGCTCATTAATCCGGAAATACTCACGACAAAAGGATCCGTCATCGAAGAAGAGGGCTGCCTCAGCATTCCCGAATTCGTCGAGAAGATTACGCGTGCGGCAATGGTCACGGTGCGCGCCCAGGACCGCTCGGGCGCGGTGTTCGAGCTGGAAGCGGAAGGACTCCTTGCAAAGGCGCTCCAGCATGAAATCGACCACCTGAACGGGATGCTGTTCGTTGACCGGCTGAGTCAGCTCAAAAGAAACATTTTCAGGCGAAAATACCGGAAGACCGTCTTGCAGAAGGCTTAGGCGATGCATCGGGGTATCGGTCTATGAGGCTTGTTTTCATGGGTACGCCGCAGTTTGCCGTGCAGCCGTTGCAGGCCCTCGTGGAGGCAAGGCATGATGTGGCCGGCGTGGTCACCCGGCCGGACAAGCCCTCCGGAAGGGGACGGAGCGTCTCAGCGCCGCCGATCAAGCGCATCGCGGACCTGCTCGGCCTCACCCTCTACCAGCCCAAACGTGTCCGCGACGCGGAATTCATCGAAACGCTCCGGCAGATCAATCCTGAGGCCATCATTGTCGCGGCCTATGGACAGATCCTTCCGAGGGAAATCCTCTCGCTACCGGTACATGGCTGCATCAACATTCATGCCTCTCTCCTGCCGCTCTACCGGGGCGCCGCACCGATCAACTGGGCCATCATACGGGGTGAGGTCCAGTCGGGAAATACCATCATGCAGATGGACGAGGGAATGGATACGGGGTCCATCCTGATGCAGGAAAGCGTACCGATCGAGCCCGGGGACACGGCGGGAACCCTTTCGCAAAAGCTCTCCGCTCTTGGTGCACGTCTTATCACGGCCGCCCTGCCGCTCATTACGGCGGGGAAGATCGCGCCCCTATCCCAGGACGATTCCAAGGCGACCGTTGCGCCGCTCCTTAAAAAAACTGACGGCCTCATCGACTGGAGCAGTTCAGCTCTGGAGATTCATAACCGTGTCCGGGGCCTCACCCCCTGGCCGGGCGCATATACTTTCCTGGACGGGAACGTGATCAAGATACTCGAAGCGGAGGCTCTGCCCGGCAACGGAGAACCCGGATTGATCTCTCTGAAAGAAAAAGATGTCCTCGACGCAGGCGCCGGAGAGGGAACGGTTCGCATTCTGCGGATCCAGCCGGCAGGGAAGAAGCCCATGGCCGCAGCCGATTTCTTGCGCGGTCATAAGACACTCGCAGGAAAACGCTTTCAAAACACAAGGTAAGCACAACAAACGAACGTCTCAGTCCTCAATGCCTCTCCAGGGCGAAAAAGGTATCTGTTTTTTTCTGTCGATTTGGCATGGTGAGTTTATGGGGAATAGAGAAATGCGAAATGAGGGTTTCCAAAGGCGATGACCGACGAACCGAAAAAGAGAATATTCATAGGCCTTATCGTCTTTACCGTCTTTTTGATCACGGCCGTCACCGTGGGGCTCTACCTGATCCCGTACATCGGGCTCAAAAATATTCACCCCCTGGCACCAAGGGTTGTCTGCATCACCATGGGCGCCGTTGTCGGATTTCTCATCTTCGGTGTCGCCCTCCTGATTCTCACACTCATCCGGGGCCGGGAGATATTCTGGTCTCACCGGCTCAGGGGTATCGTAATCGAGGTGCTCTTTCCCATCATGGTCGTCGTCGGCAAGATCCTCGGCATTTCGAAAGCGAAGATTCAGCAATCTTTCGTTGAGGTAAACAACCTCCTCATACGCGCCAAATGCAATGGGGTCCGTTCAAAACGCATCCTCCTGCTCATGCCGCACTGTCTCCAGTTCAACGACTGTGCCATTAAGATCACCAGCGACGTATACAAGTGCCAGGCCTGCGGCAAGTGCAGGATCAAGGACCTCGTCGAACTGGCCCAACAGTACGGGGTGCACCTGTCTGTGGCAACCGGCGGCACCCTCGCGCGGCGGAGGGTGGCGGAGGCCAGGCCCGAGGCGATCATTGCCGTCGCGTGCGAGCGGGATCTGACCAGCGGCATCCAGGACGCCTACCCGCTTCCGGTAATCGGGATTCTGAACGACCGCCCGCACGGGCCGTGTTTCAACACGAGCGTGGATATCGCCAAAGTCTCGGAAGCCCTTTCCTATCTCTCGAAGGGCTGTCAAAAACCCCGTGGGACAAGCAGATAAGGCCAGAGAAAAAGCGCTCGAGATACTCCGCCGTACCGAGGACGGTGTCTTCGCCGGCGTGCTCCTCGAACAGTCACGCCCGGAGTTCAATGCCCTTGACAATGCATTTATCCTGGAGCTCGTTTACGGGACCCTCAGGAACAGGGCATTGCTCGACTGGGTTTTGAACCGTCTTTCTGAGCGGCCGGTGAAAAAAACCGACCCCTGGACGAGGAACATCCTGCGCCTCGGCGTGTATCAAATCCTGTTTCTGGACAAAGTCCCTGCACACGCTGCCGTGAATACCTCAACGGAACTGGCCAAGCGCCTCGGCGGAAAGCAGGGGTACGTGAATGGCCTGCTCCGTAACGTACAAAGAAGCCGCGACACCTTTGCCTACCCGGACACCGGTGATCCGGGAGAACGATTATCCATTCTCACCTCCCATCCGGAGTGGCTTGTTCGGCGTTGGGTGAAGCGATTCGGCGAACAAAGGGCGGAAACACTCCTGAGGGCGAATAATGGGCAGGCACCGCTCACCGCGAGAACAAACAGCCTGAAAACCTCCCGGGAAGAACTCACGGCGTCTCTGAGAGCAACAGGCGCGGAGACCAGGGAAACAGCATACTCACCCCTCGGGATCGATATTCTCTCTTCTCCCGGGCTCCCCACGCTTCCCGCCTTTCGGGAAGGCCTGTTCATGGTCCAGGACGAAGCTGCTCAGCTCATCAGCCTGATGCTCACCCCGCAGCCGGGAGATGTCGTGCTCGATGCCTGCGCGGCACCGGGCGGCAAGGCTGCGCATCTGGCGGAGATGATGCTCGACGAAGGCGTTATCATTGCCCTCGATAACGATCCGAAACGGATCCCCATGATACGGGAAAATATGCAGCGAATGGGGATCTCGATCGTTTCACCCCTGGCGGGAACTGCGGCACGGTACAAAGAAAAAACCTTCAACAGGATCTTGATAGACGCCCCCTGTTCAGGGCTCGGTGTGCTGCGCCGGCATCCCGATGCCCGGTGGCATAAATCTGAAAATACGCTCAAGAGGCACCAGGCCCTTCAGCGCCGGATCCTCGAAAACTGCTCCCGTCTCTTGCGACCCGGCGGCGCCCTTGTCTATGCCACCTGCACCACGGAGCCGGAGGAGAATGAGGACGTGATTAGCTGGTTTCTTGCCACGGGGGGCCGGGAATTCGTTATCGACGATCCCCGGCCATTCCTGCCGCCCCAGGCAGCGCGCCTAGTGGATGAGAACGGCTTTTTTCGGTCATTCCCCGGTGAACCGGCTATGGATGGATTCTTCGGAGCCAGGCTGGTCAGAAAAAATGCCTGACCTGAGTATACGTCGTGGACCCGTTTTTCACCTCGTGAATAGCGGCCGGCGGCGTTGGGATGTCCGCTCACGATACAGTGCACCGCCAGGAGGATTTCGGCTGTGCAGACATATCTGCCCTTGCATTGTAAAAAAAGTATGGTAAAATAGGAACCTACGTATGCAGCGGTTTCTCAAAGGACTGGCGATATTTTTCGGGCTATCCGGCGTAGGGGTGATCAGCGCATTTGCGGTCGTCGCCCTCTTGCTGCGCCAGGAAGAGGTGCGGGTGCCTGACCTGGCGGGGCGGGACATTGTCAATACGATCGAAGTGTTAAGCGAGTACGACCTCCGACTCAAGGTAGAGCAGCGGCTGCCCCATGTCACGTTGCCAAAAGGAAGGGTGATTTCTCAGAAACCGCCCCCGGGAAGCGGTATTAAGAAGGGACGGCCCGTTCGCGTTGTCGTCAGCCTGGGGCCGAGTGAAACACAGACCCCGGTTGTTGCAGGGGTGCACTACCGCAAGGCCGTAGTCCTCGTCCGCCAGGCAGGCTATTTCCCGGGCATGGTATCCCGGGTGCCGTCCAAGAACGTGAAGCGTGATGTTGTTATGGCACAGGACCCGCCTGCTGCAACACCGCTCAAAAAGGGCCAGAAGATCAACCTTCTCGTGAGCGCCGGCAAGAAAACCTCGACCTATGCCATGCCGAGGCTCATAGGAAGAACGAGTGCTGAGGCAGTAAGCATCATCGACAGGATGGGGCTTGAGCGACGGCTTATATACCGCACTGCCAAGAACAAAATGCTCACCACAGAACGCATCGTCATAAGCCAGAAACCGCTTCCGGGATATCCGGTCGCTGCCCATGAAAGCGTGGAACTGGTCGTGAGCAAATAGATTCTCCCGACGGTTGGCGTACCTGGCGTGTGTAGTTTCGTCTTGCCTGTCCCTCGTAGTCGGAGAGCCGTGAATGAATGGGTATGCAGGAGCAGTATGAAGAACAACATTAAAGTGGCCCCCTCTATTCTTTCTGCAGACTTTTCCCGGCTTGGCGAAGAGATCAAGGCGGTTGAAGCTTCGGGGGCGGACATGATCCATGTCGATGTCATGGACGGCCATTTTGTTCCGAACATTACGATCGGACCACTCGTTGTCAGCGCTATCCGGAGGGTGACGAAGCTTCCCCTTGATGTGCATCTGATGATAACCAACCCGGAGCAGTATATCTCCGCTTTCGCCGAAGCGGGTTCCGACACGATCACGGTTCACGTTGAGACACCCTATCACCTGAACAGGCTCATACAGTCAATCAGGGAGCACTCGGGAGTGCGTGCATCAGTTTCACTCAATCCGGCAACGTCGCTCACGAGTCTCGACTATATTCTTGACGATATCGACATGGTGCTCATCATGTCGGTGAACCCGGGCTTCGGAGGACAAGCGTTCATCCCCTCGGCCCTTGAAAAGATCGCCCGGCTCAGGAAGCGCATTGACGAGCGTGGGCTGAAAACCCAGATCGAGGTTGACGGCGGGGTAAAGCCTGAGAACGCCGCGGAAATCGCCGGCGCAGGGGCGGATATCCTCGTTGCAGGCTCCGCCATCTTCGGTCAAAAAGACTAT
>Ga0209633_10005372_pt1 | contig 11252 bp, 10 predicted proteins | sample Cruoilmetagenom1_FD_187290 | JGI IMG/M metagenome (GOLD analysis project Ga0209633, IMG submission 187290) | Oil polluted marine microbial communities from Coal Oil Point, Santa Barbara, California, USA - Sample 1 (SPAdes) (version 2) | ecosystem: Environmental > Aquatic > Marine > Oil seeps ... | reverse complement strand
CTATATGGATCAATTACTTGAATCTCTACCTGATGAAAAAATTGATGAATTTGCAAACTCTGAACATTATGAAGTTTATAAAAAACTTTTTGAGGAATTAGGTTTGAACTAAATGGGCTTACTTACAAAAGTTAATGATAAAAAGCAATCATTAATTGTTAATAATATTTATTCTGAGCAAAAAAATATTGATAATAAAAAAAAAAATCAGATTAGTGGTTTTTTAGAAAAAGCTAAAACTTTAGATCAGGGTTTTGAATATAGTAATAAGCTGCTGCAACTTTTCAGTAATTTTATGGGTTTTAATAAAGCCGCCCTACTGGTCTCGGAAGAGTATAATAAATTATTCATCCCCGCATCCTATATAAATATTGATTTAACTACTGTAAGACATTTAAGAATTCCACATACAGTATTTTCTGATCAGTTTAACAGTTATTATCAAAATTTAAATAAAACTGATAAAAAAGTAAAAATTTTTAAACAATATTTCTCAATCAGAGAGTTTTCTGCATTAAATTCATTTGTACTGGTTCCCTTTTACAGTAATAATCTTATCAAATCCGTTCTGTTAATAATTGATCCGACAGAAGATACCCTTATGTTATGTAAGGAAGTTTCTTTAAATTCAGAAAAATATATTCTTAAACTATATAACTCAAGAAAACCTTTTACAGATATTTCGGATATTGAACAAGAAGATAAATCTTCCAATCCTGGGTTATTACTTCAAGGAGTAATAAATAGTATAAAAAATAATAATAGTATTTCATTACTCATTATAACATTAAACTTTGAATCACTTAAAAATGCCATAATTGATTATTTACCAAATGTTGAACCCTATGAAATATCTAATGATATAATTAAGGCAATTTCAAAGCTTGTTAAACCAAATGGGGAAATTCACAAAATTAGTTCAGTAAAATGTCTTTTATTTTACAAAATAAAAAAAGGAAAATCACCTGATATTATGGTACATCAATTAAATGTGGCAATATCAACATTTTTCAACTTATCAGCAAGTCTGCCTGCAATTGAAACAAGTGTAAAAGAATTATATCCGGACGAAAATACAAATGCTGATACTGTCTTAGCAGGTTTACTTTAAGAATAATGATTAAAACAGGTAATTCACGATCTGGTGATCCTATTTTATATGTAAATGGTCGAAGTATTCATTCCAAATATAATCCGGTAAAAGAAGCTGATAATTTTATTAAAACACAATTTTACTCAAAACAAATAAATAGATTTATACTAATTGGTCCCGGAATTGGATATTTAAAAAAATCTCTTAAACGTATGTTTCCAAATGCGAAACTACTTTCATTACATATGGATATTAAAATTCTTCAAAATACATTTAAAATAGATAAAGACTGGACTTATGGTGATAAAACAAACTTAAAAAAATTATTATATGACTTTATCCCTGATTTTTTACTCTCAACTACCAGTTTGTTAAATTGGCTGCCCTGTACGGAATGTTTTCCGGATAGATTAGTTGAAATTGAAAAAACAATTCAACAATTTTTTCTTGAACGAAAAGGAACTCTTTTTACTATTGCTGGTTTTGGTCGGAAATGGTTTTCAAATATTTACAATAATTATGTATTTAACAATAATATTTATGAAATTATTAATATAACTTCCCCTGTATTTATTGCTGCTTCCGGTCCAAGCCTTAAAGAATCATTCCATTTTCTAAAAAAAAACAGTAACAAAATTATATTGGCCGCACTACCCTCCTCTTTACGAGCATTAAAATCGGTATCAATTATTCCTGACTTTGTTATTCATACCGACCCGGGTTTCTGGGCAAAAGAACATTTAAAGTATCTTCCTGACAAAAAGATTCCAATTATTATGCCATTAACTTCAGCTTTTATTCCTGAATCCGGTAATCCGATAATCTTATTAAATCAGGGATCAGAGATTGAGAAATATTTTCTTTCCAATAACACGATTAAGATAAATTCACATGGAACTGTTGCCGGATCTGCTTATCTTTTTTTTAGAAAAATTACTAATAGCCCCATAATTTTTTTAGGATTGGATTTTAGTTTTTCTGATATAAGAGAGCATGTATCTCCCCATAGTTTTGATATAATTTATACCTGTAAACAAAATAGAATGAATGGTTATCTAAATTTATTATATAACAAAAGGCAGAATCACTTTGAATTATCTGTAAAGAATAAAACAACAACTGCTTTTTCAACATACGCAGGGTGGTTTAATACAGAAAGAGAATTAGTTAACACTTTCAGATATAAATCATCGAATATCAAAACAAAAAGTCTGAAAGATATAAACCTGGATGATATAAAAAAGATTATATGTAAAGTTAATAAAAATGACATCATTATGAAGAAATCGGATAAGCAGGACATTAAAGACAGATTAAAATCATTTCATTTTTTTTTAAATTATATATTAAATTTATTAGAACAATATCATAAAAATATAAATACTTTAAACTCCATGGAAATTTTAGAATTATTTTCAAAACAGAGTCTGTTGCTTGAAATTTTTCAATATTGCTCTTATGTTGATATTCTTAAATTATCAAAAATTTATACTACAGATTTATATAAATCAAAAGAAATTTTAAATAATATTTATATAAACAGCAAAGATTTTATTAAACAATTTCAAAAAAGGTTAAATTATGAATAGTAGCAGTATTATACTCAATAAAAACCTGCTTTCACTTTCGTCACGAAATAATAATCTTGCAATAAAACTTAGTAATGTAAATTTTTCAAATAATGTTGAATTTAAACAGAGTAAAAAAGGTCCAATAATACCGATAATTAAAATTGACAACAAAGAAAAACCCTTACATTCAACAATTGACCCAATAAAAGAAGGTCAACGATTTTATAATAATTCTAAAGCAGATGGATTTATAATATTTCTTGGGCTTGGTGCAGGATATCATATAATACCATTTTTAGAACAACCTGATATAACAGAGATTTTAATAATAGATAAAGATATTTCTATATTCAAATCAATTTTAGCAAATCTTGATTTAAGCCAATTTATTCTTAACAGGAGAGTTAAATTTCTTATAGATGAAGATTTAGAAACCATTAAAGAATACCTTTTATCCAACTATTTACCAGCAGTTTCCGGAAACCTGCATATTTTAAATTTGCGTTCCCGATTTGAGATGGAAAATGTCTATTTTTCTAAAATAAGGACTGGAATATTGGAATTGCTTCAGTTATTATCAGCAGATTTTTCTGTACAGTCACATTTTGGCAAAAGATGGTTTATAAATACACTTTCCAACTTAAAAAAAGCACAATCAGTTAAGAATACACTTCTGCCTATTAGAAGAGCACTAATAACAGGGGCCGGTCCATCTTTGGAAGTTCAGTTACCCACACTTATAAAGTATAAAAAAGATAGTTTTCTTATTGCTACAGATACCTCAGTGCCCTTTCTATTAAAACATAACATAATACCGGATCTTGTAATATCCATAGATTGTCAACATATAAGTTTTCATCATTTTTTAGCTGGTTTCCCTGAGAATATTCCTCTTGTACTTGATCTGGCATCTCCATCTTTTCTTACAAAACAAACTGATAATGTAATATTTTTTACCAGCGGACATCCCTTTTCACAATTTGTAAACAAAAAGCTTAGAAGCTTTCCCTATATTGATACTTCCGGCGGTAATGTAAGTCATGCAGCAATATCACTTGCAGATAAACTAGGAGCAAAAGAAATAGTATTATTTGGTATTGATTTTTCTTATCCTCAGGGGAAAAGTTATGCAAGAGGGACATATCTTTATCCATATTTTTTATCAAGATCAAACCGTCTTAATCCTTCAGAAAATAGTTTTGTATCTTTCATATTTTATAACAAGCAAACAATAAGCACTAAAAAGGAATTTGGTATCTCTTACTCTACTACTCCAATGATTAGTTACAAAAAAAGACTGGAGCAGGCAGCTTTAGATATTAATGCTGCTATAACCCAGATACCAGGACCTGGAGAAACATTAATTTTACCCGTGAATAATGAAAATAAGCGAAGTTCAAATATTACACCTTATTTTTCCGCAGGTTCAAATTCAGTTGACTGGAAAATATTTCTTTACAAATATAAAAAAGAGTTACAATCACTGCCGGAACCCGGTATATCATTATCTGAATATTTTTCTAAACTAAATTTAACTCAAAAAGATCTTTGTACAACATTATTTCCAGCTGCAGCTGCATTAAGAAGATCCGATTATCCTGAAATTTGCGGAGCTGAAATTTTAAAAAAAGCTATTCACTGGACCATAAATCAAATAAATAATTATCTATAAAATTAAATATTTAATCCCCATATTAAATATTGTAATTATGAATATATTAATTTGGATTGACCTTGAAGGATGTAAAATTTATCATAGCTTATTAAATATAGGAATATAGAGGTCTGAGAAATGATCAATGCAGGTATAATAGGTGCGACAGGTTATGCAGGTCAGGAATTAATACGTCTTCTTTTTAATCATCAACAAGTGGAAATTAAGTACCTGTCTTCCCATACCTATCATGGAAAAAAATTATCAGAGATTTATCCCAACTTCTATGGTTTACTGGATAATGAACTTGTTAATATGGATGCGAATCAAATGGCCATGAGTTGCGATATTATATTTTTTGCACTTCCTCATGGACTAGCTTCAAAACAAATATCAGAAAATATTCTAAATAATACCAGGGTTATTGACCTTGGTGCGGATTTTAGACTTAAGGATCAATTGATTTATGAAAAATGGTATAAGGTAAAACATGAAGCCCCGGAATATTTAAAAGAAGCTGAGTATGGCTTGTGTGAATTGAACAGAGAAAAAATAAGGAATGCAAGAATTGTTGCCAATCCAGGTTGTTATACAACTTGTTCCATTACAAGTCTTGCACCTTTACTTGATAAAAACATTATAGATCCTGATACAATTATTATAGATGCAAAATCAGGGATATCCGGTGCAGGAAGAAACCTCTCCCTGGCAACACATTTCACCGAAAGTAACGAAACTTTTAAAGCCTATGCTGTGGGCTCACACAGGCATACTCCCGAAATCGAGCAGGAATTAAGCAGAATTTCCGGTAGAACAATTATTCTCTCATTTACTCCTCATCTTTTGCCAATGAATCGCGGTATTCTTACTACATCATATGCATCATTAAAAAAGAATCTAAATATTTCAGAAATACGAAATATTTTTTCTCAATATTATGAAAATGAAAAATTTATACGAATATGTCCCGAAGGAATTTTACCGGAAACCCGGTATGTAAAAAACTCAAACTTTATTGATATCGGTTTTACCATAGACAGTAGAACCAGGCGAATTGTTGTGGTTGCTGCAATTGATAATCTAATAAAAGGGGCTTCAGGACAGGCCGTACAAAATATGAATATTATGTTTGGATTAAATGAGGACGAAGGGTTGAGAGCTATTCCAGGTACTCTGTAAAGGATTTTAAAATGAAACTGAATATTAACAAATATGAAATACCTGAAGGATTTAAAGCTTTAGGTTTTATGGGAAAAATAAAAAGTAATAAGAATGACATGGCATTACTTTATTCCGGGACTGTATCAAATACTGCAGCTGTTTTTACAAAAAATCTGGTAAAAGCTGCATGCATTAAGCGGAATCAGGAATTATTGGCAAATTCCGAAGGTATTAATTGTATTTTAATTAATAGTGGTAACGCAAATGCCTGTACCGGTAAAAATGGTGAAAAAGACAATAAAACCCTTGCTGAACATACAGCTTTGTTATTGGGAATTAAAGAATCCCAGGTCCTGACTGCATCGACAGGTGTTATAGGTGTTAATCTACCTCTCGATAATATGCTACAGGCTCTTACTGATACAGCTCCCATACTTATGTCAGAACAATCAGATTTAAAATCAGCGGCAAATGCAATATTAACCACGGACAAAATTGAGAAAAACTGCAGTGTAAAAATAAAAATAAATAACTCAGATGTTACAATTTCCGGAATTGCAAAAGGATCAGGAATGATTCATCCCAATATGGCAACAATGCTTGGATTTATAATAACTGATGCAAATATAAGTAAGATTCTTTTACAAACCATATTAGATGAGACCGTTCAGGAAACTTTTAATATGATTAGCGTGGACGGTGATACAAGTACTAATGACATGGTTCTTTTATTAGCAAACGGGAGAGCAGCGAATCCGAAAATTTCTGAACAAAATAACGACTATAAAAAATTGAAAGAAGCTGTATTCGAGGTAAGTAAATATTTGGCAAAATCAATAGCGAGAGATGGAGAAGGAGCAAGTAAACTTATTGAAGTGGAAGTAAATTCCTCAACAGGAATAAAAGATTCAAAGAAAATTGCAAAATCTGTCATATCCTCAAGTCTGGTAAAAACTGCAATATTTGGAGGAGATCCTAATTGGGGTAGAATAATTGCTGCTATGGGTTACTCAGGAGCAAATTTTGATCCGGGAAAAGTATCCATCTACTTTCAGGGATCACCTGGATACATATGTGTAATGGAAAACGGAGAACCACATCATTTTGATGAATTAACAGCAGCTGCAATCCTAAAAGAAAAAAATATATATATAACTATAACTATTGATAATGGAGAATACACTGCAACCGCATGGGGATGTGATCTTACTTATGATTATGTAAAAATAAATGCAGATTATCATACTTAATACAGGAAGAAAAAAATGAATAAATATATACAAAAAGCAGGCATACTTATTGAAGCATTACCTTATATAAAGGAATTTAACGGAAAAATTGTTGTTATTAAATATGGTGGAAGTGCCATGACAGATAATTCCTTTAAAGAAAAAGTTATTGAAGATATTGCATTGATGAAATATGTCGGGATGAAACCTGTTATAGTTCACGGAGGAGGACCATCCATAAACAGGGTGCTGGATCGGATGGGAATAAAGTCCAATTTTGTCAATGGTATGAGAGTTACTAATGAGGAAACAATGGATACAGTGGAAATGGTTTTATCGGGAAGTGTAAATAAAAACATAGTTAATCTGCTGGGTTCACACAATATCAAAACCATTGGTATTTCAGGAAAAGATGGTAAATTATTTACTGCAGAAAAATTAAAGACAGATAGTGTAGATCTTGGACATGTAGGATATATATCTAAAATTGATACCTCATTACTGAAGGTTCTTCTTGATAACGATTATACACCAGTTATTGCTCCAATTGCATCAGATATAACTGGAAAAACTTACAATATAAATGCAGATATGGCTGCATCTGCTGTAGCTTCCGCCCTTAAAGCACAAAAACTAATATATATTTCTGATATTCCGGGAATATTACTGAATATTTCTGATGAAAGCTCATTAATACATAAAGCTAATGTTAAAGAAATAGAAAATTATAAATCGGCTGGTATAATTAGTGGTGGTATGATACCAAAAGTAGATTACGCATTGGAAGCTGTAAATAAGGGTGTTTCTTCTGTACACATTCTTGATGGAAGAGTAGAACATTCTATTTTACTTGAGATTTTTACCAAAAAAGGAATTGGAACTATTATTCAAAGGGAGAACTAATGCAAGATATAAAACTTACTGCAAATAAGGTACTAATGCATACATATAATTCGATACCGATTATTTTAAAATCCGGGAATGGTTGTTATGTTAAAGACAAAAATGGAAAGGAATATCTTGATTTTATAGCTGGTATTGCTGTAAATGCACTCGGATATAATCATACTTCCTATACCGATGCAATTCAAAAACAATTAAAAGAAATAGTACATTTTTCAAACCTATTCTACAATGAGGAACAAATTAAACTGGCAGATAAACTTATTTCCAACAGTAATTTTGATAAAGCTTTTTTCTGTAACAGTGGAACTGAATCTGTGGAAGCTGCTCTAAAACTTGCTAAACTATATGGTAAACAAAAGAAAAATGGTGCATGGAAAATTATTGCAATGGAGCACTCTTTTCATGGTAGAACAAGTGGATCCTTATCTCTTACAGGCCAAAAAAAATATCAGGACTCATTTTTACCATTATTACCGGGAGTAAGTTTTGCCGAATTTAATAATATCAAGGATCTAAAAAAACAAATTGATTCAGAAACATGTGGAATTATAATAGAACCCATACAGGGTGAAGGTGGAATAAATCCTGCTGCAAAAGATTACCTGGTAGAAGTTCGAAAAATGTGTACAGAGAATAATATAGCTTTAATATTTGATGAAGTGCAAAGCGGAATAGGAAGAACCGGATATTTATTTGCCCATGAATATTACAATGTGTATCCGGATATTATTTGTCTTGCAAAAGGCCTTGGCGGAGGCCTACCCATCGGAGCCATACTCTCGACCGATAAATTTAATTTATTTAAACCCGGTGATCATGCAGCTACATTTGGAGGAAACCCTCTGGTTTGTGCAGGTGCCAATGCGGTATTACACGAATTACTTGATAACAATTTACTGAACGATGTAAAAAAATCAGGCATTTATCTTAATAAAAAGTTAAATAAACTTAAAGATAAACATGAAATAATTAAAGATGTAAGAGGTATAGGCTTAATGTTTGGTATAGAATTTTCAGTAAAAGTTGAAAATATTATTTCTATATGCAGAGAGAATGGATTACTTCTTGTAAGTGCAGGTCAAAATGTTATTAGATTTGTACCTCCCCTAATAGTTACAGAGGATGAAATTGATAAAGCTCTGAATATTCTTGAATTATCACTTAAGTTATCTGATTAAATAAAAAAAGGCCTGATTCTTTAGTGAATTCGGCCTTTTTTATCTAAAAAAATATTCTACATAAGATCTTTAGGTCTTCTTGCAGTATTGCCACTTTTTTCACATACGGCAACATGCTTCATTTTACCATCTTTAAAAACAGTTTTCATTTTTATATTACCACCCCACTTGCTTATAAGGGTGTGAGCACCTTCACGTCGTGCATTTTTTGATACTGGTCCAGCCATTATTTCCTCCTGATAGCTATAACAGCTGGTATAGTATTGAAAAATCAATAAATAATCAAGTATTCTCTATATTTACTTGAAAATATTTGTTTTTTTTATTAATCTGCAGCATGAAATTCACAAAGTTTATAGTTAAAGGATTACGTTATATTTTTATAATTCCAATTATTCTTTATCAGAAACTTATTTCACCACTTCTACCTTCTTCATGCATATATTATCCCAGCTGCTCTCATTATTCAAAACAATCAATTAATGATCACGGGGTTTTTAAAGGTTTGATTTTGTCTCTCTCTAGAATTCTAAGGTGTACAGGAACTTTTTTTACAGGTGGAAAAGACCCTGTTCCTGATAAATTTTCCTTTAGATATATCTCAGAAAGCTACAAAACTTTCTTCAAATACAATAAAAAATAAAAGTTATTGCAAATCCCCGGCATCTTCCATTCCTTTGGAATACCCTTCTTTAAATGCTTCAGAATAGGCATCTCTAAATGCATCCCGATACCCATCCTGATAGCCTGTATCATAATCGCCGGAACTATAGTCACCATTATCAGAAGAGGAGTCATCATAATCGTCAAATGTAATTTCAATGGATCTATTGGATTCATCAGAAAGATCAATTTCGAATCTGGAATATTCATCTCCATCAACATCAACTGCCATTGCATCAAAAACAAGATCAGAATCCTCATAATCCGGAATGTTTATACTTATAGATTCTCCATCTGAAAGAGTCTGACCATTTAATAAATCATCATACCAATCATCATGACTAGTAGGAGAAACATACAACTCAGATAAATCATAACCTGTACTATTAATAAAAAGAACTCCGTTTATGGTCTGTGCAAAAATACATACTCCCACTAATAGAAATATAATTATCAACAGCTTCCCTTTCATAAGATTTATCCTTTTAATCACTTATATTTTTTAAAAATGGAATTAATACTTTTAATGCATTTTGATTAAATCCGCCTTCGGGTATTATAAGATCAGCATATCTTTTTGTTGGTTCAATAAACTCATAATGTCCCGGACGGACTACTTCAATATATTGTTTTATAACCGATTCAACAGTTCTTCCTCTATCAGTTGTATCTCGTTTAAGCCTGCGAATAAAACGGATATCATCGGGTGTATCAACATATAACTTTAAATCGATTAGATCTCTAATTCTTTTATCAAAAAATATCATAATCCCGTCAAAAATTATCAACTTTTTTGGTGATATCTTAATACTTTCTTCCATACGGCGATGATGAACAAAATCATATTGAGGCATTTCCACAGATTCAAAATTTTTTAAAGCCTTTAACTGTCTAAGTATGCATTCATTATCAAAGGCATCCGGATGATCAAAATTAAATGCAGTAATATTTTTATTATTCATATATTCTGCAGATTTATAATAATTATCCTGTGAAATAAATAGAAAATCAGGAATTATTTCTGATATTTTTCTTACAATTGTAGTTTTACCCGATCCGGAACCGCCGGAAATACCAATTATTTTTACACCATGCAATAGACTATCTCCTAAAAATCATCCTCTGGGGGCTTTCTCCGGTGCTACAGGCTTCCCATTCTTATAAACAAAAAAGAATGCTTTTGCATTTTTTTCAACACTGTTAATGCCCATTAAGCCGAGAGTGGTACCTGGTAAAACCTTGTCTCCCACTTTTACAAAGGTTTCATCATTACCACCATAAGCATATATATGATGATCAGAATTTTCAACCATAATTAATTGGCCATAACCTCTGTAAGGTGCAACCCATACAACCATCCCGGATGATACTGATACAATTTTATCACCCTTTTCTCCTAAAATCTCTTCTCCTTTTAATTTTCCGTTCATGGAAACTCTTTCACCGGTATGGGGCCAGAAGAAATCTGAATTATTAGGTTCTTCAGTCACTGTTTTCCCAGTAACTATAGTTTCTTTTTCCTGTATACTTTTTTCAGGTAATAGTAATATTTCGCCCAACTTTAACAAATGATTTTTTTGAAAACCATTTATATTACAAAGTCTATCGAAGGGCACATTCTCATTTCTGGCTATTCCATAAAGTGTATCACCCTTTTTAACAGTATAAGAAGAAGGAATTTGAATTTCCTGACCAATGTTTAAATTATCAGCATTTTCGATTCCGTTATAACTTAACAAAAGGCTAACAGAAACCTTATATTCTCTGGAAATTTTATAAAGGGTATCACCTTTTTCA
>Ga0209633_10005371_pt1 | contig 11253 bp, 23 predicted proteins | sample Cruoilmetagenom1_FD_187290 | JGI IMG/M metagenome (GOLD analysis project Ga0209633, IMG submission 187290) | Oil polluted marine microbial communities from Coal Oil Point, Santa Barbara, California, USA - Sample 1 (SPAdes) (version 2) | ecosystem: Environmental > Aquatic > Marine > Oil seeps ... | reverse complement strand
GGGCAGGGGCCTAAATAAACGCCCAGACGAGCGAAAAACTATTGACTTTTACAATGTCAAGTGTTTTGGGTAAAATATTTATTTAAATTTGCGCCGAAGTTGGCACGGGGGTTGCATTACTGGGGCAGGTTATTTAATTCCAGTTCTAATTCGTCGATAATTTCTTGAATATCTTCGGCGTTGTCCGGGTCATCTATTTTTAATTGCTTAAATAGGTCTATGGATTCTTTTAATGTCATTTACCAAAACTCTCTTTCATTCGTTTTAAGAAATAAAAGGCCATTACTAACATAAAAGGTGGATTCACGTTATCATTAACAAAATTAGCGAGCCTACCAGAGTAATCAAAATCGAATATGACACCAACACCTGCAACAATAACAAACAAAGCCCATATTGTAGTAACGATAATTGCAATTTGTCGTCTTGCAACGTTTTGGGGCATGGTGGCAGTTTGGTAAGCCGTAAACAATTCCAAAGCTTTGTTATTGGCTTTTTGGCGTTCGAGGCTATGTTCCGCCTTTTCTTCATCCATATAAAAAATTTTGTCAATCCCATCGACAATACCGTCCGTTACTGTTTCAACATTTTTATTACTACTAGTGAAAATATTCCAAAAGCTCATAATTTTTTGTCGCCTGCACGGCGCTTCTCTTCAATGGTTAAATCAACATGTGTCTCTAATTTAGTTAATCGGTGCTCAAGGGACACGCGCAAATTAATATAGCTACCAATGGTTGCAATAAAGTTTAATCCTAAACCGACAATAATTACTATTTCGTTTACGCTCATAATTGCGCACGTCTTTTTTCCCGTTGCACTTCAAGGTAACGAATCATATAAAATGAAACGATACCGCCGACCGAGGCGGCGATTATAGAACGTATTAAAGCGGGATTCATATTTAAAACCTTATGTCTGGGTTAGTTGGATTTTCCTTTGTTGGTTCCGGACCTGCGACTATTCCCTGTGCGCCGGGCGTTATAAAATCTTGGTTGTCGATGAATTCTTTTTCCTGTTCAAAAATTAAATCAATTTGCTCATCGTTTAACGTTTTAGTGTCTATAGATTGATTTAAAGCCGCGCGTTTAGGATTACATACGGTTGCGCGTGGGTTTAATAAACAGAAAAGAAAGCCACCAAGGTCTTTTGATTCACCATCGGTTGCTGATTGAACAACGGATGATACACCTTGATTTATGAAATTTTCATCGCTTACTGGATTTACGGTATTAATATTTTCGCTGACAAAATCAGCGGTTTTTTTACCCGCTATAATCAAAGCAACGGCCCCGATACCTAAACCGATTAAAATTATTTTTTCTGTACTTTTGCTTACAAGGGCCACATTATATACCTACGCTAAAAATAAATTTTTCTCTTCGGCTCGACGTGAAATTAAACCGTTACTAATTACCTTTTCACCGTCAACGGTGATAAACTTCCACCGTTCTAATTCATTTGATGCGCCTTGCACATCACCGGAATTTAATTTTTTCAAAAGGGTTGACGTTTCAAAGTTATCGCAACCGATATTAAAAACAAAGCTAACCAACGCATCAAATTGGTTCTGATTTAATGTTTCTGTAACTGTATTAGTAATACAACGTTCGGCGCCGATTAAATCAAATTTGAGTAATGTTTCCGCCTCTTCGATTGTTATATCATCGGTGAAAGTTTCATCGGGTAAAATTAAATGACCATAACCGATAGTTGGTAAGCCAGCGGGATCTAAATAAACCGATAAACGTAAGCCTTCCTTATTCTTAATTAGTTGTTTTCCTCGGTTCGATGTGAATTTTATGTTTTCGGTGTTCACTACTATATTATCCTCTGGAAATATAAAAACGTTTGACTCTCTTACAAAACTTACCGATTCATTTTTGTCGCGTTGTTTCGCTATGAAGGCCAGGGCAATACTGGGAACCGCGACTAAACCCAATGCGATTAATATTTTCAACATTAAACTGCACGTTCAAACCATTCAAAAGTACAATGTGAACCTTGATTAACTAAGTTAGTACCAAACGCGGCATATCTATTTTCTAAAACACGTAATGGTGTATTAAATTTAAATTCAAAATTTACAGTATCATCAACACTAAATAATTGTTGAACACCGAAAGCGGCAACGGAGCTTAAAGAATTAATCGTCGCATTTAATGAATAAGGTGTAAAACGCTTATCGACTTGAAAGCCGGTATTTGCCCCGTGTGCGCCGACACCCATTTCTAAATATAATGGCGCGTAAGAAACACCCGCCACCACGTCCCGCATCCTAAAAATCAATTTAGTTATATATAAATTAACTCCTGATAAATTTGGATTATTCAATGAAATGGATGTCCTATGTGTCGCCAATGTCGGGTTTAATTCTGTATAGCCTATCCCTTGTCCGCCTAGTTCTGTTTGTGCATAACCACCTTTCCATATCTCGACATTATTAGCAATATCGGTAACGGTATCAACCACGCCGCCCGTTAAAGAACTTGCCCCGGCTGCATAGCCACCTTTACCGCGTGAAACAGCCACTTTAATCGTTTGTACCGTAGCGCTTGTAATTCGTGCTGATGTAAAACCGCCATCGATATTTTCGTAAAAATAACCTGTTTCAACCCCGACCGCATTTTCATTATTGTTTGTCGCGTTTGTTAAATAATTAACGTCAATCGGGTCAGTCGCGGAAATAATGACAAAGAAAATACCGCCGGGAACCACTTTTGTTTCGCCTGCTGTGAATGTTAAATCAAACGTTTTCATTATTTAAACACCTTTGGAACAATAAACGCGATACCTACAATAACAGCTACGCCGATTAAAGCGTTTGTTACTAGAGGTTTTATATCGCCGGTAGATGATTGCGCGATAGAAGCGATTTTGCCCGTTGTCGCTTTTATATTATCAAATGCTAGATTGCGCGTTTCATTTGCAGATTCTAACGCCTTTTCAATCAATGAATTTTCAGCCGCGTTCAACTCATTAAAAGAATCAAAAAATTGTTCATTTTGAGTTTCTATTAAGCCAGTAACCGTATTAAAATTTTCATTAAAGAAAACCTGATTACCTTCGGCAAAATCAAAAGCCTGTTCAATCGCGCCTGCGTCCGTAAAATCAACTTGCCCACCTTCAGCGACATTTATAAGGGTTCCACCTTCCTGTGCGCCCTGGGTAATATTAGTCGTTTCATTTGATACATCGGTAGTAGTTTGACTGGCGCTGTTACCAACACCACCGCCACCAAGTAATCCACTAAGCAAACCCATTTACTTTTTACCTATTAATTTGACTAGTAAAAATAAACCAACTAAACCACCAGCAACAAAAATTAATGTGTTACTTGCGTTATAAATTGGCGCTTTGTTAATTAAAGGTGAATTAAAAATATCGCCTTCGTTGGTTGCGTTTGCTTCGGCATTACTTGCTAAAGTTTTACCACCACCGGATTGACCGAACGCGTCACCAAATTCCATATTATTTACCTTTTAGTAAAAAATAACCGGCAACTAAAACCAGACCACCGACTATAAAAAGCGTGGTGTTATCTTGCTTAGCACCAAAGGTTAAGCGGCCTATTTCAAATTGATTCTCAGCCGCTACCGTTGATTTTGATGCGGCCGATGATGCGACACTTGCACTAATGTCACCGACAAATCCCGCACCACCGGCCATTATTTACGCACCAATAAAAGCAAACCTGTTAAAACAACGATACCGCCGACACCAAGGAATAAAAAGTTATTTGGAACGCCTAACAATATTTGCCCGGTTCCGGCCGCTTTTGCAACGCCGGTTCCATTATTGTTAGTGGTAACAACATTTTGGTCGGCCCCGGTTTGTGAATTGGGGCTAGGTTGCGGCTCTGAGGCGGTCGCATTATCTACGACCCGCCCCAGACCATTTACGAAAATATCGCCGATATCATCAAAAGACGCCATGATTTACACCCGGTCAATGGTAGTATAAAGCGAACTATAAGTGGTAATCGTATCCGCCGCGCTTACAGTAAATTTAAACTGAAAATCGGCAGGTTCACGATTAGGTCTTAAGGTTGCAATAGCATCCGATTGTACATCGTTGAATGTTGGGTCATAAGCCAGTAAACCAGCTTGAGCGGTTCGACTAGTTAACCCATGCATGTAATCAAGCAACGCCTCTTCACCTTCTTGCAGTAACCAAAGACCGTCCTTACTTACTTGCAGTTTTGTAACATTGGCGTGGAAAGAATACAAACGATGTAACAACGCACCACGACGAGAACCGAGTGGGATAGGTTGCGAAAATTCACCGGCGGCAGCGGGTGCATGAATCGCTTTTAAATAAGCTCTGATAGTGAACTTATTAGGGTCTTGATTCGATTTTGGTGGCGCAAGTATGGCCCACGCTTCCAAAGTTGGGGCCGTTGCCGCACCAATATCGACTTCCATTTCCATCGGCTTAATACCCGGAATGGATGTATCGATTGCACCAATTAGCTGACCTTGTTGCGTTTTAGCATTCAGGTCACCGAACGGTAAAAACATATAATTGGCTAATGCACCGATTCGTTCATAAGCCGATACTGCATCCACATGTGTGCCCGTAATATCAGCAAATTGTTTACCGTCTAAACGGCAACGAACATTGCTCACATGAGCGGCAGTAAAGGCCGTCCCACCACGTTTAAAGAGAAAACCAACGACGGTCATACCCGAAATTACAAATGGCATAACAGCCGTTTGTGACGCACCAACATTTTGAAAAGGGGGGAGTTTATGTAAAATCATGATTAACCCCCCGCCGCGATTTCAGCCGCTTTTTTAACGGGTGTGGTTACCGCGTTATTGGGTGCTTTGCGTACCGCATACATGATAAGACCAAACAATGCGATACCAGCGGCAACACTGCCCACCGTTGCATAGTTAATCTTGGTTAAGTTTTTGACATTTTGCATTGTTAAATCCTCAATAATTTAATAAATTGGCACGATTCTTGCGCCACAAACAAAGCATCGGCAATAATCATGCCAAAGTCAAGGAAAAATTAAAATTAATTTGAAATTATTTTGGGGGGTAATCCATTGGAATAATCTAAAGAATAAAAAGAGGTATTAAAACCATCGGAACCGATAAAATGATTTTTCTCAATTCTAGGTAATTGTCTAAATTCTTCCGTTTTTTCCTGAGCGAGTATATCGGCGTCGAATTTTTGTTGTTTGAATGCAAAAACACGCGAGCACATATTTCGACCGTTAGGGGGTATCATGTTGGTACGTTGCGCAATGAGATAAATCAATAAACCTTGATGCCGTCTATTATATAGTAACTTATCCGCTTCTTTCGGATTAGCGTCCCATAACATTTTAGATTCATCGACGAACACATGTGCATTTTGTGCGGTAGAAATTACTTTTAAAAAATGTTCGGGGTCGCTGTATTTTTGCGCATGGGAAGGCCAGCCGCTTGATTTTAACGGGTCAAAAACTATAACCCTACTTTGTTGAGCGGCAAGACTTTTTGCAAAATTACTTTTTCCAGAAAAAGAAATACCGACTATCAAAATGTGCATTAATACTCGACCTTACCGTCTGGGCCTTTTGGGGTTGTATCACGTTTAATAGATTCAACCGTGCCGCCGCCGGTTATATTGGCATCATTAACTGATTTTTCTTTTTTATCTTGTTTTGGTTTTCTTCCAATTAATTTATTAAAAAACCCGGTAACAGGTGAGAGCCATTTTAAAACTTTTTCTTTATTACTTGGTCGTTGACACACTGCTAAACTATACATAGAACCTGATAACAACATGGCCCATTTCGGCGAAATTTGCGTATGTCCGTTTTCCATCATATAACGTTCAATATCATCAATCAGCGGCGCAATGGCTTGCATATCCAATTTACCATTTTCACCGAATGGTAACCTATGTAAATTTCCGTACAGTAGACCCATTTTTTCCGCTTCGGCGCGATACTTCGCATTTGCTAATAATTCGTCCTGTCCTTCGGGAATTTCCGGGGCCGGTTTATTTTTAGGACGCTTTGCCCATTTACCCGTGGGCGTTTTTCGTGCCGGGTAGTCATGTAATAACGGGTCGAACGCCTGACCTTTATCGTCGAGTTGCCCGCGATAATCTTCTAGTGAAGGCTCGGACGCTCTGGCATTTTCTTGTTCCGGGTCCGGTTCAATAAAATCGTCGGCTGTTTCCGTTATCTCCGGTGTTACGAAATTTAATAATTCATCATCGGTATTTTGAACATTATCAACTGATTCAACCGTTTGTGTTGATTCGTCAATCTCTATTCCGTCTGCAAGATTCGTGCCTTTCTTTTTCATGTCATCACCTTGTAAATTATGAATATGTTGATTAAGGTATTTAATACCAGTAGGATAACCGCCCCGGTAACAAGCCTTTTATAAAAACGGATTTTCTTCATTACCCCATTCAGGAGATTAGCAAGTAATAATATTGCGGGAACGGTAAATAAACCGGGCGTTTCATTTTTCATAATGCAAAGGGTATGCCAATGTTAGATAAAAATCTACCTAAAATTTTAAAAAATTTGGGATTAATTAATTATGATTTAAGAAAAAAACTAAAACCGCAACAAAAAGGAAGAATTACCAGATTAAAAAAACAATACAAAAAAGAACTAAAAAGCCCCGATAAAATAAAAATATTAAAAGTAACAAAAACGCAGGCCCGGAAATTAAAGGATAAAGGTATCACTATCAAACCCGGCAACCACGCCGTTATTAATACCCCCAATAAGGAAAAAGTAAAAATTACTCGCGATTCACTTGTTTTAACTGACCCGCGCCGTAAGAAAAAAACCGAATTTTCTTTAAAAAAAGGGCCGGAGTTATTGGTCGAATTGGAACGTCAAATTATAAAAGGTAAAAAACCCGGTCGAACTATTACGGTTCGTCTAGCGAGTGGTCAGGAATTCTCAGAAAAATTTGATTCATACGAAAGTCTTTTAAATTATTTACAGGCTTTTATACCCACTAATTTAACAAGTCGTCAAGGCGACAAAAAAGCAAATGATATCAAAAATGAACTTTTTGAAGACATGAAAATAATTACATTTAAAAGGAAAAAGAAATAATGATAATTGCAACATTGGATATTGAAACAGACCCGTTCAAATATGGTAGAACACCAAAACCCTTTTGCTGTGAATTTTTCGACGGTCATACCAAAAAACAATGGTGGGGTGAAAATTGTTTACAGGAATTCGTTGAATGGTTAAAAGAACAAAACGAACATTATAAAATTTATGCGCATAATGGCGGTAAGTTTGATTTTTGGTTTTTATTGTATTTACAATTTTTATCTAATCCCATGCGAATTATTAACGGTCGAATTGTTGAAGCGCATTTAGCCGGTCATGTACTTAGAGACTCATTAGCAATTATTCCCGTTAGCTTAGCAAAATATGAAAAAACAAAAATAGATTATAATAAGTTTGAAGTAGAGAACCGCGAAAAACACAAAAAAGAAATTTTAGATTATTTGCACGATGATTGCCGTTTTTTACATGAACTAGTATTAGAATTTAATGAACGTTTTGGGGATAAATTAACGATAGGCGGTACGGCCATAAAAGAACTACAAAAACACCACGATATAATTAAAACGGGTGAAAGCCACGACACTAAATTTAGACCTTTTTATTTTGGTGGTCGAGTCCAGGCATTTAAAAGCGGATTAATAAAAAAAGATTTAAAATATTTTGATGTTAATTCAATGTACCCGCACGTTATGGCTACAAAATACCATCCTTCAGGAAAAGCCTATTTACGTATTGATACTCAATTTGATGATTATTTCACGAAAGACGGATTTTATAAGGAAAATAAATTAGCACCTTATTTTATCCATTTTCGCGGTTCTAATAATGGTGCGCTTCCTACACGCATAAAAAATAAAGGTCTATCTTTTAATGAAGAGTATGGCGAATTTTACGCGACCGGGCACGAAATACAAGTTGCCCTAAAACACAATTTAATTGAAATTGATGAAATTATCGACGGCCATATTTGCATGGATTACCAAAATTTTAACGATTTTGTGCAAACCTTCAGCGCCGAAAAAATAGAAGCAAAACTAAACGGTGATAAGATAAAAGAATTATTCAGCAAATTAATTTTAAATAGTAGTTATGGTAAATTCGGACAAAACCCAGAAAATTTTTATGATTACGAATTAATTTACATGGACGAAATGCCTCTACCCGAACCGTGGGAATTATACATAGATGGTATGGGGTACGAAATTTGGCGTAAACCGGCTTTATCGCATTTATATTACGACGTAGCAGTTGCGGCCAGTATCACGGGCGCGGCTCGCGCAGTTTTATTAGACGGTTTAATAAAAGCAAAAAATCCTGTGTATTGTGATACCGACTCTATTATATGTGAAGATTTACCCGGTGTTATACTTGACCAGGCGAAACTGGGCGCGTGGGATATAGAAGCGACTGGCACGCAATTTGCATGCGGAGGTAAAAAACTTTATGCACTTTTTGACGAAAAAGGTGAATGTGTAAAAATGGCCTCAAAAGGTGCAAGACTTGTGCCAAATGACATAAAAGAAATTGCGAAAGGAAAAGTAATTAACTGGCAAAATGACGCTCCATGTTTTAAACTTACAGGACAAGTCCAATTTATAGAACGTAACATTAAACAACGGAGTAACTAAAAATGCCAACACCAGCAAAAACAGCGGAAGACGCAAAAGCGGCAACAAAAAAGAAAGTCACCTTTACACGCAAGAAAGCATTGGTAATGCAATCCTACAGCATAAAAGACAAAAAGGAAGGAATACCCTTTTATGTTGAGGTTAAGAGCAACATCAAATCTAAGGAACAATTAACCAAAGCAGGCAAACCCGATTTAGATGATGATGGTAAGCCAAAAATTTTACATCTTTGCCAAGTGGTTGACTTGGAAACCGGCGAATCAGGCGAAATGGTTTTACCCTTTATGGTTCACCGGGCCTTGGAATCTATTAAACACGATGATTTAGTGGGGATGAAATTCGAGTTTTGTAAGGGTAAAATGAAAGGTCGCACTAACGAATGGACGGTGTACGAAGTTGAGTAATATCGTACAATTCCCATTAACGGGTGTTGCTCCGGTCAGTGTACCGGGGCAATACATTATCGACGCTTTCGACGATGAAGGTAATTTAGTTAATTTTTACGTTCGGGCATCATCTTATAGAATGGCTAAGGCTTTCGCTCAAGATTACTGTTTAATGTCCGATTTACAATTTCAATTATGTACACTAACCATTAAGGACTAGCAATGTTAAAACGAATTAAACAATTTTTACAATTAAAAATGGATAATGCGGTGAAAAATTCAATCAAAGATAATTTAAACCATTATCAAAATGAATTGGCAAAAGCGAGACAAGAAATATTTGTATTGCAAAATCATGTCGCATTACTAGAAAATCATACGCCCTATAGTAAAGAATTTTACAATAGATTAAAAAGAGTTAGGGCCGGCGATTTTTCAGCGGTAGGATATCAGCAACTACTAAAAGGTGGTTTTGTTACTAAAACCCTCGCAAATGTTGAACGACTAAAGAAAAACGGAGGACTTTAAAATGGAACCGTTAGAATTAAGTATTGAATTAAACGAAAAACTAATTGAACGCCTATCAAACGGTGAACAATTACGTTTTGAAACTATGGATAAAGATGTAATTTTAGTACAGGGAGTAAAAATAACTAAAGAAACGAAAAAATCTGCCGATATAGTAGATAACGATTAAAATTAAATTACATAAGAGGGTTGCACAATGGGACAAAATAACCGATTTACCGATAAATCAAAACTTAAAACACTTTTAACCGATTTATACCGGGCATTCATTAGTTTTATTATGATGTTAATCATCTTAGGATTGATAATGTTCGTTTTTCCAAAACCATCCGAGGCAAGCGAACTAGACCTAAACTTAAAAATAGAGCACACTAGCAATCCAACTTTAAAAGAATCGGGCTATGGACTTAACGCAGCGTTTGTTGAATTGGAGTACACAAACCATAACTTTATAATCGCGGGCGCGTTAGGTGTTCATAGCGAGTCTAGTGATTGTCCAGAGGTGTGTTTCGGTGACGGTGCTTTGGCGCGAGTTACACTCGGTTATTCTTTTAATCTTTGGAGTAAATAATGCGAGATTTAGTTACATTATGTTTTTTATTTATAATTTTAAAATTAACTAATACAATTGACTGGTCATGGTGGTATGTTTTCAGCCCATTGATAATTCTTTATTTCGTGCTTTTAATAATACGAATTAAATATAAATTTAAAGGTAAATAAAATGAAATTTTACCTTCAAATATATGCTAATTATACACAAGTATTATCACCGCCACGTCACAAAAAATTTAAACATCTTACAATTGTTTATAAAAATAAAATTAGATTAGAATCGATTAGTATTATTATTAATGGTCATAAAAACGATATAAACGTTGATGCGGAACATTATAGATTTATTTCTAAAAGCGGATACCCGGCCCCGGTACCTGATTATTTAAGATTTATTGAACTTCCGGAATCGGAACAATTATTCCCGGTATTTGATTACAATTTTGAATTTATAAATAATACTAAATATTCCGGTATTTTTGAATTATATTTAAATTAACTTAATACACAAAAGGAGAAACAAATGGAAAATGAACAAAATAATGGTGGTATTGTTTTAAATGACAATTTAACAGTCACACAAAACAATGAAGAATTAATCATTTATGACAGTATGGCAAATGATGGCGAAGGCGGTCACGTTTGCATACCAAACGAATTATTGCCTGCTTTAATGTGCGCGGGCTCTGTACAGGGTAATAATCCTGACAGGCTCTATAAAGCCACTAAGTTCCTTAATAACTAGAGTTCCCAAAGTGCAGGTGTAATGCCCTGCTTTCGCCCGGCGCCCCCGCCGGGCTTTTTTTTAAAAAGAAAACAATACTATGTCAAAAACTCATTTAATCGTAAAAGATAATATTAAAACCGCATGCGGTAAAATGATAAGTTGGCATAAACAACTTTACTTATCATCTAATTTTAAATATACAACGTGTGATTCTTGTAAAAGAACATTATTGTACAAAATGATATCAAGAAATATACCGAAATAGTAATGCAACCCCCGTGCCAACTTCGGCGCAAATTTAAATAAATATTTTACCCAAAACACTTGACATTGTAAAAGTCAATAGTTTTTCGCTCGTCTGGGCGTTTATTTAGGCCC
>Ga0209633_10005370_pt1 | contig 11253 bp, 11 predicted proteins | sample Cruoilmetagenom1_FD_187290 | JGI IMG/M metagenome (GOLD analysis project Ga0209633, IMG submission 187290) | Oil polluted marine microbial communities from Coal Oil Point, Santa Barbara, California, USA - Sample 1 (SPAdes) (version 2) | ecosystem: Environmental > Aquatic > Marine > Oil seeps ... | reverse complement strand
CAGATAAAGGTGATTTTGTTGTTAAAGTAAAAAAACAAGATATGATACATGAATATGTGTATGCATATCATCCCTTTAGCGTTGTAGGTTGGGATGGTTATAACTATCCGTATAAATTTTCTATTCATGATTTTGAACCTATTACCGGTAGAGTGCATTTACCACCGCCAATTCATCAAACATTTGAAACAGATACATTTGTAATATGTTCATTTGTACCGAGGTTATATGATTATCATCCACAATCAATTCCTGCTCCTTATAATCATAGTAATATTGATTCTGATGAGGTACTGTATTATGTAGATGGTGATTTTATGAGTAGAAATAATATTAAAAAAGGACAGATTACGTTGCATCCGGCAGGAATCCCTCACGGACCACATCCAGGAGCAATGGAACGGAGTATCGGCAAAACAGAGACAGAAGAATTGGCTGTAATGGTTGATACCTTTAAACCTTTGATGGTAACCGAAGAAGCAGTTAAAATTGATGCTGGTGATTATTATCAATCTTGGTTAGAATAATTTCGTCATTATGAGGAATGTTAGTTCGGATGATTTTCTGTCAATTCGAGCGCAGTCGAGAATAAGAAAATAGTTTAGATAACAAATGACGAAGTAATCTCTTAAAAAGAACAGATTGCTACTCCCGATCCCGAGCACTCGGGACGGGATTGCAATGACATTAAAAAATATTATTATGAGTTCAGAAATAAAAAATTTAACAGATTTACAAAATACAGAATACGGTTTAAAGAAAATATTTGAAGATGCAGAAGATTTTCTTCCCTTATTAGGAACTGATTATGTAGAATTATATGTTGGAAATGCCAAACAATCTGCGCATTTCTACAAAACAGCGTTCGGATTTCAATCAGAAGCTTTCGCCGGATTAGAAACCGGAAAGAAGGATAGAGTTTCGTACGTATTAAAACAAGGTAAAATACGATTGGTATTAACGACTTCTTTAGAGGAAGGAGGAGTAATTAATGAACATATCAATAAACATGGTGATGGTGTTAAAATAGTCGCACTATGGGTTGATGATGCTACAAAATCTTTTGAAGAAACCACGAAACGAGGTGCAAAACCTTTTATGGAACCTACAAAAGAAGAAGATGAAAATGGGTATGTAATCCGTTCTGGAATCTATACCTATGGAGAAACAGTTCATATTTTTGTTGAACGTAAAAACTATAAAGGCATTTTCTTACCAGGTTATAAAAAATGGGAATCACATTACAACCCTGAACCGGTTGGTTTAAAATTTATCGACCATATGGTAGGTAATGTTGGATGGGGAGAAATGGCTGAATGGTGTGAGTTCTATGCCAAAATAATGGGTTTTGCACAAATTATCTCCTTTACTGATGATGATATTTCAACAGATTATACAGCATTGATGAGTAAAGTAATGTCAAATGGTAACGGGAGGATAAAATTTCCTATTAATGAACCAGCAAAAGGTAAAAAGAAATCACAAATAGAAGAGTATTTAGATTTTTATAACGGACCCGGTGTTCAGCATATTGCCGTTGCCACTGATGATATTGTTGCTACAGTTTCTGCAATGCGTGATAGAGGTGTAGAGTTTTTGTATGTACCTGATAGTTATTATGATGATTTATTAGAGCGTGTTGGTAAAATAGATGAAGATGTTGAAGTATTGAAAAAACACGGTGTTTTGATTGATAGAGATGAAGAAGGCTATTTATTACAATTATTTACAAAACCTGTGGTAGATAGACCAACAATGTTTTTTGAAGTGATACAACGTAAAGGTGCACAATCATTTGGTGTAGGAAATTTTAAAGCCTTGTTTGAAGCTATTGAACGCGAACAGGCTAATAGAGGAACGCTTTAAAAAAGTTAACAGTTGGCAGTTTTCAGTAGAGTAGCGTAATAAATTTTGACCTGACAGGTATTTAAAATCTGTCAGGTTTTTTTAACCCAATATCCTTTTTACTAATTTTTCCTTAGCATCTTTATCATCTCCGCATAGCCATTGTATCACATTATCTTCCCAAATAGCATCGTATTCAGTTTGGCTAATAATATTACGTTCCATGGCAAGATCTAAGATCTTACCTGGATATGACGACTGTGTTTCACTTTCCATTTCACCTAAAGGATAAGGGTCATCTAGGCCCATTACCACCTGTTTAGAGCCTTGATTTTCAACTAATAATTTCAAAGATCCCGTGTCGTGAACTAGCGTGTCGAAAAAGATATTTTTATGCCCGACTGCTTTTCTTGGGTGTTGTTGTCCTTCAAATAGATCAGGTCTACCGTCAAATCCTTGAATTCGTCTGCCTAGATTTATTTGTGATAATTGTCCACCATGGGCAAAACAGGTTCTCATGTTTGGATATTTGTCCTGATAACCATTCAAGGTCAAGAAATGATAAGCGTCGGCACATTGCGCTAGCATCCAGATTAAATGAAATCGCCAAGATGTATTTTCTAATAGAATAAATTTCTCACCATCATAAGGATGAATTTCAACTGCCAAGTTATACTTACTTGCTAATTCAAAAATGGGTTCATTCTCTTCATCAAATATGCAACGCCAAGTACCAATAGTATCCATATAATGAGTAGGTAAACATAATAATTGCATACCTAATTCTTCTACGCAACGCTCTATTTCCCAACAGGCACCGCGAACAAATCCAGGATGTACAACAAATCCTGTAGTAAATTTTGAAGGATGGTCATGCTGTATTTTAGCATTAAAATCATTTTGAAAACGCAAGGCTTTTTTCATTTCTTCAACGCGTAAACCATTACCATAGAGTTGAGATAGATTTAATACGACAGCATGGTCAATATTAAAACGTTCCATCCATTCTAATTTTTCATCCAAAAAGAAACTGGAATCAGTTACAGGTCGCTTCCAATTCTTCTGAAGCATGAATTTTCGGTCTTTATCAACCCAAAAAATTCCTTTGTCTTTCATAAACTGAGGAATTTCCTCAGGATAAGGTAATAAGTGTGAATGACCGTTAATACGTAGTTTTCTTTTCATTTTATTTTGTCATTCCTGTGTAGACAGGAATCTTTAGATTCATTTCTTTTGTATATACTACCAACTGCCTACTACTATTTCGGAGGCTCCATAATTTCTCCACAACTTGAGCAAGTACATTTATCTTTGTCACCATAATAGGCATCAAAAATCACCGGCATATCTGTTTCAATATTATCAAGAGCAAATTCTTGACGATAGAGTGGAGTACTGCAATTTTCACAATACCATTCTAGAGCATCTAGCATTCCCTCTGAACGCGGATATTCTATTACCAAACCTACTGTATTAGCAACACGTTGTGGTGAATGTGGCACTTTTGGGGGTAATAAATAAATATCACCTTCATTGATGTGCACATCTTCGGGCTTACCATTATTTATAATTTTCAATATCATATCACCTTCTACCTGATAGAAAAATTCAGGGGTTTCATTATAATGATAATCTTTTCTACTATTTGGACCACCTACTACCATTACAATATAGTCTCCATCTTTCCAAACTACTTTATTGCCAACAGGTGGTTTTAATAGGTGACGATTTTCATCAATCCACTTTTTAAAATTTAAAGGTTGTACTAATTTGCTCATGGTAAAATCCCATCCTAGCCTTCCCGAAAGGAAGGAACTCATAACTGGGCGGTTAGGAGTTTTGAATTATTACTATTTTATTTTTCAGAATAAATATACACTAATTTTCCAAAACATTTCTCCCTCCCTTTGGGAGGGTTGGGGTAGCTTCTTTACAATGATTTCGTTCTACCACCGTCAACCGGAAGATTAATTCCGTTGATATAAGCAGCAGCTTCACTTGCTAAAAAGGCGACTGCATTGGCAATTTCTCCGGGCTGGGCGAATCGCTTTGCCGGAACTGTATTTTTCATTGCTTTCGAAATTTCTTCAACAGATTTGCCAGTTTTAGAAGCTTTGTTATTTATAATTTCAGAAAGCCTTTCGGTAGATGTGGCTCCTGGCAATACATTGTTTACGGTAATGCCATATTGACCTAATTCATTTGCCAAGGTTTTACTCCAATTAGCTACGGCTCCTCTTATGGTATTCGATACTCCTAATCCATCTAACGGTTGTTTTACCGAAGTAGAAATGATATTGATAATTCTTCCAAAATCCGACTCTTTCATACCGGGAACAACCGTTTGCACTAACACATGATTACTTTTTAAATGTTGCGTAAAGGCTTGTTCAAAATCTTCTAAATCAGCTGAAAATACAGGACCTCCTTTTGGACCACCAGTATTGTTCACTAATATATGATAAGTGCCAACACTTTTTAAATGTTCAGATACTTTTTTTTCCAATTCTTTCGGATTCTGAAAATCGGCAACTATATAGTTATGATTTTGATACGTGTTTGGTAATTCAGTAAGTACATCTAATAATTTTTCTTCGTTTCTAGCTATCAGAGTAATATTAGCACCTAGTTCTGCTAATGCCATTGCTGATGCTTTTCCGATACCTTGAGTGCTTCCGCAAACTAAGGCGTTTTTGTTTTTTAAGTTTAAGTTCATTTTTATTGTCTTTCCTGCGAAGGCAGGAATCTTATTAATTTAGTTCTGTTTTTATTTATTCATTATTGTCATCACGAGGAATGAGGCACGAATGAGGTGATGATCTCTTTAATCTTAACGAATTATTTTAAGAGATTGCCACGTCGTTCCTCCTCTCAAAGACGCTCAATATTTTATACACACATTCTTAGCTTCGGTAAAAAAACGAAGTGCTTCAAATCCTCCTTCACGACCAACCCCCGAACTTTTTACACCTCCGAAAGGCGTACGTAAATCGCGTAACATCCAAGTATTTACCCAGACAATTCCCACTTGTAATTGATTACTCATACGCATAGTTCGTTTTAAATCATTGGTCCACAAAGTAGCGGACAATCCGTACTTTACTTTATTTGCCATTTCTAATACTTCATCCTCCGTTTTAAATGGCATGATGGTTACAACAGGTCCAAATATTTCTTCTTGATTTACGCTACATTCATCGGTTGCTACTTCAATAACAGTTGGTTCTAGATAATATCCGTTTTCATAATTTTTAACGGTTACTTTATTGCCTCCACAAAGAACTGTTCCATTTTCCTCTTTTGCGATATCAATATACTGCATTACTTTTTCAAGATGCGGTTTAGAAACCAAGGCACCAATATCTGTTTCTTTTTCGGATGGATGCCCAACTTTTAATCCTTTTACTTTTTGTATGAAATCAGCTTTAAATTTATCATAAATAGATTGTTCTACAAAAATTCTACTTCCGCAAAGACAAATTTGTCCTTGATTGGCAAAAGAGGAGCGAACGGTTGTTTCAAGCATATCTTCATAATCACAATCTGCAAAGATGATATTCGGATTTTTACCGCCCAATTCTAAGGATAATTTTTTAAACATCGGCACTGCTACCTTAGCAATATGTGCACCTGTTGCTGTTCCTCCTGTAAAAGAAATTGCTTTGATATCGGGATGCTCAACTATGGCTTGACCCGTCGTTGTTCCTAAGCCATGTACTATGTTCAACACGCCTTTCGGTAAACCTGCTTTAGTACAAATTTCACCTAATAAATAAGCTGTCATAGGCGTGACTTCACTAGGTTTGGCTACAACACAATTACCAGCTGCTATAGCGGGAGCAATTTTCCAGGTAAAGAGATAGAGTGGGAGGTTCCAGGGAGAAATACAACCTACCACACCGATGGGTTGACGTAAGGTATAATTGATGGCATTTTTACCTACACTTTCGTGACTTTCACTTGCAAATTGCGTAATGGCATTCCCAAAAAAACGAAAGTTACTTGCGGCTCTAGGAATATCAATAGCCTTTGCTAATGAAATAGGTTTGCCATTGTCTTTACTTTCGGCTTCAGCAAATGATTGTAGATTTTCTTCTAATAATTCTGATATTTTAATCAATATTCTACTTCGTTTTTCCAATGTAGTTTGAGACCAAGCAGGAAAAGCTTCGTTAGCAGCTTTATAAGCTTTTTCAACATCTTTCGTTGATGAATTCGGAATTTGTCCATAGATTTCACCATTGTCGGGACAATAATTATCGAGCCATTCATCAGTGATGGGAGGTGAGAATTTACCGTTTATGTAGTTTTTTATTTTCATAATTGTCATTCCTGCGAAGACAGGAATCTTTTGTTCCCTTATAACACTCTTGTTGATCCCATACTAACTCTTTTTGTTTTGTACTCTATAGGAGTTTTAGTTGTGCTAAATGCAACAGGTATAGTGAATTTTATCCTATTGTGATTTTTATTCAGATTTTCATCAGAAACTCCTCCACCAAAACTCAACAATCCGGCAACTTTTAATTCTCCCTTTCCTCCAGTTTCTTGTTTATCTTCGACAACTAGCAAAACATCGAAATCTAAATTTTGAACATATCTCGAGCCATCACTAAGTAATGCTTTGTTCCCATCTTTATCTGTTGCCATTTTTTCAGGATTAACAATAATACCTTTATTTTTTAGTTCTTCCTGACTTTCGACTATAGCCTCACTTATTGAAGATATAGTGTTTTTAATAAAATCTTTTAAGTCCATTATATAATTTTTATATTTTTCTTAACTCTTAACTCTTAACTCTTAACTCTTAACTCTTAACTCTTAACTCTTAACTCTTTTTATAAGCCATCACTTTAATCTCCACTACCAAATCAGGATGTGGTAACTGATGAACCGCTACCGTTGTTCTCGTTGGACCGGTTTCAGCATTAAAAAACTCTGCATAGGCTTCGTTATAACCTGCAAAATCATTCATATTTACCAAAAAAGAAGTGACATCAACCACATCTGCTAAGGAAGCCCCTTCTTTAATCAAGTTCTTCTCAATATTTTTAATTACTTCACGAGTTTGCTCTTTAATATTTAAATATTTGGTTCCCATTTCATCAATGATATCTACTCCTGCAATGGTGTTATCTGCTCGTCTAGAACTGGTGCCTGATACAAATATAAAATCACCTACTCGTTTGGTGTGTGGGTATGCTCCTCTGGGTGTTACTTTGTTTTTCATAATATTTATCCCCTCTTAATCTCCCCAAAGGGGAGAAACTCTTAATTGGGTGGATCAAGAATTTATGATACTTAATTCTCTAAACTCATTAATTTTTTTAATATAACCCTTCATTTTTCTTCTTTTTATCCTTCGGGATTTTCTATCTTGACTCGGACGTTTGTTATATCGTACATTTTTACCACAAAGACCAACATTATAGTTGTTATTCTTTTTATAGGCAAATATCAACCATTTATCTTGGTTGTTTACTGGTAAGCCACATGTAGCTCCATCTCGATGAGTTCTAATTTTAATTATTTTATTTAAATCACCTTTATAATTTTTATAAACTTGAAAGGTTATTATCTTCTCATTACTTTGACCGTCATAAGTTATTTTTAATACTTTTCCCTTAATTATTAGTTCAGCTGAATCATAATGTCTCTTTTCGATTTTACCTTGAAAACATGTACAAGCAACTATATTAGTAGTAATTAGTAGAAAAAACAGTAAGATTATTTTTTTCATATTATTTATCCTTTAGCAAAGACCTCACAGGTTTTGAAAACCTGTGAGGTCTAAAGTTATTATTTTATTCTAAAGTTAATAGCTTTAATTTTTCATCTAACTCTAGTTTTTTAGATTCTAAAGTATATTTAAAATTTTCACTATCCTCAAATAATTGTATTACTACATCCCTTTGTAATAATGTTTCCTTATTAGAAATTAGTGCCAAAAAAGAAGAGTGTTTATAATTATTAAGTTTAGAAGTAAATCCGTGATGAATCGGATTTAGATTTATATAAACTATTATTTTTTTTAAATAATCTTCTTCTGTAATTTTTATTCTTTTAAAGCGGTCTCTAAATAAACTACCTGTCCTATTGTATTTTTTGTTAATCGATTTTGCGTATGAATTAAAAAAATTAGAAAATGCTTTTGATACCCGATTATCTTCTGAAATATCTTTTATTTTAACAAGTAAATGGAAATGGTTTTTAAGTAAACAATAGGATAAAATAGTAGCTATAGGATATATATATTTATTTAGCAACTCTAAAAAATATGCATAATTCATTTCTTCAATAAATATGTCTTCTTTATTATTTCCTTGGTTGAAAATATGATAATAATTGTTCGCTATAAGTGGTTCGTATTTCATTTAATTTAATTAAAAAGACCTCACAGTTTTACAAAACCTGTGAGGTCTGATATATTTAATGTCGCATCGTTTTCGCAACCTTATCTTCGTCTAATATTTCTTCGGTTTCAGCTTTTATGATTGCTAAAATAGACTTTAAATCACCATTAAGGTCAATTTTTTTATCTGCAATCATATTTAAAATTGCTTTGTCTTGAGCTCTACCTATTAGCATTGCTTTATGATAAGGTATATCTTCGTTAAATGTTACCATAGAATACTTAGAAAAATATTCTGTAGGAAATGTTTTTTCCAAAGCCATTTCTAAAGCACGCTTTTGTTTAAATATAGGATTGGCAACATGGTCTCGCATTTCATAATAATTTTCTATGGCTAAATCTCCAATTGCATCAGCATCTTCTTTTCGTACTTTTTGATATTCTTTAAAAATGGTTTTCCAATTTATACCAGAAGATTGGTCACCTTTATGTTTATCTATGATTTTATCTAAAACGGTAACATCTTCAAAGGAGGCATTCATACCTTGACCATAAAAAGGGACTACAGCATGTGCAGCATCACCCATAATCAAGGTTTTATTTTGATAATACCAAGGAGAACATTTTACAGTACCTAATGCACCGGTTGGATTGTTGAAAAATTCGCTTGCGATATCAGGAATTATCTCCAATGCGTCTGGAAATTGTTGTTCAAAGAATTCCCTGATTTTTCTCTCAGTTGTTAAATTATTGAAGTTATATACCCCGTCATCGTAACTTAAAAATAAGGTAACGGTAAAACTTCCGTCAAGGTTTGGCAATGCGATTAACATATAATCACCTCTGGGCCAAATGTGTAAGTGATCTTTACTGATCAAATGATTTCCATCTTTTGATGCTGGAATTTCTAATTCTTTATAACCATGAGTTAGGAAATTTTGTGAAAAGCTAAAAAGAAATTTACGTTCTAAATAATAGCTTTTTCGTAAAATCGAACCGGCACCATCTGTACCAAAAATAATAGCTGCTTGTACTTCAAAGTCCTTTTTTGTACTATGATTGTAAAATGCAGCGATATTATTTTCAATATCTACTGTTGTACATTCGCTATTAAAATGTATGGTCAAGTTATCATATAAATCAGCTTCGGTAAGTAATAAACCATTTAGTTCGCCTCTTGAAATGGAATTGATATATTCTCCTTCTCTTCCTGAATAATTTGAAGCAAAAGTATTTCCTTCTAAATCGTGAACGAGACGTCCGTGCATGGGGATACAAATCTTTCTGGCTTTTTCTTCAACTCCAGCTAATCGTAATGCTTTAAAACCTCTATCCGATAAGGCTAGATTAATTGATTTTCCTGCAGAAATATCTGTGGTTCGTAAGTCAGGTCTACTTTCGTAGATAGTTACTTTATAACCTCTTTGAGCAAGTCGCAGTCCTAATAAAGAACCGCAAAGACCGGCACCAATGATGAGTATGTCCTCTCCTAAATCCTCTCCAAAGGAGAGGATTTTTTGGTTTTGTTCTTTATTATTAGTTTTTGAATTCAAAATATAATATAGTTTATAAATTAAGTTTCCTTTCCTTTGGAAAGGATTAAGGATAGGATTTCAACCATCTTATACACATCCTCAAATGTATTATACAATGGCACTGGGGCACAACGTATCACATCCGGTTCGCGCCAATCTGTTATAATATGCGCTTCGGTTAACTTTTTATGTAAATTTTTATCAGCGTTTTTAACTTGAATTGATAACTGGCAACCCCTTTCTTCTGGATTCGATGGCGTGATTATTTTAATACTATCATTATCCAATGAATTGATCAAAAATTCAAAATAACCTGTTAGTTTTTTAGATTTCTTCCGCAAAGCATCCATTCCTACTTTATTGAACATATCTAAAGAAGCTTTAATGGCAGCCATAGATAGAATCGGTGGATTACTCAATTGCCAACCTTCTGCTCCAGCCATCACATCAAAAGGTTGTCGCATGTTAAATCGTGTTTCTTTATTGTGATTCCACCAACCGGCAAAACGTTTTAGGTCTTTTTTATACGCATGTTTTTCATGAACAAATAATCCGCCTAAACTCCCCGGACCTGAGTTTAAATATTTATAGGTACACCAAGCTGCAAAGTCAACATCAGAATCATGCAAATTTGGTTGAATATTACCTACACCATGAGCCAGATCAATCCCTACCATACATCCTTTTGCATGCCCTAAAGTTGCTATTTGTTTTAGATCAAGATATTGACCTGTATAATAATTTACACCTCCGATTAATAATAATGCAATTGCATCTCCTTGTTCTTCTAAAATGGTTGCTAGATCTTCCATTCGTAAGAGTTCTTCACCTTCTCTTGGTTTCCATAATATCAAACCATCTTCTGAGTCATATCCGTGAAATTTTAACTGTGATTCTACAGCATATTTGTCAGAAGGGAAAGCATCACTTTCAATGACAATTTTGTATTTGGTTTTTGTAGGTTGATAAAAAGAAACCATTAACAGGTGCAAGTTCGTCGTAAGCGTATTCATGATGACCACTTCTATTGGTTTAGCACCTACGACTTTTGCCATAGCTTCCGTCAAAAATTCATGATAAGGCATCCAAGGGTTTTTGGCTTCAAAATGACCTTCTACACCAAAATTAGCCCAATCATCTAATTCTTGTTGAAGATAAGTTTGAGTGCTTTTAGGTTGTAATCCCAAAGAGTTTCCTGTAAAATAAAGCCAATCATCTCCGTTTTTATCTTTCGGGATATGAAATTGTTCTCTATAACTTGATAATTCATCTAATTGGTCTTGTTGAATAGCATATTCGAGACCCGATTTATAATTGGACAATGTGATTTATTTTTTGTTTTACACAAAAATAAGAATTTATATACTTAACCCGTTGTGCATTATGATTTAAATAAAAAAAGTTGCTCATCTTACTGATAATCAGTATATTGTTTTAGCGATAAAACATTAAACATGAACAACTTAAATGCAAATTACGAAAGAATATTGGAAGTATTAAGAAAAATATCAAAAGAACAGC
>Ga0209633_10005369_pt1 | contig 11255 bp, 10 predicted proteins | sample Cruoilmetagenom1_FD_187290 | JGI IMG/M metagenome (GOLD analysis project Ga0209633, IMG submission 187290) | Oil polluted marine microbial communities from Coal Oil Point, Santa Barbara, California, USA - Sample 1 (SPAdes) (version 2) | ecosystem: Environmental > Aquatic > Marine > Oil seeps ... | reverse complement strand
AGATGTAATATCGAATATTTAAAAGTACTTCTATATCGAATCAAGATGTACAACAAAATAACCTATACTGTATTTATCAACAAGTATTATATACATAGATGAATTTTTATTACTTTATTATCCTATATTTATATTATGAATTTATAAAAGCTTATCATTGAAAACTGTACTAATTATTGGAGGTACTCGCTTTGTTGGGAGAATTCTTATTGAAAAACTTTTAGAAAACGCCTCTGCTTATAAAATAACTATTTTTAATAGGGGCATTTCTAATAAGAAATTGTTTCAAAATGAAAAAACCATTGAATTTATATATGGAGATAGAGAAACAAAGGATATAGCACAACTCTTTAATAGAAAATGGGATATCGTTATTGATTTTATGGGATATTATCCAGATACACTTTCGTATATGTTACAGTATATGCATCAACATATTGGCAAGTATATTTTTATTTCTACCATATCTGTATATGACTTGGAGAATCCTTCATCTATTCCTATAAGAGAACAAGGAAAACTGCTTACATGGGAAGCAAAGGATAGAACAGATACATCATGGAGTTCGTACGGACAACGAAAAGTAGCCTGTGAAGAGGAAATTCAAAAGTATAAACAATTAGATCATGTTATATTGCGACCCTCATTGATTTATGGGAAGTATGATTATACTAATCGTTTTTACTATTGGTTATACATGATTAAAAATGAAAAAGAGACTGAGATTCCAGATGAATTTGAAAAACCTGTTAATTATACCTTTTCGGAAGATTTTGCCAAAGTAATTATCCATTTTATGCAAGCCAAGCATCAAAAGAATGTGTATAATGTGGTTACACATAAAGCAGCATCACTTTCTACGATGTTTAATAAATCGAAAAAGTGGTTAGATACTTCTTGTACTATTGTTCCTGTCCTTAAAGAAGAAAAATTCGAATTTGAGCTACCTCTGTGGTTTCCGAAAGAATGTTTAGAGATATCTTCCGAAAGATTAGATACTGAGTTTGATCTTAATTTTTATTCTTTAGAAGATTCATTTCAAAAAACTGTGGAATACTATGATAGTTTACAATGGCCAAAACCAGCTACTTTGTAAATAATTGAAATAATCTACATCTTTTTAGCGATCATTAAAAACAAAGGATATTTTTTAAGACCAGAAGCTTGTTGTTTTTCAATGGTATGCGGTACACTATAATATTCCATTTCAAATCCATAGTCGGCTAATTTTACACTTAGTTCTTCTTTAGAAAAACCTAGATGACCGTCAAAATTCAGTTCTGGTGCATGAAAAGAACCATCTTCTTCCACTAAGTCAGCAATACATATATATCCATTTGTACTGATGATATTTTTAAAAACCTCAAAGGCTTTGTCTAAGTCATTTATATGATGCAATGTCATTAACATATACAGCACATCAATATTACTTATGTTGGTTTTTTCTTCAAGAAGGTTTGCCATTACAGGTTTAAAGTTGGCAACATTCAGGTCGGTTATTTTTTCTTTTAAGACGTCTATCATTCCTCTAGAAGTATCAACCAAAGTAATGGTATTAAAAGTATCTTTTAATTCAAAACTTAATAATCCGGTACCACAACCAAACTCTAATGCGTTGTCTGTTTTATCGGATGGAATAAAAGCAATGATCTCTTTTGCAAATTTTTTAGCTCTTATTACCTTATCGGGATTGTTATCCCATTCTTTCGCTTTTGTATCAAACCGTTCCATTGTTTAAATTTAAATACGTTCTTTAATCCATGTTTTAAAACTATGAAAATTCTGTGGTGCTACACCATGCCCAACAGGATATTCTTGATATGAATTTTCAATGTTGAGTGCTTTTAAAATAGGAGGTGCTTTTCTACCCCAATCTACAGGCAAAACCTGGTCAACTGTACCATGCGAAATATAAAAATCTAAATTTTCATATTGCTCTTTATCTAAGTTCTGAGGTAATAATTCAGGATTGATATAGCCGCTTAAGGCGATAACATGTTGTACTTTATCGGGATAATTTAATGCTACGGCATAACTTAAAATAGTACCTTGACTAAAACCAAGTAAAAAAACATTGTTAGTGTCAACATCAAAACGAGTCTTTATTTCGTCAATAAATTTTGCAATCTTTTCTCTGGCATTAATCGCTTCGGGTATATCTGAAAATTTACCATCAGTTGAATCAAAATGGATGGTATACCATGCATAACTGCCAAATCCCATTGATAGGGGCGCTCTGGCACTTATTATAAGCAATTCATCGGGTAATTCTTCAGCAAAAGAAAAGAGGTCTTGCTCGTTGCTGCCATAACCATGTAATAATATGAGTAGGGGAGGATTTGCTTTTGGAGTTTTGGGTTGTCTTACTAAGTATTCTAAAGATAGGTTCATTTACTAATTGTCTTTTTATGATAAGATCCCGATTTTCATCGTGATTAGTTTGGCTATCTATTCAAATAGATAAAATGTAATAGCCAAACAAAAAAGTCGCACTAAAAGTGCGACTTCAAAAATATACTATTTTTTAATGCTATCCTATGCCTTTAAACCACTCCTGAAACTGATCTCCCAATAATGGTACTTTTTTTTCTTCGCCCTGTACCACACCTATAAATCCAATGATCCATAAAACAAAAGCAAATAAATAAATTATCCAACCAATAGTTCCGCCTATAAAACTACTTGCTATTGCCGAAACTATTTGTAATAAAATAAGGCCAACCATTTGTCTAATATGAAATGAGGCAAAAGAGTTCTTTTTATCATTATTCATAATAAAAGCAATAATAGTTCCTATAAATGTAATATAGCTAATAATTGCTATTGTTTTTCCTTCGGTTACCGTAGTGTTTTCCATAATTTAATAATTGGTTTTTAGTTAATTATTGTAAATATATTCAATTTTTAGTTGAGTATCAATTTATTTTTTGAGAAAATTCCATATGCCTTCCCTTTTAAAGGCTTGTCTAAGAAAGCCGAATTTTTTGAAGTGGATAATATGTACTCTTCATTAAAATTATACTCAATTTCAGGATCAAATAAAGAAATATTCGCTGTTTCACCGATCGCTATAACTGGATTTTCAATTCCAAAACGCTTTCTTGAATTGGTAGTTAAGTAGGTAATAAGTTGTTCAAGCTCTAATTTAGTGTTTAAAGCGCCAAATAAACTTTCTAAACCTATAGTGCCATCAGAAGCATTTTCAAAAACTACTTTTTTATGCTCAACATCCATTGGATTATGATCTGAAGTAATCATATCTATTGTTCCATTTTTAAGGCCTTTTATTAGTGCTTTTGTGTCTGCTTTTGTCCGCAGTGGAGGTGTAACTTTACAGTTGGTGTTAAATTCGTTCAGGGCATCATCCGTTAAGTAAAGATGGTGCGCACTTACACTACAAGTTATATCTAATCCTTTTTTCTTGGCTTCGGAGATTAATTTTACTGAATTTGCCGTAGTGATGGTCGGAATATGTAATTTACCTCCAGTATATTCTAATAAAAATAGGTCACGTGCAATTTGGAGCTCTTCCGCTAATGTGGGATTACCTTTTAATCCTAATAAAACACTATTCTCTCCCTCATTGGCAGTCCCCTTATTGGCAATAGCATCATTTTGAGGAAAACTAAGTACCAATCCGTTAAAATTTTGAGCATATAACAATGCAAGTTTCATGAGATTTGCATTTGTGATTGGGCTATTGTAATCGCCAAATGCAATGGCGCCTGAGTTAGACATATCATATAATTCAGCCATTTCAGCACCTTTTGCTTGCTGAGACAAATTGGCTATAGGATACAATGCTACCGCATGTTTATCGGCCTTATTCACTAAAAATTCTACTGCCGATTTATTATCTATAAAAGGATTTGTATTCGCATTTAACGCGACAGCTGTAAATCCGCTTTTAGCGGCTACATTTAATCCATTAGCGATGGTCTCACGTTCTTCATAACCCGGTTCACCAAAAGAAACACTCGTATCAAACCAACCTGCCGAAACATGTAAATTTTTAAGGGCTACTTCTTTATAACTATTTAAATTAGCAATAGTTGCAGCAATATCAGTGATCTTTCCGTTTTCAATTAGAATATCACATTTTTTCTGATGAAATTTACTGTGAACATCAATTATTTTCGCCGATTTAATAAGTAAGTTCATGATTTTAAAAATTTAATTAATAATACTTCTATCACTAAAAAGAGTAATGCCAGTAGTAGAAATAGTTGCCATAAATTTGTTGTTTTATACTTGTCTGCTAATTCAGTAAAAGCTTTATTTACAGTATTGGTATAAGTAATATTTGAAGCATCTTTGAAAACTTCTTTAATAGCTGCTGAAGAAATATTACTTTCTTCTCTGTTATAATTATATGCAATTTCTGCTAATGATTCGTTGGCATATTGTATTTCGTAAAATCCGCTTTTTAACGGATTTGAATCCGTTGTCAATTTTATTTTTTTAGATAATGTTTGTTGTATTGGAATAAAATCGTCTTCCCCATTAACTAAATGCAACACATCATCATTTTTCAGTTTAGCATTGATCTCAATAGTGTTTATTTTTCCGATAGTATAATATAACTGTGATAATTGATGACTGTATAATCCGAAATTATTGAATATAGGTACAATTAACGGTGAACTTTTAAAATTAGAATTCTTTATATCTATAGAAGATGATAGCCAATATACCATACCTTTGGCTACTGGTATTTGTGAAATAAAATTATCGCCATTCTCAAATTTTAAAATGGAAGATTCATTCCTAAATCTAGCAGTATGGATATTAGAAACAAACGGATATTGAAAATTCTCAATTTCCTTTTCAAATACACCAGTTAGCAACGGATGAGAAAAATTAATAGTTGTAACAAGTAGCTCCTGAAATTTAGAATCTATTGTGCTGCCCAAACTGAGTGATCTTAGCAATGATGCATAAGATTCATTTAAATTTGTCGGAGGTATTATCACTATATGTCCACCTTTTTCTATAAATTGTTTGATTGTAGATGTTAATGTATTCGGGATATTTTCTAACTCATTCAAGACAAGTAAATGCTGTTCTTCTATAAAATTATAGTCAAACTTATTTAATGAAGTATCCACAAAATTGAACTCATTCTCAGTGTAAATTTTTGATAAGAACGCGTTATTTTCTCCAATGGCTGTTACGTTGATCTTTTTGGGTTTAGTAATACTAAAAAATAGCTCATTATCAAAATTTAAGTAGCCGTCATCTAACTGTAATTTACCCCGGAATGAATTGGTATTCGGAATTGTAAATTCTACTGCTGAAGCGGTATTATTATTCAAAATAAATGAAGATTTACCGGCTAATATATTGTCATTATATAAAGATATTGATATATTTTCCTCGTTTTTTCCATAACCCTTAATATTTGTTTTAAGCGTAATACTTTCGTTATTTTGACTACTTATATTAACACTGTCAATGCTTATATTATTAGTTTGTGTAGGAACTAGTTGTGTGATATAGTAATTATTTAAACTGTCAAGAACGTTAACATCGTTAAAATTAGTGGACTGAAAATCTGACACTAAAAAAATGTTATTGGGTTTATTAGCAACCTTATCTTTATTTGTAATACCGTTTTTTATTTTAAACAAAACTGCATTTAAATCCATTTTTATCGGATGATAATCTATAGATAACAAAGTGTTTTTAATGTCTTTTGCTGATAGATTAGTATAAGCCTTGTCATTGGTAAATAAATGAATGTTCTCCAATTTTGATGTACCAATTACAATATCTTGTACAGCCCTTTTTAAAAGCTCTCCGTCTGTAGCTTTGGCCTGCATACTAAATGAGTTATCGAGATAAATATAAGTATCAGTCGCTATATTGTTTTTTGATTTACTTATATACGGAAAAGCAAAAGCGATAATTAATGCAGTAAATAATAAAAGTCGAGTAAAAAGGATCAATAATTTCTTTATTCTAGAACTTTTACGTGTTTGTAATTCTACTGCTTTTAAAAATTTAATATTAGTAAATGGTACTTTTTTGAAACGCCTTAATTGGAATAAATGAACAATAATCGGAATGATAAGCAATAGTAAAGCGAAAAGAATTTCAGGATGCTTAAATTGCATTGTTCTAAAAGATTTGTCAAAAATAATCATTTTATGTAGAATAGAAAGTAAACAACGGAAAAATAAAATGCTATATTTGGTAAGGTTTCATTTAATATTAAGTCAAATCTAACAGCACAAAATTTTATCTATGAAAAATCTATCAACCCTAATAATTGCTTTCTTGTTAACCGTATCTTTTTCGGTACGATCTCAAAACATGACGAATAGTGACCTTGAAAAAATAATTTATGTGGTTGCTGATAGTTTACGTGGTGATACCGGCAATTGGCAATTTATGATAAAAGATAGGATATTGGTATGTGTTACGGATGAAAACAATAATAGAATGCGTATAATGTCTCCTATAATAGAGCAGAAGAAATTAGCTTATACAGATATGTTAAAATTAATGGAAGCTAATTTTCATACGGCATTAGATGTTAAATATGCAATTTCCAATGATCTGTTATGGTCTATATATATTCATCCACTTAAAGAACTTAGCAAGGATGAAGTTTTGAGTGCTATCAATCAAGTTTATTCTGCAGCATTGACCTATGGTACAACTTATAATAGTACTAGTTTATCTTTTCCAAATAAAAGAGAGGAAGATCAAGCAGAAAAAGCTAAGAAGAAAATTTAATTTTAACTGTTTAGCTAAAATTAAATCACCTTTCATTAATAGTCCGTTTTAATTCTTTTATCGTAGGGTACTTTAAATTGATATAGCACATCTTCGTCAAGTTTACCGTCGAGTACATCTAAACCATACACTATTTTTTTAGGATCGTCATATACAAAGGTGCCAAAAATTCTATCCCAAATAGAAAATATATTTCCGAAATTAGTATCGGTCCATGGTCTTTCAAAATGATGGTGAAATTTATGGGTATAAGGTGTTACAAATACATAACTTAACGATTTATCCAGCCAACTGGGCATGGTTATATTCGCATGTGTAACATAAGTAAAAAATATTGTTGCAATGCGATATACCATATAAAATGCAAAGGGAGCACCGAGTAAAACTACTGCTATTAAAGCAAAAACTTCTCGCATTACATAATCACCAGGATGATGTCTTGTACCTGTAGTTGCATCAACTTTAGTGTCACTATGATGTATCATATGATGTCTCCACATCCAGGAAACTTTATGTAATAAATAATGGACAATATATTGGGCCACAAAATCTAAGAAAAGGATAGCAATTAATAATTCGGCCCAAATAGGTAGCTCTGTTAAATGTAAAATACCAATTTCATTGATAGTGATATAATTAAAAACACTAATTGTAGCAATACTAAAAAGGATATTTATGACTAGAGTAGTGGCTAAAAAGATAAGATTTACACCTGCATGTTTCCACTTTTTATACTTTAAATTAAATAAAGGGGAGATGCTTTCAAGTGACCAACTAAATAAAAGACAAGCTATTATCCAAATTAATTTTTGCCATGAAGGCATTTGTTCGAAGAATGTTAAAAATAATTCCATAAAAACAAATATAGGATTTTATGAATATAAATAAAGTACCGACACCTTAAAAAAAGAAAAGCCTACTTTAAAAAGTAGGCTTTGTAAGATTATTTAATCGTAATTATTTCCTCACTTTTTGTTTTAATAAAGCGATTTCAATTACTTCTTTCATAGTATCAACATAATGGAATTTTAATCCTTTAAGATATTGAGGTTTAATCTCATCAATATCTTTTTGATTGTCTTTACACAAAATAATTTCTTTGATATTTGCTCTTTTAGCCGCCAAGATCTTTTCTTGAATACCACCTACAGGTAATACTTTTCCTCTTAAAGTAATTTCACCTGTCATTGCTAATTTTGATCTAACCTTACGACCTGTAAATACAGAGACTAAAGAAGTTAACATCGTTATACCTGCACTTGGACCATCCTTAGGAGTTGCTCCTTCCGGAACGTGCATATGTACATTATGCTTCTCTAAATCTGTGAGAGTAATACCAAAATCTTCAGCATTTGCTTTAATAAATTCCATTGCTATAGTAGCAGACTCTTTCATTACTTTACCTAAATTACCCGTAATTGTAAGGGTGCCTTTTCCTTTTGACAGGATAGACTCAATAAATAAAATATCGCCACCAACGCTTGTCCAGGCCAACCCTGTTACTACACCAGCCACCGAATTATCTTCATATTTATCACGTTCTAAACGTGCCGGACCTAAGATTTTAACAATATCTTCATTAGAGATCTTCGTATTATAATCCTGTTCCATTGCTATTGACTTAGCTGCAAAACGCACCACTTTTGCTAGTTTTTTATCTAAGCCTCTCACTCCAGATTCACGCGTATAACCCTCAACTATTTTTTCTAATTGAGGTTTGCCTATTTGTAAATGTTTTGAAGTCAATCCGTGCTCTTTTAATTGCTTTGGTAACAAGTGCTTTTTAGCAATTTCAATTTTTTCTTCAATAATATAACCATTTACATCGATAATTTCCATCCTATCACGCAAAGCCCAAGGAATATTACCCAATGTATTTGCGGTTGCGATAAATAATACTTTAGACAGGTCATATCCTACTTCTAAATAATTATCATGAAAATCTGTATTTTGTTCAGGATCAAGAACTTCTAACATCGCTGAAGAAGGATCACCACTATGGCTACTTGCTAATTTATCAATTTCATCGAGTACAAAAACAGGGTTTGATGTGCCCGCCTTTTTTACACTTTGAATTATTCTACCCGGCATGGCACCAATATATGTTTTTCTATGTCCACGTATTTCAGCCTCATCTCGCATACCACCTAAAGACATGCGTACATATTTTCTACCTAAAGACTCGGCAATAGACTTTCCTAATGAGGTTTTACCAACTCCCGGAGGTCCATATAAACAAATAATAGGAGATTTCATATCACCTTTTAGTTTTAACACAGCCAGATGCTCAATTATTCTATCTTTAACTTTATCAAGCCCGAAATGATCTCTATCTAATATTTTTTGAGCACGTTTTAAGTCAAATTTATCTTTCGAGTATTTGTCCCAAGGTAATTCTAACAGTAGATCTAAATAATTGCGTTGTACTGAATATTCAGCTACTTGTGGGTTCATTCGCTGTAAACGACCCAATTCTTTGTCAAAAGTATCAGCAACTTCTTTGCTCCATTTTTTCTTCTTTGAAGCGACACGCATTTCTTCAATATCTTCATCATATGATACACCACCCAATTCTTCTTGTATGGTTTTCATTTGTTGATGTAAATAATATTCACGTTGTTGCTGATCCATATCTTCTCGTACTTTAGAATGGATCACATTTTTAAGTTCAAGACGTTGCAATTCAGCATCCATTTTCTTTAAGGTTGCTAAGGCTCTATCCTTTAAATTACTAATTTTTAATAATTCTTGTTTTTCCGCAACATTTAAGTTCATGTTAGAAGAAACAAAGTTTATTAAGAATGAATTGCTTTGAATATTTTTAATCGCAAAACTTGCTTCGGTTGGTAGATTCGGATTTTCTTTAATTATTTTTAAGGATAAATCTCTAATAGAATCGATAATTGCTGAAAATTCACTGTCAGTTGCATCAGGATGATCTTCAACCAACTCTTTGGCAGTAGCTTTAATGTATGGTTCGGTTTGAGTGAATTCACCCACTTCAAATCGCTTAGTCCCCTGAATAACTACCATTGTATTACCATCAGGCATTTTTAGCATACGTAATATTCTAGCTACAGTACCTATTTTGTGTAGGTCCTTTTGTGTAGGATTCTCAATAGCCTCATTATTTTGTGCTACAACACCAATTGTCTTTTTACCGGCATTGGCCTCTTTTAATAGTTTGATAGATTGGTCTCTACCTGCAGTAATAGGTATTACCACACCTGGAAACAGTACCGTATTCCTTAATGGCAGAATTGGTAAGGTATCAGGTACATTTTCTTTTTTTATCTCTTCTTCATCCTCCGGAGTCATTAATGGAATTAACTCCGCTTCATCATCGAGTATATGTTGAAGTGACAGACTGTCAATGTTTATAAATTTTGGATCGCTCATAAGTTATTATAGGTCAATATGACATTAAACGTTCATTACTTAATAATCATATACAAAGGTTAAATAAATAACTAATTAATAATCAAATAGTTGTATATTTAAAATTGTATTTTCATATAGTAAAGTTCAATAGTTATGCCATTACAGCTTTTTGCTTGTTAAATAATATGTTAATGGAATAATAAATTATTTTTACATAAGTGTAACAGATTAAATACTCATTTGTCTTTAAGATAGAAACGATTCATTGCATAAAAATAGTCAACATATAACCAAACTTTTGCAGCGCTGTGAAAAGAATGAACAAAGTGCTCAATTCGAAATCTATAAGCTGTATTATAAAGCAATGTTTAATACTTCGCTTAGGATTTTAAAAGACAGCTTTGAAGCTGAGGATGTAATGCAAGAATCGTTTCTCGTTGCATTCACAAAATTGGGCACTTTTAAAGGTGAAGTAACTTTTGGTTCATGGTTGAAAAGAATAGTAATTAATAAAAGTATTACCCATTTAAGAAAGAATAATAAGTATGAAGAAGTTTCTTTAGATGTTGTGCCAGAACAAAGCGATAGTGTAGAAGAAAGTAATGATTATGCTATGCTAAAAGCAACAGAAGTTATTGAAGCAATTAATGAATTGAAAGATAATTATAGAATGGCACTAACATTGAATTTGATAGAAGGTTATGATTATGAAGAGATCGCTCAAATTATGGAAATAACTTATCAGAATAGTAGAACAACAATTTCAAGAGCAAAAAATAAATTACGTCAAATATTAGTAGTGAATCATGAAGGATAAATTAGAACAACGGTTTAAAGATTTAGAAGGTCAGTTTGACATAGAAGAACCTAGATTAGGGCACTTTGACAGATTTGAAGTGAAACTTGCTAGACAAACTTCAAAACAAACTAAATGGAATCCTAATACATGGAAATGGTTAGCTATTGCAGCTTCGATAGCTCTTATTTTCACACTTGGTTTAGGTAATTATTCGCCAAAAGTAGGATTAGAACTGGCAGACGTTTCGCCAAAAATGGAAGAAACCCAAAGCTTTTTTGTTTCAACAATACAGCAAGAAATTGAGCGTATAAATTTAAAGCGCAGTGATGACAAT
>Ga0209633_10005368_pt1 | contig 11255 bp, 11 predicted proteins | sample Cruoilmetagenom1_FD_187290 | JGI IMG/M metagenome (GOLD analysis project Ga0209633, IMG submission 187290) | Oil polluted marine microbial communities from Coal Oil Point, Santa Barbara, California, USA - Sample 1 (SPAdes) (version 2) | ecosystem: Environmental > Aquatic > Marine > Oil seeps ... | reverse complement strand
ATCGGAATTATTACAATGCTGAAGACGTTTCCAGATATTACAGAAACAATGGTTAATACAACCAGTATCTTTTCAGTTATAAAAAGTATTTCTACTAGCATATATTTTATTACTTTAATAGTAATGCTAATATTGTTTAGTATTAAAATATTTAAGAAAGCTAATAACGTGAATTAAGAGAGCTCCCAAGCATCGCAAATAATTAAATTCAGAACTGATTTTATGTCAAATAGCACAGCTGTACGCAAATTACTATGAATGTCCTATAATGTACTGTAATATGTTACTTTGCTTTGATGAAAGCTTTTACATGCAATATCTTCTTTGATTTTTTTCTTCCTAAAAGTTTCTTTAAAAATGTAATGAAATACTCTTTTTGTAGCAAGGATAGAGGAGTGGAAGCGAAATGTGTGTGGAATGGCTAAATAACAATCATTTCATTCTTAACCAATCTTAAATTTAATAATTTCTTCTTAAAAAATATAATTCTTCTAAAAATAGGGGAAATATCCCCTAAAAATTACAGGGAAAATACCCCTTAAAAAAGGGGAAAAATCCTGTTGACTTCATAATCTATTCTTCCTAAATTTCAAAACTGCAATTAAACCCTACACAAATGAAAAAAATAATTCTCCTTTTACTTTCTTTATGCCATTGCACTATTGTATTTACTCAAGAGAATATGCAAGAAATTGATTGGCAGTAATTACTCACTTCAAATGAAAAAACATTTAATATATTTATTTCTTTTCGTTTCACCAATGCTTTTTTCCCAAGAATTAGACACCTTGAGTCGTGATAAATTATTTGAAATCATCAACAAAAAACACTCATTAGATACAACTAGTGTTTTTTACAACTTGTATATAGGAAAGGAAACAAGAAGAATTCAAGAAAGTCATAGTTATATAGATGGTCACATTGAAAGAAAAGACTCTTCAAGAGTAAAATTTAAAGTAGTTGAATCAAAATATTTAATTGAAAGAGTTAGTGCTTTTCTTGGTGACGCTTTATACTTCATTATTACGTATAATGAAGATACAAAGTATTATGAAGAGTATTTCATTCATTATGATGAAAATGTAAAACTCTCTAAAAGGTTAGGAATAAGAAATAGAAACACTATAGTTTGGTTTGATGAAAGTTTAAAAAACATGACAAGTATTGCTCAATACAGTAAGAATAATATATTTGAATCTTATTATTCTTATTGTTGTTTTGATAACCTTATTTATACTAAATCTACCTCTATCACCTATAGAAAAGTTAATTATCAGTATCATAGAAATTGGTAGTAGAATTTAAAAGGGGTAGCCGAAAACCTTTTAGAGTAGGCAGTAAATAAATAATACATTATGTACAAAATAGTAAAATTAGACCACAAACAAGGAAAATGGGTGGAAGTTTCGGAATTAAATTCACTTAAAGAATTTTCGACAGATGAAAGCAATGTTTATGTTTTTTATGTTGGAGAACTGCCAATAGATAAAAATGAACAAAACGAAATTATTGAAAATGTAATTAAGGCAAACAAAAATAAAATAAATAGAGTTACTATAGGAGCTAAATTGACTTCCATGGATAGTGATACAAGTCCAAGTAGTTGCCCTGGTAGCTGTTGGTGTATTGTTGATGGAGGTTCGAGATATTGTGAAACTTGTTATTGTAATGGAAATGGATACTGTTGGTGTGTTAGATGTAGTGGAAGTTGTTAAAAAATATTACCAACAAAGACGTATGAAACATAATGCGAGCCATTGTAAAATTAATGGCTCTTAAAATATTTTTTGTATATTTTACTCATAATCAATTAATCATAAATAAGTGGTTAATTCCTAAAAAAAAGATTCAGGTAAAAGCCCCTAAAAAAGGGAAACCCTATTGATTTGTTCCATAGCAGTTTGTAACTTGAGATCAAGTTATATACTATTTGAGTCATAAAAAATTAATTGGGTATCGATTTTCATAATAAAATTCTTGCTTTTATAAGTTATGTTTTTCCATGCCTTGAATATATTTTAAATACAACAGAGTTTGAAGTTGGAAGTTTACCCGACATTCTTAATTCGAAAAGTAAGATTGTCTCAAATAAAAGATTGATTAATGAAGGCTTATTGTCCATAAAAGAATAACTGCTATGAAGCAAATAAAAAAAAACGCTACCTTAATTATTATTTTTCTCGTGATTGCGAATATTATGCAAGGGCAAGAAGAAAAACTTAATGATACTATCGTAACCAAAAAAGTGATAGATACTAAAAAGGAACAAATCTTAACTCTTGAATGGGATGATTATTTTTATAAATATAAAAGCATAAAAAATAGTAAGGAAAGGACATGGTATAGATTGGCTCCCTTGGAACACATTGAAGCCGATAAAGGTTTCTTGAAAATCTATGGATATGTCCCAAAGAAATATGATCTACCCGATGATAAATACAATGAATTCTATAAAGGTCTAGATAATAATTTGTTACATACTATAAAGCTTAAGGTTCCAAAATCTAAGACTTTTCATTATTCTCGCTGGGGAGACATTGCTAACACAAATAAAAGATATTGGAGGAATGCTTTTTCTTTAATAACAGTCCCAGTTAAAGTAAGACGGCAATCAGGAAATGTGCCTAGAAGGACCACTAGTGGTTTAAGTAACCTTGGTGTAAATTGGGATCTCGGATTCAAGAAATGGAGTTGGTTCTATATAAGTGGAAAAAAAAATTCAATAAGGATTTCCGGCGGTTTTTTATTAGCGCCTTCAGTAGAGAAAGTAAAGGTTTCGGAGCGCAGAAATGCTCTTGAGGATGCTACCGATTTAAACCAATTATTCCTTAGTTTCGGAACGACACTTAGCTTAGTAATAAATGATATTACCTTTGTATTTGTTCCTGTGGGTTTTGATTTTGCTACAGATAGCACAGGTAAATCATGGGTTTTTAATCAAAAAAGATGGTGGGGTTTTGGGATTGGTATCGAAACCAAATCATTGGGAGCTGTTTTTAGTAAATAACATCTTATCCATTGTTTAGAAACTTATTTTTAAATTTTATACTCTTGTGGTGGCAATCAACGAGAATCTCATATTATCAAATAAATAATTAATCTAAAAGCTTTAATACATTTAACAACTAAAAAATTACGAACAATGAATTACGATAGTAGAATTAAAGAATTAATGTCAAAATTTAATATTTCAAAAGATGTGATTGTTGAAATTGAAAAAAATTTATTATTAGATTTAGAAGAAAACGGGTTTCTAACAAATTGCAGTGGAGTTCCTAATGGATGTGATCAATCAAAATGCAAATCAAATCAGACTTGTAAGGAAGCTCGATATGGCAATTGTTACTGTGTTAATAATTAAGTTTTTGTATGAATCTACCAGTGGCTGATTCATAATCAAAAGTATCCTATAATATACCGTGTGGCGCCTGCCCCATGCCACGATACGGGGTTATTTTGCTTTTCTAAAAGCGAAATAATACACATCCCTTCTGTAAAGTTTTCTTCAAAGTTTATTAAACGAATGTAATGAAACACTCTTCTTGCGATAGGGTAGTAGAGTAGGACAAAATGTGTATGAAATGACTATTTATATCATTATTATATGGAAAAAGAATCATTAATCTAATAAAATAATAATGCCCGTTATTATCTATATTATAAACAAGTGTAAAAAATTGTAAATTTAATCTTAAATTAGATCTGAAATTTTATTAAAACTTATTATATAAATTATGTCTTTTAGAATCTCGGACTTATTTAGCTATGTGTTAATTCCTTTAGTCCTTATCTTGGTGATACTATTACATCAATATTTTTATACTAGAGATGATGGATTTATTTGGTACGAGAACTTAGGTGTGTCTTTGAATTTGATAGCTATTAGTTTGTTGGCTCCATTATTATTCACTGATAATTTGTATAGTATAAAATTTTTCAGATTGGATAAGGCTTTAAACAGTTTTAAAGAAGGCGGGGCCAATGAAATAAGAGAGTATTGTTTTAATGTCCCTTATGATAATCACAAAGAAATAAGAAGATTAGATTGGCAATTAGCAATTATTGCAGTCTATTCCTTTTCTTCTTTAAACTACGCCGTTCAATATGAGATTGAATCGGAATGGTGGTTTTCGAGCCTGTTAATAGGTTTCACTAATTGTGTATTAGTCTGGATAGTCATTTTTTCAAAAGTTACGATAAATGATAACCCGAAGATTGAAAAAAATATTTTTTAGAAATGGATATTGGTCTGATTATATTAATGGTAGCGTTCGTTGGTGTTTGTCTGTATGTTATTTATGATAATCGTACACGTTACAGTCGAAAATCTCTGAATAAGGTAGACAGTAATACGAATTCAGCAAATTTTGACCCTGAATCTGAAAACCCATATTCTTCTAATTTAATGATTGCAATTACAAAAAGTAACGACGATTCTGTTATAAAGGGAGATAGAATACCCTCTTCTACGAATAAGGATGAGTCTGATATTTTTTCAGAATCAAATGATTTTTCCTTAAGTATAGATATAGATGAGGAAATTGTTAGCAATACAAAGTCTGATTATGTTAAAATATTAGATGATAATATTTTAATTATTAAATACCTTGAAGGAAACGAAAAATCTTTGGAAGTCTTAGTCGATAAACATAAACAAAGAATTTACAGTTTTATTTATTCTAAAATACTTGATAAAGATATATCTGAAGATATTTTTCAAGATACTTTTATTAAAGTTCTCTCTATTTTAGGGTCTGGCAATTACAATAAAAAAGATGTTTTTTTACCTTGGGTAATGCGAATTTCGCATAATTTAATAATTGACCATTTTAGAAAAAGCAATAGGCTTCCATCATTTAAAAGTACTGAAGAATTCGATATATTTTCAGTTCTAGGTGACAGATCTTTGAAAGCTGAAAAACAAGTTGCCAAGAATCAAATTCATGAGAGCATTGATAAATTGATAGAACTATTACCTGAGGATCAAAAAGAAGTGTTGATCATGCGCATTTATAAGGATATGAGTTTTAAAGAAATATCTGAAAGTACAGGTGTAAGCATTAACATAGCATTGGGTAGAATGCGTTATGCATTGATAAATTTGAGAAAGGTTATTGATTCAAAACAAATTGTCAAATGAATATACACTGGCCAGTACGCGCCGTTCTTCTTAAATGGTGAATTTACGATTGGGGAGTAGGCACTGGAAATGGGATTTTTAAAGAATTAAACTATGACTTCTCAGGAAATTAAAAAGCAACTCGAACCTTTGTTAACAAATTATGTAATTGAATTAAAGAAAATTGAAAATCTGTTAACCGACGAAATATTGTATTATAAGGATAATCATCCTGATTGGTTAAAAAATAATGATTTTAGACTAGGTTCCTTCTCAAGAATTCTGTCTGCAATTATAGCTTCAAAATTTACTGCGACTAAAACACTAGATTACCTTAATAGTGAAAAATGGGAAAATGATTTTAGAGATAAATATATTCCAGAACCTTGGAAAGAGGCAGATTATTTTGGGCATTTTAAAGATATAGCAATGCTTATTAGGTTCTATGCTTTTCATTCAATTTATTCACAGGTTGAAACTACAAATAGAATAATAATGAGAGAGAAAAACCTTAGAACAAATTCAAAGCCTGGTTACATAGTTAATGAAATCACTAAAACATATGACGAAGGATTTATAAAATTTATTGATTTTATTAGAAATGCTATTCATACTAACGGTTATCATTTTCCAAAAAACGCAAATAACAATAAGTGGGAGTATAACTTTAAAGGTAACGATTTTTATTTTGAAATAGGTGAACCTATTGAACTTGATTTTGATAATATTATTAATATAATGAACGAAATGATAGATGCTTTAGTAAATACATTAAGACACGAAGAAATTGTAAAAATAAAGATTGTACCAGATTTAACCTGATGTAACTAATGTAATTTGTGGATTGTTAAAATTGAGGATGGATAAGCAATTTTTATAAAAGTATTTTTTTAACATTGATTAATCTAAAAATTTAGATAAAATAGTTTAATTTATTAATTATCAATATTTTACATTTTATTTAAAATAAAAGTATCATATGACTATTTAAAATTTTATCTTTGAAATAATTTACTCAGCCAAAAAGATTAACTTTATGAATTTTACTGCTCCTTTTGAAAACTTGCCTGTTAGTGATGAATGGACTTTTAAAAATGTAAAATCAACAGAACAATGGACACATGGATATCATAGATATCCTGCCAAATTCTTACCTAATATTGTAAAAAAAATTATTGAGGATTACACATTAGATGGTGATATTATAGCGGATTTATTTGCAGGTTGCGGAACTACTTTGGTTGAGTCCAAAATACATGGAAGAAAGTCTGTTGGTGTCGATATAAATCCCGTTGCTCAACTTATTGCTAGGGCAAAGATAAACCCTATAAGTCCAGAACTACTTGAGGATATTTTTTCTAAGTTAAAGGATAAAATTGAATTGTATAATGAAAATGAATTTATTAATGTTGATAAACATGATAGAATAGACTATTGGTTCTTTCCAGAAGCAAAATTCAAAATAGCATTTCTCTATAAAATAATTTCCGAGTTAGAAGAGTTAAAAAAGATTGAAGATTTCTTCTTGGTTGCTCTTTCTAATATCCTAAAGAACTGTTCAAAATGGTTGCAAACTAGTACAAAACCGCAAATTGACCCAGATAAAATACCAACCGAAGTTTTTAAGGCCTTTAATAGACAAGTAAAGATGATGCAAAAAAAGAATAAAATATTCTTTGAAAAGTTGGATGAACTTAATTACTCATCTGTGGAATCAAATATTTTTTTAGAAGATGCTCGAAATACTTCAATTAAATCTGAATCAATAAGCGCAGTTATAACTTCACCGCCTTATGTTACTTCCTATGAATACGCAGATTTACATCAACTGACGGCATATTGGTTTGATTATGTTACCAATTTATTAAAATTTAGAAAAAATTTTATTGGAACTTTTTATTCTTATGGAAAAAATCTCAAATCTTCATCTATTTTGGCTCAAAAAACCATTGATAAACTAAAAAATGAACATCTGAGAACAGCTAAAGAGGTAGCGAATTATTTTAGTGATATGGAAAAAGTGTCTAATGAAATGTTCAGAATACTTAAAGATGAGGGGCAAGCTTTCATTGTTATTGGAAATACTACGTTTAAAAACGTTAAAATTCAGTCTGCTGAAATATTTAGCGAATTATTAAAATTAAGCGGATTTTCAGTTGACAACGTTATTAAGCGATCAATTCCTCACAAACTCATTCCTACAATTAGAGATAAAACCACAGGTAGATTCACAACTGTTGCTAATAAAAATAGCAAAAAGGTATATCCCGAAGAATACATAATTATAGCCAAGAAAATATGAGTATAAACATTGAGTCCGCGGGAGAAAAAATCGATGAAATTCCTGTAGAAATTAGTTTCAGGATAATTGAACTGTTTTCAGCTGGTCTATATTCAAGCCCTAACAAGGCGTTTGAGGAATTAGTAAGCAACTCCTATGATGCATTTGCTAATAAAGTTTGTGTATCGGTACCTAATGATGCAACAACACCAAATTCGTTCATATGGGTCTGTGATAACGGTGAAAGTATGGATACTGATGGTCTAAAGCAACTTTGGAAAATCGGATCCTCAAATAAGCTTAAAAGTCGAGATAATAATAAAAGGCTTCAAATTGGCAAATTTGGTATTGGAAAATTAGCCACCTATGTTTTAGCTAGAAAACTTACCTACATCTGCAAGACAGACTCTGGTGATTATCTTGCGGTAACAATGGACTACTCCAGAATTGACAAGAATCACGATAGTGGTGAGATACACTTGGATGAAAGAAAATTGAAACTTGATGAAGTAAAGGAAATTTTGGAACCTTTCATAAGTATTTCAGGTCAAAACTTACTGGATTTCGAGCTTTGGGGTGAAAATGCAGAAAAAAATTGGACATTTTGTATCATGACTGAATTAACACCAAAATCGTCAGAAATAAAACTTGGCAGATTAAAATGGATTTTACGTACAGCCTTACCTCTAAACCCAAATTTCTCTTTGTTCTTTAATGGCGCTAAGTTAGAACCATCTAAGGTAGATGATAAGGAGCTTAAAACTTGGGTAATTGGAAAAGATGATAAAACTGCTGACAAATTTTTTGAGGCCTCTACAGATTTAGACGACAGACCTGTTGTGAATTTTGAAAACCTAAAGAATGTGAGAGGAGAGTTTCGTTTATTTGAGGACTCTCTAGTAGCTGGTAAATCTGCCGATTGGGGTAGAAGCAACGGGATTTTCCTAATGGTAAGAGGAAGGTTAGTGAACATGGATGATGGTTTACTCGGTATGCAGGCTTTTCAACACGGTACATTTAATAGACTTCAGGTAATCATACAAGCAGATGGTTTAGATGATAAAATTACATCTACTAGAGAATCCATTCAAGAATCAAAACCATTGGCCCAACTAAGGGATTATATTAAAAAGAAATTTAATAGTGAAGTGAAGCCTTTTTGGGAAGAATATCAGAAGGAGGATGAGAATAAGAATCGAGCTTCTACTAAATTATTCAATAGCTCAGGGAGTTTATCTCGAAGACCTTTATTAGCGTTAACAAGAAAATATTTCGAAGGAAATATTTCTAATTTGATGTATACGGTAATACCGGACAATCTTACTGAAGATAGAAAAAAAGAAGTCCTTAAGATTTTAGAAGACGATTTAACAAGTGAAACTGGAATAATCAAAGATGTGGTTGCTTGGGAAATAATGAATCCTGATGACCCTATTGCCAAATTTGATTTAATTTCAGGAAAAGCCAAAATCAACCTTTTACATCCATTTTTTGCAAATTTCAGTGATGAAATTAAAACTACTTTACCATTTGAACTTATAGCTCTTACTGAAATTTTAACTGAAGCACATTTAATAGAATTGGGAGTCGATGAAGATATCACTCACCAGATATTAAAGAGACGAGATCAACTTTTAAGGGAATTTACCTATAGTGATCGACCTAATGCCCCAGGTGTGGCTATAATGTTAAGAGATTCCTTAGCAGATTCGATTGGGTTAGAAAATGCAGTATATCATGCCTTTAATAATTTGGGCTATGAAACGACTAAAATTGGAGGGAAGGGTACTCCAGATGGTCGTGCAGTTGCTAGATTGGGCTACAAAGTTGAAGGTGTTAGTTCAGAATATTCATTAGTATACGATGCTAAAAGCACAGGTAAAGAAAGAATTGCATCTGCTACTGCTAAGATGGCTACTTCTGTAAGACATAGAAAAGATTATAAAGCAAATTATTCGTGTATTATTGCAAAAGATTTTGAAGGAGCAGTAAATACTGATTCGGCTGTAAATAAAGAAGCTAGACAACAAAAAGTATCATTATTCAGAGCGAAAGATTTTATTAAACTTCTATTAGTTTCTGCTCCAAAACAATTGGGCCTTTTAGATTTAGAAGATTTATTTAAAAATTGTCATACAGTAATTGAAACTTCAAAATGGATTGCAAATCTAGAACAGAAGGAGATAAAAAAAGGTCCCATTAAAGAACTTCTTGAAACGGTTTTCCTTCTTCAAAAAGATGATACAGAACCCGCTGAATTGGCCGCAATAAGACATAAAATGAAAGATAACTATACCTATTTGAAGGATATTTCGAAGGATGATATTAGATCTTTAGTGCTTAGTCTAGAAAGATTGGTTCCTGGTTATCTTAGCCTAGAAAATGAAATAGTTAGTATTCAAGCGAAACCTGAAAAAATCTTAGATTCAATAACTCATGTAACTGCTCACGATATTGCTCCTGAATTTAGAGCAGCTTATGTAAGTGCTTTCGATAATATGTAGTAGCAGAAAAAGAACTAATGTAAAAAACGACCTCATAAAATTTTGGTTAAAACGATAGGTGAGTGGCGCGTCCATATTATAAGCGCCGGTTCTTAATTTTTAATATTAAAATGTTATTTATCAAATAGTTACACTGTTTTTTGATAATTCCAACGCTTCTTATAATATAGCAAAACGAGCCGTAATTGTTTCCAAAATTAGATGCAGCCTTGAATTTTTGTTTCTTTTGTTTTAAGACACTATTTTAAAGAATTGATTGAGTATCAATTTTTAAAATACCTAATAATGAAAGAAGAAAAAGAAACATCAATTAGAATACTACAGTTAACAAGTGTATAGAAATTTACTCGAAGATAAATTTTATACTCTTGCGGAAACCCAACAAGAAGCCAGTAAAACTTTTTATAACGAAATTATTCTTAATTACACGAATTAATATATAATCTAAAAGGTTAGCTTTTTTTTTGGCGTTGGCAAGCGATGGATAATTGTGTGTAAAATAAATTGCCAGAGCAATTTGATTTTATTAAAGCTATCGAGTCCCGAGTACTCGTGTTAGGCGGCAATTTTACATAACGTCAAATTATGGGACAAATTTGAAACGAGAGGTTTCTTAGAAATGCCTAAGTATTCATGAGCTCATTTAAAAAATAATATTAACCAAGCGAATAATCGTTTATTTGAAAAATTATTGAGTATAGTACAGAATATTAAATTTAAATGAAATCTAAATTTTAGGTAAAACGAATATTTGATGACCCAAGTACTGAATTTTAAATGATAGAATAAATTCTTTGGGATGTTTTACATAGTATAATTATAGGATCTAATGTAACTTGTAGTTTGATTAGCCGTAAATTAACTTTAACATAATTGTACGTTATACAGCTAAAGCACTATAACACAATTATGTGTAAATAGCCTGAAATACGGCTATACGCGAATTTACTACAATTGTCCTATAATCAATATTATGTTAAATAGAATAAATCAAGACGAACTATTCTCATCTCCTTACATAAAAATAGTATCATCAATTCTCATTAGCAATCTCTTCGATCTCTAATGCTTTTATTTCACCATCATAATTAATCTGCGTTCTCTCAGAACTGTTTACATACATACTGGCCCTATGATTTGGAAAAATATATATTAGAATATCATAAATTTCATTGTCACGTTTTTGTTTTACTCTAAAATGCATCTCAACACGTTGCTTAGTGGCATTATATGTAATTTCCTTCATCATAGGCGTATCATTAAAACTGATGCCTCCCTCATTATTTCCAAAATTATTACCAAAGCGGCGTTCTCCAAAATATGGTAAATACGCAGAAATGGTATCTCCTTT
>Ga0209633_10005367_pt1 | contig 11256 bp, 14 predicted proteins | sample Cruoilmetagenom1_FD_187290 | JGI IMG/M metagenome (GOLD analysis project Ga0209633, IMG submission 187290) | Oil polluted marine microbial communities from Coal Oil Point, Santa Barbara, California, USA - Sample 1 (SPAdes) (version 2) | ecosystem: Environmental > Aquatic > Marine > Oil seeps ... | reverse complement strand
CAATATCTATTTCAGCATTAAGATATTTTTTATCTACCAGATATTCTTTAATAATCCGTTTAGAACTATTAAATAAATTTTCGGTTACCTGCTTACCTCTTTTTATATCAAGAGCTTCTTTTATATCTTCAACTTCAGACTTCTTTAATCCATGTATTTCAAAATCAGACAAGCGACTTCGTTCCTGCAAATAAATATTTAAAGTAATGCTATCCAGTTTTATTTCTGATGCAGTTATTTTTACATCAGAGAAAAGTCCTTGTCCCCACAATTTTTCGATTGCTTTTGTTATGACATCACCTGGAACTTCAATTTTTTGTCCTGCGGCTAACCCCGAAAGATTTATTAAAATTCTTTCATCAAGATATTTAATCCCTGAGACAGTAATATCTTTTATTATATAATCTTTAGGTTTTTTATAATCAATTACATCTAGTGTTGAATAATCAACTTCTTGTGCAAGTATTATAGAGGAAATAAAAATTACAACAAACGTGCTTATTAATTTCTTAAACATTCTTCATTCAACTATTAAAATTAAACTAATTTTTTATCTATTCACTAATCTTTCCAAATCTTCTTTCTCTTTTCTGATAATCTAGAATTCCTTTATAAAGATCTGGTTTTCTATAATCTGGCCATAAAACATCTGTAAAATAAAGTTCTGTGTAAGCAATTTGCCAAATTAAAAAATTACTTATTCTATATTCTCCACTTGTCCTAATTAATAAATCAGGATCTGGTATTTCTTTTGTATTTAAATACGATTCAAAGAATTTATCATCGATATCTTCTGGTTTAATATCTTTTTTACCATTATCAAGAACTATATTCCTAACAGCATTTAATATTTCCCATCGAGCACTATAATTTAGCGCAAGAACTAATGATAGTCCAGTATTATCTGATGTTATGTCAATGAGCTTTTTTAAATTAAACGATACATTTTTTGGCAAGCCATCTGTATCACCAATAGTCATTAAACGAACGTTATTCTTAATTAGTGTGTCGGCTTCAGATTCAATTGTAGAAACAAGCAAACCCATTAAAGCATCTATCTCTTGTTTTGGTCTACCCCAATTCTCTGTAGAAAATGCATATAATGTGAGGTATTTAACACCTAATTCCGCTGCTCCTTCAACAACATCTCGAACAGCTTTTACCCCATTTTTATGCCCAAAAATTCTTTGGTTTCCTTTCTTCTTCGCCCATCTACCGTTTCCGTCCATGATGATGGCTACATGCTCTGGAAGATTCTTTATATCAATTTGCTCTTTAAACTCCATCTAAAATTAATTCTGATATGTAGGACATTTAATCTTATCTCTTGTAATTTTATATGTTAAAAAGAAACCACAAAACGAATACCAATCATCGTTATGTATTACAGGCGTATGATTATCGTCCTGAATATTAATTACACCATCTATTTGATCGTTAAAAGTTTTGCGATAACTCCATTCTAAGCCAAGAGTTAAGCGCTCAAAGATATTATATTTAATTCCTAATCCAAAAGGAATTGTTATTGGATTTTCAAACCCTCCAGAACTAAGTAATATATTTGCTCCAACACCAACAAATATAAAGGGTGTAAACCTTTCGTTATTCTTTTTTATATACCCAGAACTAGTGTAAGGCATGAAATTAAATTCAATTACTGCTGAAATATCAATAAGGTTTGCTGAAAAAGATACTCCACGCGAAACATTCTCCAAAGATTTAAAATCCTTGTCACTTCCTTTAATTGTCCCATATATTCCTTCCAGTCTTGTAGAAAGATGCTTTGAAAGATTGTATTTAACAATTAAACCATAAGACATCGACGGTGAGTATAAAACTTGTGATTTATTGATATCTCCCTGATAATAAGAAGCTCCCAAACGAACCCCTATCTCGGTTTTACTTTGTGCAACAACTAGATGAAACAGGGTAATGAGAAGTAACAGTAATAATAAGATCTTTTTCATAAAATTCTAAAATCGATATTCCGGTCTGCGATTATTTTTCTTTTTAATCTTATAAGAAACGCTTATTACTGTAAAATAGTATGTATCTTTTTTTTGTCCAGCTTCAGGCTTAAACCCATCGATATAATCTGATGTAACAAACCTTCGTCCTAATTCCAAACCAACATAAGCTCTTGTAGAAATAGGATATTTAGCACCAAACCCAACAGGGAAAACTAAACTCAGATTTTTATTACCCTCGTATCTTCCATCATATGAAGATCCTTCTAACGATTTTGGCTTAAAATAAGCTCCCCCAAGACCTGCAAAAACATAAAAATTTATTCCTGCATTTACTTTCCTTAATTTACCCCTTAACGACATGGATGAATAAGATACCATTTGCTTTTCTTTTGTAATATGATATTCCACATGTCCAGATAATTCAAACAAATTTGCCTTAAAACTATAATTTCTACCTTCGTTAACAGAATTAGCATCAGCGCCATAAAAATTAGCATAGCTAAAACTTCCTTTAACTGCTATTCTATCATATAACCTATATCTATAGCCCACAGATAAAACATATCTTGTATTTACAATATCTATATCAAGAAAAGATGATGCATCACTTGTACTCGCCCCACCAATATCTCCAAAATAATTTGATACACCAATACCATACATATATTCAGCCCTTGACAATTTCCATCTCTGAGAAAAAACCAAGGATGGTATTACCATTAAGACAACTAATACTATGTATTTATATTTTTTCATTTACACATTCACCAATTACAAATTTATCTAATTTTATCAATAAATTCTAATAACAAAGTTGTTTTCAAGTTATTATCTAGTATTTAATACGTTTTAGTAACTTAAATGTTATTTTCAACTAGATATTAATTTCGTTTATCAATTCCCCACATCAACTTGCTTCTGAGCGTTTTATAAAAGCTTGAATTATTTAATTTTATTAATTTTATCTTAAAATTAGCTTTGCTTATAGTTAACTCCTCAGTGTTTTTTATCATCATAGAGCGATGATCTAATGATGCAATATAATTTAATGAACGTCCTTCTAACTTCAATTGTAGTTTGCTTGTATCTGGCAAAACAACAGGGCGAACAGTTAAGTTATGCGGAGAAATTGGAGAAATAATAAAATTCCCCGATTGTGGAACTATTATTGGTCCACCAACACTTAAAGAATAAGCAGTAGAGCCTGTTGGAGTAGATACAATTAATCCATCAGCCCAATAGGTATTCAGAAACTCACCATCAATATTAACATGCACTGTTATCATTGCTGAATCAACTTTTTGTACAGCTATTTCATTTAAACTATAAGGAAAATCTCCAAATAAATTCGATGTAGATTCCAGTTTAAGTAAAGAACGCTCTTCTATTTGATATTTTGATGATAATATAGCTTTTAAAGCCGATTCAATTTTATCTTTTGCAATTCCAGCTAAAAAGCCTAACCTTCCGGTATTAATTCCAACTATTGGAATACCATAATTTCTGACAAAAGTTATTGCATTTAAAATAGTACCATCCCCACCTATACTAAATAATAAATCTATATTATTTCTTAAATCAGAATGTTTAGTGAATATCTCAATCTGTTTTGTATCAATATTTATTGTCTTTACTAAAAACTCTAAAAAATCCTTAAACACGACTATTTCAACACCATTTTCAGATATAATTTCAAAAAATCTACTTATGTGACTCTTGAATTCTTCGTCAAAAAACCTTCCATATATTGCTACTCTCATAATACTATTCTATAATTGGTGCGCCAAGGTGGAAAAATATTCCATGTTCTCCAAATTTATTCATAGAATATTCAATTCGCAATACTTTATCATAGTAAGTTACAAAATCTATACCTATTCCACCGCTATATAAAAATTCATTTGATAAACAACTCTTAATCTCGGTGTTTGAATCAACATATCCTGAATCAAAAAATAAATTTGCATATAAAGCATAATGAGCCTTACTAAATTTTTTAGATTGTAAGAATTTTAAATTTATATTTGTTTGTGGAATAATCTCTAATTTAAGGTTAGATTTTGAAATGTAATAATTTGAACCATTACTAACATAAAATTCCATCCCACGCAAATAATTGTCATATCCAATTGCTTGACTAAAATAAAAAGAGTTCAAGTTATTGAAACTGTATTTTCCTTCTATACTCGTGTTAAAATAAAACTTTTTTGATAGTTGATTATTCTTTTCTAGGATAGAAAGAATATAAAAAGGTCCACTAGTTTCATATAAGCCTAGTCCTTTCTTTACCAAAGATGATGATACTCTAAATCCTTTTAAAGGATACACTTTCGAGTCTCTTTTATCGTAATCGAAATTATATATTAAAGAAAAATAATTGATTGATTTCTCCTTGTTATAAAAATATTCTTCGTTTAATTTAAAAAGCGAATCTTCAATTGAAATACTATTATATTGAATGGCTCCAAGATGCTCTAAATAAATTTGTGGCCGATATGTTAGAAAAAGCGTTCCATCAATCTTTTCTCTTCCATATGTATTTCCAAGTTTTAAATATTGAAGTTCATCGCCCATTATTTTGAATGCAACTTCTTTATTTTTGATGTAATTAAACTCTAATCCTAAACCTATCTTTTGTTTTTTATTTAAATACGGTTTGTAGTAACTCAAGGAATAACTTTTATTAAATCCAAAAATTGATTTTATTTTTAGAATCTCTTTTCTGCCTCTAAAATTATTTACAAGTACAAATAATCCGTAATCGATTCTAGACCATTCCTGATTATTTAGAAAAGAACTAAAATTTCTATCTGCATGTTCTAAAACTGGATAAGGCCATATATACCATCGCTCTTGAACATCAATATCTATTTCTACATTAGTATTATCAATTAAATAACTAATTGTTGCAAAATTAAATAGTGATGTATTCAAAAGATTATTTTCGGAATTTTGAACCAATGTTTCCAAATCAAATTTATCGATATTTTGTCCAAGCTGAAATAACAATTCGCGATAAATTATATACTCCTTTGTAATATTATTCCCATGTAAATTAATTTTTGATACAATTAAATTATCCTGAGAAATAAGCTGAAAATATCCAACTAGATTTAATAAAATAAAAAATAGAGTTTTTCTAAGAAAATGCATTATAGCAACACTAAGTATTTAAAAAGCGCATGAATAAATCATATCTTTCGTTGTAAAGGTCATCTTGTTCATCGTATTCCATAAACGACTCTTTAATAACATACTCGTATCTATTAAAAGTTTGAGTTATTGATGTTAGGTCGGTAACATTTACCTTAAGAGTAACTTCTAATTTTGTTGAATCGGGTTGAGTATTTACATACATACTCAGAATTTTCGCATCATTAGATTCAATTATTTGAGAAATCTCCGACATTGAATAATCGCTTTCGGTAACTTCTAATACAATAATTCCACCGGGTTTCTCTATTGCAGAAAGCTTAGCGAAATAATGAAGCAAATCGCTTATGCAAATTACACCTAAGAAATTATTTTCATGATCAAGAACAGGAATGGTAGTTAATTTTAATCTAGAAGCTATCTCAACAACTTCGTAAATATGTTGATCGTATCTAACAAAAGGCTTGATTAACGACAGTTTATGGTTCCCAATTGGCTCATCGGGATTATTTACGTCAAAAATATCTGAATCAGAAATCAATCCTAAGAACTCTTTATTATTAACAATAGGCAAATGAGAAACACGAAAAACTTCCATCCAATTCAAAGCATCAACCGCCGTGTCTGAAGTACGTATTGCAGGAATTTCATCTGATATTAAATCTTTTGCTAACATATTTAAACTCTTCTAAAAAATACTTGTATTTTTGCTCAATTAACAACTAAAACGATTAATTTGTTTATTCTATTGTCAAATACAAAGATATGACTAGGTTAAGTGTAAATATAAATAAAATTGCAACATTAAGAAACGCTCGCGGCGGAAATTATCCAAATGTTGTAGATGCAGCCGTAAATTGCGAACAATTCGGTGCAGAAGGAATAACAGTTCATCCAAGACCAGACGAAAGACACATTCGTTATCAGGATGTGTATGATATTAAACCAATTATTACTACCGAATTTAATATTGAAGGTTATCCTTCAGAAGAATTTATTAAATTAGTTTTGGCTGCAAAACCTACGCAAGTTACTTTAGTTCCAGATCCACCAGATGTTTTAACATCTAATTCAGGTTGGGATACAATTAAGCATAAAACTTATTTAAAAGATATTATAAGTCGATTTCATAAAGCTAATATCAGAACGTCCATTTTTATTAATCCTGATTCTGAATTAATTAAAAACGCAGCTGATACAGGAACCGACAGAGTTGAACTTTACACAGAACCTTATGCTACCAACTATCCTAAAAATAGAGAAGAAGCAATAGCTCCTTTTGTTTTAGCAGCAAAAACGGCAATTGAAGTTGGACTTGGTTTAAATGCAGGTCACGATTTAGATTTGAATAACTTGAGATATTTTAATCAAAATGTTCCAGGTTTATTAGAAGTTTCGATTGGTCATGCTTTAATTTCAGACGCTTTGTATTTAGGTCTTGAGAACACTGTTCAGATGTATTTACGCGAATTAAAATAAAACAAATGAAGAAAATAATTGTATTTACTTTATTTTGTTTAATGTCTGCATCTATTTTTTCTCAGGAAAAAATTAAATTAAATCAAAATAAAACAAACATGTTAGGACTTAGAACCACTATTTATAAAGTTGGGAACTTAAAAGAAGCAAAAGATTGGTACACAAAAGCATTTGCTGTTACTCCATATTTTGACGAAGATTTCTATGTGGGATTTAATATTCGCGGTTACGAATTAGGTTTGTTACCAGAGGAAAATCCAACAACAGATAAAATAGAAAGCGTTCTCTCATACTGGGGTGTTAATGATATTGAAAAAGAATATACACATTTAATAGAAATAGGTGCAACAGAACATGAAAAACCTAATAATGTTGGTGGTGACTTAATGGTTGCTGCAGTAAAAGATCCATGGGGAAATATTATTGGATTAATTTACAATCCTGCATTCAAGTTACCATAAAATTCCAAATTTATTAATCTAATTCATGGAGCTTTTCTTTAGAAAATACGGACAAGGTCAACCATTAATAATAATTCATGGCTTGTATGGCTCGTCGGACAATTGGGTAGGGATAGGAAAAAAACTAGCTGAAAATTTCGAAGTTTATATTATAGATCAACGAAATCATGGAAAATCTCCACATTCGCACGAACATAATTATCGACTATTAAAAAATGATTTAAAAGATTTTATGGATCAACAAGGAATTAATCAAGCTATTCTTGTTGGTCATTCGATGGGTGGAAAAACAGCAATGTTTTTTGCTACTGAATTTTCTAATCGAATTAAACAACTAATTATTGTAGATATTTCCCCAAAATCTTATTACACAACGAATTCATCACAATTACTTGCTCACAATACAATAATTCGCGCAATGTATAATATTGATTTTTATGGCATTAAATCACGACAAGAGATTGATGTTATATTAGCTAAATTAATACCTGAAATTAGAGTTCGACAATTTCTTTTAAAAAACGTTAGACGACAAAAATCAGGAGAATTTTATTGGGGAATTAATATTAAAACTATAAAAAATGAGTTGTATAATATTATTGATGGATTACCTGATCATCATCCTGAGATAAAAGGATTTCCCATTCTATTTATTAAAGGTGAAAAATCTGATTATATTAATGATGACGATAGAAAAGTTATTTCAAAAATATTCCCATTTGCACAAATTGAAAACATTCCAAATGCGGGACATTGGGTTCATGCAGAACAAACAGAATTGTTTTTACAAAAAATTAACAATTTCCTTTTAGAGTAGCCTATTTATTGTAGTTGACTCCACATTTTCTTTTAAAATTAATTCTTCACCTTTATATTTAAGCATAAGTTGAGCAATTGCTAAAACATCTTTTTCGCAATACGTTACTATTCGAGGCAGATCATTTTCTTTCCAAAAAACATCAGCAACCATACTGCCGTCAATATCGTCCTTGGGAGTAGGAATATTAAAAATATGAGTTAGTAAATTTAATGAAGTGTAATTTTTATAATCGCCAAATTTCCAAAGTTCCATGGTATCTAACAACATAATTTCCCATGGTTTTTTACCAGCAATATTTAAAAGTTTTGGAAGTTTAATCCCATTCACCAGCATTCGGCGAGCTATATAAGGGAAATCAAATTCTTTTCCATTGTGAGCACAAAGCTGAAGATCTTTATTAGATGAATGATACTTCTCGATCATGTTAGCAAATTCCTGCAACAAAATAGCTTCATCGTTTCCAAAGAATGATTTTAAACGAAACGAACGCACATGATTCTTTGTAACTGCAATACCAACAGAAATACACACTATTTTTCCAAATTCTGAATAGATTCCTGCCCGTTGATAAACATCTGAAGCAGATTGGTCATCTTCACGAAAATAGTTTGATTTTTTCTCCCAGAATGGTTTAAATTCTTCTGGCACCGAATCAAAATCTTGATATTGCGGTACAGTTTCTATATCAAGAAAAAGGATATTATCCATTTTGATATTATCAAGCATACCTTTTATTATTTATGTCCCAAATGTATTTTCTTTTCTAAAATTGAAGATAATAAATCAATACCAACCTTATTATTTCCACCCTGAGGAATAATAACATCGGCATATCTTTTGGTAGGTTCTATAAACTGCAAGTGCATTGGTTTAACCGTTTTTTCGTAACGCTCCAAAACCTTATTCACCGATCTTCCACGTTCGACCAAATCTCGCTGAATAACTCTCATTAATCTATCATCGTTATCGGCATCAACAAAAACTTTAATGTCCATTAAATCACGTAATTGAGAATTTTGCAGAATCAATATACCCTCAACAATAATTACTTTTTTAGGTTTTACCAATATCGATTCTGTAGATCGTGCACAAGTTAAATACGAATATATAGGCTGTTGTATTTCTTCACCTCTTTTAAGTTTCTTAATGTGGTCAATTAATAACTTAAACTCTAACGAACGAGGGTGGTCAAAATTTATTTCCTGACGTTCTTCTAAAGGCAAATGACTATTATCCTTATAATAAGAATCCTGAGGGATAATTGCCACTTCGTCCTTTGGTAAACTTTCAATAACCTTTCTAACTACGGTTGTTTTACCCGAACCTGTTCCTCCTGCTATTCCAATAATATAAGACATATCGATATTTTTTTAATAACTTTAAGCAATAATTTGGCATGAAGATAATATAAATTTACGCAAAAATAATAATGTAATGATTCAACATATAATAATGTTCAGATTTAATAATTGTAAAGATGATTTAGAAAAAATACTGAGAATAAATGAGATGAAATCGGCATTTGGTAATCTAAAATCAAAAATTGATGTCGTTCAATCATATAAGGTAGCTGTGAACGAAAAAATCACTCAATTTTCTTATGATCTTACTATATTATCTGAATATACATCATGGGAAGATTTGGAGCTATACCTTAATCATCCTGAACATCAAAAGGCAATAAGTCTTTGCAAACATATAGAAAAGCAAAAGGCTGTAATAGATTACGAATTTGAAGATAAAAAATTATGAAAGAACTATATCCACTTAAGTTTAAATCAATATATAAAGAAAAAATTTGGGGGAGTAATAACCTAAAATCATCATTAAATAAAAAAATTCCCACAAATAAAAACATTGGAGAAAGCTGGGAAATTTCGGGTGTTGATTATAATGTATCAATAGTTATTAATGGCTTTTTAGAAGAAAACGAACTAAATGAATTAATTGAAGTGTACATGGGGGATTTAGTTGGCGATCGTGTTTACGATAAGTTTGGAGATCAATTCCCATTACTAATCAAATTTATTGATGCTAACAAACCATTATCTGTACAGGTTCACCCTGATAATAAACTGGCGCTTAAGAGAAACAGTGGATATGGAAAAACAGAAATGTGGTACATTATCCATGCTAAAAAAGATGCTGAATTGATTTCGGGGTTTAATCACGAAATGGATAAGGCACATTATTTAAATCATCTCGAAAAAGATGAAATCACAAAAATTCTGAACTTCGAAAAGGTAATGGCAGATGATGTTTTTTACATACCAGCAGGAAGAGTACATGCTATTGGAGAAGGTATTGTACTAGCAGAAATCCAACAAACATCGGATACAACTTACAGGATTTTCGATTGGAATAGAAAAGACGAACATGGCAATTCTCGTGAATTACATACTGAACAAGCTCTTGATGCTATAGATTTTAATGTTTATGATAACTACAAAACAAAATATGAAGTTTTAAAAAATTCAACATCGAGAGTAATAAGCACTCCATTTTTTGAAACTAACATTCTTGAGTTTGACCAAATCATTTTGAAGGAATATCACAAATTAGATTCTTTTGTGATTTACATATGCTTAGATGGTGAGTTTGAAATTGAATATTACGAAAACAAGAAGATAACTGTAAAAAAGGGTGAAACGGTTTTGATCCCAGCAGTTATTGAACATTTAAACTTAATTCCGGTTGTTCGAAGTAAACTATTAGAAGTTTACATTCCTGAACCAGAAAATGGAACAAAAACAAAAAAATAATAAACTTATTCTTTTCGATGGATATTGTTTGCTTTGTGACTGGTCTGTACAATTCATCTTAAAAAGAGATTATAGAAAAGTCTTTACTTTTGTTTCTTTACAATCCGATTCGGGGAAAAGAATCTTATCAAAGTATTCTTTATCTATAGCATATGATAGCTCCGTAATTTTAATTGCAAATGAAAAAATTTATTTTGAATCGGATGCTGTGTTTAAAATTTTGAGAAATTTACGCGGACCGTGGGCATTTCTCTATGTCTTTATATATCTCCCAAAAAAATTTAGAGATTTGATTTACAGATATATTTCCAAAAATAGATTTAAATGGTTTGAGAAAAAACAGGATTGCTATATTCCATCAACTGATGAAAAGAATCGATTCCTATAATTCGATTTTACCATCTTCAATCATTCTGTGCTTTGCACTCAGGATTGCAACCAGCTGACTTACTGCACTAAGTGCAGAGATTGTGTCTGGAGATATTGTTTTTTGCAAAACCTCTGGAGAGATTTATTCATCTGAAAAACATGAGCTTTTTCATTGCATCAAATCTGCGACATATGGTGGACTTGAGGTAGTATCAGATTCTTCTGGATTTTCGGCATCTCTA
>Ga0209633_10005366_pt1 | contig 11257 bp, 9 predicted proteins | sample Cruoilmetagenom1_FD_187290 | JGI IMG/M metagenome (GOLD analysis project Ga0209633, IMG submission 187290) | Oil polluted marine microbial communities from Coal Oil Point, Santa Barbara, California, USA - Sample 1 (SPAdes) (version 2) | ecosystem: Environmental > Aquatic > Marine > Oil seeps ... | reverse complement strand
ACCTCCAACCGATATTGATTTTAAAGGGGAATTATATTTTAATTTAGGAAACATTTCTGAAGATATTTTAAAAGATGATCGAAAAATGTTTGAAAATGGATTACCAGGAGACGGAGTTCAAATTCCAGGTGATAATGTTGAAATAACTCCTTGGTCTTCTATTCCTAAAAACCAATCCTTATTATATGCCTTTACAGAAAGTGATACCGAAAGAATAAATCAAGATCTTGGATTAGATGGTATTAATGATATTGATGAAACTTCTAAATATGGGTCGGTATTTGGTGAGGATGCCTCTGCCGATAATTTTAGGTACTTTAGAGGTGGTGAGTATGATAGTGAAGATGCGAGTATATTAACAAGATATAAAGATTTTAGCTTAACTCAAGGAAATTCACCTACTGTAAACAACTCAACAGAAAATTACCCAACCTCATCTTCATCTTACCCTGATATTGAAGACATAAATAAAGATCAAACCATGAGTGCGGTTGAAAGCTATTATCAGTATAAGGTTTCGCTAAATAAAGAAGATCTTATCGTTGGTAAAAATTACATTGTTGATAGCAGAGTTACAACCGTAAAACTAGCAAACAATACAGATCAAACAAGTACTTGGTATCAATTTAGAATTCCTGTTACTACCCCAGAAGATCCCAATAATATTATCAACGATATGTCTGGATTCACGGCAATTCGTTTTATGAGAATGTTCTTAACCAAATTTAAAATACCCGTAGTTCTTCGTTTTGGAGAATTACAATTGGTGAGAGGTGATTGGAGAAGATATACCAGAACATTAAATGATAATATTGTTCCGCCACAAGATTTAACTCCAACTGAAAATCAAAAGTTTGAAGTTGGTGTAGTTAATATTGAAGAAAACGAAGATAGACAACCCATTCCTTATGTCTTACCTCCGGGAATTAAACGTGAACGTTTGCAAGGAAGCACCAGTATTCAAGAACAAAATGAACAATCTTTATCTGTAAAGTTAACAGATTTAGAACCAGGTGATACTAGAGCGGTTTTTAAAAATACTACTTTTGATATTAGAATGTATAAGCAATTAAAAATGTTTTTACATGCCGAAAGTATTCTTGGAGATATTGAAGTGAGAGATGATGAATTATTAGCAATTGTGAGAATAGGAAGTGATACCGATGATAATTATTATCAAATTGAAATGCCTTTAAAAATTACAGCTTTTGGCTCAACCATTACAGAAGATATTTGGCCAGAAGAAAATAACATCAATGCAAGTATTGAGAATTTTGGTAAACTCAAATTAGATCGATTAGATCAAAATGGTATAATTAATGAATTATTTCCAGCGATAATTGATGGGGAACCAGCAGAATTTAGAATTAGAATAAAAGGTAATCCAAATTTATCAAATATTAGAACCTTTATGTTAGGTGTCAAAAACATTTCTTCAACTTCTAAAAGTATGGAGATTTGGTATAATGAATTACGTGTTTCAGATTTTGATAATGAAGGTAGCTGGGCTGCAATTGCAAATGCCGACGCTAATATTGCTGATTTTGCTGATGTATCACTAACCGGTAGCATGCACACTATTGGATTTGGTTCATTAGATCAAAATGTAAATCAAAGAAGCCAAGATGAGTTAAAACAATACGGTGTTGTTTCTAATATAAATATTGGTCAATTATTACCAAAAAGAGCTAGCATAAATATTCCTATTAATTTTAGTATTGGTGAAGAGTTTAGAGATCCAAAATATGATCCTCAATTTCAAGATGTATTATTTGACGATGGAAACACTAACAGAGACATCGCAAGAGATTACACAAAACGTCGAAGTTTAAATTTTATTAATGTTCGAAAAAATAAAACCGAATTTAATCGTAAACCTCATTTTTATGATGTAGAAAATTTGTCTGTTTCCTATTTATTTAATGAAATTTATCATAGAGATTATAACGTTCAAAAGTTTATAGATCAAAAATTAAGAGCATCTGCAAGTTATAATTACAGCTTCCAACCAAAGGTTATTGAACCATTTAAAGGTTGGGGATTGGTAAATGAAAAAGATTATTTAAGATTTATCAAAGATTTTAACATCAATTTATTGCCAACTTCATTCTCCATTAACTCTAATATTATTCGTAATTATAACGAGCAATTATCTCGATCACTAGTTGAGGGTTTACCTGAATTACCTACACTGAAGCAAAGAAATTATATGTTTGATTGGGATTATTTGATTGCGTATAATATTACAAAATCATTGCAATTCACTTTTAGAGCATTAAATAATTATGTTTATGATGAATTTGACAATGAGGATGATATTCAATTATACGATAATTTTTTCCAAATAGGTAGACCAGAACATTACCATCAAACACTTGACGCTACATATAAGATACCTTTTGACAAGTTTAAAATTTTAGATTTTATCAATGGAACATATAATTATACGGCTGATTACGATTGGAAAGCACCTTCTTTTTCTATTATAGAAAGTGTTGGAAATACGATTCAAAATTCTAATACACATAATTTTACCGCAGATATGAGTATGGATCGGTTGTATAAAACAATTGGTCTAGACAAACTGTTTACAAAACAAAAAACTATAAATGCAACCCAAGATCCAAACACAAAAGCAATAATAAAAACCAAAAAAAGCTTAACCCCAGGTCAAAAAATAGGAAAAGTTGGAGTTGATATTTTAACTTCGGTTAAAACAATACGTTTATCTTATACTGAAAATAACGGAACTTTTTTACCAGGATATATTCCTGAAATGGGATTTTTAGGAAGGAGCAATTCAAGCGGTACTCTTGCTCCTACTTTTGGATTTGTTTTTGGTAGTCAAACTAGTATTTTAGATAAAGCTCTAAAAAATGGATGGTTACTTTCTAGAGATTTAAATGATGATTATTATGCAAGGAATTACAGCAAAAATCATTTTGATAAATTCGATTATTCGGCAAATATTCAACCAACACGTAATTTAGATATTGAAATTTTTGGTAACCGAACGTATACAAATAGTTTTAATCAGCAATTAGATGTTGTTAATGGTGTATTCAATGATACTCCTAAAAATGCTGTTGGTAATTTTAGTATTTCATATTTTATGCTTGGGTCTTCTTTTAATGATGAAGATGCCACTTTTGAAGAATTTAAAAATAATAGAGCCATTATTTCACAAAGGTTAGCCAATGAAACGGACGGTAATATTGATGGATTTGGAAGCACAAATCAAGATGTAGTTTTACCTGCATTTTTAGCAGCTTATTCCGGCAAAAATGTTAATTCTATCAAACTAAATGCTTTTAGAAACACACCAATTCCAAATTGGAGAATCTCTTATAAAGGTTTAATGTCTGTGCCTTGGATAAAAAATAATTTTAGAAGCTTTACTCTTGAAAATAGTTACAGGTCTATTTATTCTATACTTTCATTTACAAATAATTTAAAGTATGATTCTAACAATCCTTTTGGAGATAGCAACCGAGATATTGCAGGAAACTACAATCCTGAAAAATTATATAATGGAGTAACGCTAATAGAAGAGTTTGCACCTTTATTAAGTATAGATATGAAAATGAAAAATTCATTCTCTTTAAGAGCAGCATATAATAAAGACAAGGCATTAAACTTAAATTTTAATAACAATACGGTCACAGAAGTTTCTGGTAATGAAGTTATTTTAGGCCTCGGATATAGAATAAAAAATGTTGTAATGAAATTTAAAACAGGCGAAAGAACAACTAAATTTCAAGGTGATATTAATTTTAAAGCCGATTTAGGTATTAGAGATAATGTGACTGTCATTAGAGCTTATGGAATTGAAAATGATATAGACAATAATCAAATTACAGGAGGACAAAATTTGATCTCTTTTAAATTTTTAGCGGATTACTCGTTGAATAAAAATTTACTGGCATCCTTTTTCTTTGATTATAATAAGTCTAAATTTGCAGTATCAACTACCTTCCCAAGGCGATCAATTAACGGCGGGATTAGTATAAGATATATAATAGGAAATTAATTTAAATTATAACAATGAACACACCAGACGAATTAAAATACACAAAAGATCATGAATGGATTAAAATAGAAAATGATATTGCAACGGTAGGTATAACTGATTTTGCTCAAAGCGAACTTGGAGATATTGTTTACGTTGACATTGAAACTGTAGATGAAACTATTGAAAAAGATGAAGTTTTTGGTAGTGTTGAAGCAGTAAAAACCGTTTCTGATTTATTTATGCCTTTAAGTGGTGAAATAATTGAATTTAATGAAGCCTTAGAAGACGCTCCTGAAAATGTTAATTCTGACCCGTATGGGAATGGCTGGATGATTAAAATTAAAATTTCAGATAACTCACAAATAGATAATTTATTAGATGCTACAGCATATAAAGAAGTGGTTGGAGGATAATGCTTTTATCCTTGCTATTGTTGCAACCCTTATTATCGCCTATTTAAGTTTGAGTCATATTCCTAAATTCAATATTGGCTTTAAAATTAAATCTAGTGATAAGTATTTACATGCCTTAGCATACTTTTTTTTAAGCCTTATTTGGTATTTTGCCCTTCAAAATAAAATTAAAAAAAACAGCTTTAAAGTCTTGCTAATTTTATCTCTTTTTTTTTATGGCACTATTCTTGAGGCTTTACAAAGAGGAATAACAAATTATCGAACTGGCGATTTTTATGATATATTGGCAAACACTGCAGGTATTTTATTAGCTACATTACTATTTAATAAAATTCTACAGTGGTATAAGACAATTTAACAAAATACTTGTTTTTGTGCCAATTATTTCGTTAAATTAGCGCTTTATAAATTTTTTAAAAAATATGGAAGCTAAAAAAAACCCAAAAGCAAATCTTGAAAACCACAACAAACAATTCATGTTACTTGGTTTGGCACTTGCCTTATTATTAATCTATATAGGTATTGAATGGAAAACATTTGATAGAACTGTCGCTGATTTAGGATTAGCTAACACGGAGCTTGAAGAAGAAATTGATATTCCTATTACAGAAAGAATACAAGAAATAAAGCCGCCACCTCCACCTCCACCAGCACCTGAAAAAATTGAAATTGTGGAAGATGAAGAAGAAATTGAAGAAACGGTTCTTGAGTCAACGGAAACAGACGAATCTGAAGCTGTTGAAGTTGAAGAAATAGAAGAAGTTGTTGAAGATGAAGAGGTTCTTGATGATATTCCTTTTGCAATTATAGAAAATGTACCTGTATATCCTGGTTGTAAAGGAACTAATGAACAAAAGAAAAAATGTATGGTTGAAAAAATAACCAAACATGTAAATAAAAAATACAATACTGGATTAGCTGGTGATTTAGGTTTAAGTCCAGGAAGAAAAAAAGTATATGTTCAATTTAAAATTGATAAAACTGGTAAAGTTGTAGACGTAAGAGCAAGGGGACCACACAAACGTTTAGAAAAAGAAGCTATTCGAGTTGTAGATCAATTGCCTGATATGACTCCTGGTAAACAACGTGGTCGTGCGGTTGGTGTTAAATATACACTCCCAATTACTTTGGTTGTAGAATAAATTCTCACTTATTATGTGATTAAGGCCATTCGTTAATTCGAATGGTTTTTTTATGTTATAAATTCAAGCTTTTTAGGAGTAGTGTAAAATGATAAAAATCATAGTTTAGAACTTCGATACTTATTAACTTTATAGTACTTATTTTAAATTCATTAGTCATGTTATCAAGAAAAAACAAAAACGCAAGACTATTACCCTACAGTAGAATTTTTTTTCAATTAGGTCTTTTACTAACACTACTTATTATATATTTAGCACTTGAATGGAAATCATTCGATAGAAATGTAAGTGAATTAGGTTTTGCAGATTTTCAAACTGAAGAAATTGAAGATATTCCTATCACAGAAAGAATTATTGAAGATAAACCTCCTCCTCCTCCTCCTCCGGCACCAGAAAAAATAGAAATAGTTTCCGATAGAGAAGAAATTATTGAAACCGTTTTAGAAAGCACCGAAACTGATGAATCAGAGGCAGTAGAAGTAATAGAAATGGATGAAATTGAGGAAGTGGTGGAAGATGAAGAAATGGAAAGAGATATTCCCTTTGCTATCATTGAAGAACCTCCTGTTTATCCAGGTTGCACTGGTACTAAAGCTCAAAAAAAGAAATGTTTACAAGAAAGTATTAATAAACATGTAAATAAAAATTTTAAAACAAGTCTAGCTCAAGATTTGGGTTTAAGTCCTGGAAAGAAAAAAGTTTATGTACAATTTAAAATTGATAAAACAGGAAATATTACTAATGTAAGAGCTAGAGGCCCTCATAAAAGGTTAGAAAAAGAAGCAATACGAGTAGTTGAGTTATTACCCGATATGACACCAGGTAAGCAAAGAACCAGATCTGTAAATGTTTCTTATACTCTACCAATTACCCTGGTGGTTCTTGGTAATTAATTTTATAAAAAACTAAAAAAGTTTGTTGCAAAAAAATTCAATGTGAACATTGATATCAATTTATCGGGTAAACAAAAAATATTTGTACTATTTAAAATTGATAAAAACGGAGATATTGTAAATATTGAAGCTAGAGCACCACACAAAAGGCTAGAATTAGAAGCCATAAAAGCCGTCAAAAAGTTACCAAAAATGGAACCTGGAAAACAAAGAACTAGACCTGTAGGTGTAAAATATGTTTTACCTATTACCCTACACTTAGAGTAGCACAAAACACTTATTTCTATAAAAAAATTAGAAGATCGAATAACAAATTCGACCCTCTAACTTTTAACTTTTCACTTTATTCAAATACCTTATCCTTTTTTTGTAAATTTGAAATTCTAATAGAGATAAATGATAACTAACTTAAAAAACTTACCAACTTATGATACAGTTGGTGTTAATGAAAGAGTTGCTCGATTTTGCACGAGAAGCATTAAAAAATCATCAAAAACTGAAGGCTTAAAATTAGCACTAAGTATGATTGATTTAACGACGCTAGAAGGAAAAGATACGAAAGGAAAAGTGCAACAATTATGCTACAAAGCAATGCATCCTCATGATACTTTAAAAAATATTCCAACAGTTGCAGCTATTTGTGTTTATCCGACTTATGTTGGAGTTGCAAAAAAGTCATTGAAAGGAAGTGGTATTCAAGTGGCTTCGGTAGCAACAGCTTTTCCTAGTGGTCAAGCAAATATTGAGGCAAAAATAAGTGATACTAAATTTGCTGTTGATCAAGGTGCAGATGAAATTGATATGGTTATCTCTCGTGGTAAATTCCTTGCCGGAGAATACCAATTTGTATTTGATGAAATTGCAACAATTAAAGAAGCTTGTGGTAAAGCACACCTTAAAGTTATTTTAGAAACTGGTGAACTTGACACTTTAGATAATGTTAGAAAAGCTAGTGAAATTGCCATGTATGCCGGGGCAGATTTTATTAAAACTTCAACTGGTAAAATTCAACCTGCCGCCACATTGCCAGTTACCTACGTGATGTTTGATGCCATTAAAGATTATTATTTAAAAACTGGTAGAATGATTGGTATGAAACCCGCTGGTGGAATTTCTACTTCAAAAATTGCTTTGCAATATTTGGTAATGCTCAATGAAATGTTAGGCGAAAAATGGATGAATAAAAATTATTTTCGTTTTGGTGCAAGTAGTCTGGCAAATGATATTTTAATGCAATTGGCCAAAGCCGAAACAGGAAATTACCAATCGCCAAATTATTTTTCTAAAGATTAATTATGACAAAAAAAGATAAAAATATATTTAAAGCTTCCTGGTCTTATGACGAAGCACCAGAAAGTACAGATCATGTTCAAATTAAAAAACAATATGATTTATACATAGATGGTAAGTTTACCAAACCAATTAAAGGGAAATACTTTGCTTCATACAGCCCCTCTGATAATAAAGAAATTGCAAAAGTTGCAGAAGCAACCCAAGAAGATGTTGATAAAGCAGTGAAAGCTGCCAACAGAGCATTTAAAAGCTGGTCGGAATTACCAGGTAAAGAAAGAGGAAAATATATCTTTAGAATTGCGAGATTAATACAAGAACGCGCTAGAGAATTTTCAGTGATTGAAAGTTTAGACGGTGGCAAACCCATCAGAGAATCAAGAGATATTGATATTCCGTTGGCTGCAAATCATTTCTTTTATTATGCAGGATGGGCAGATAAATTAGAGTACGCTTTTCCGAATAGAAAACCCAAACCGGTTGGAGTTGCTGGGCAAATAATTCCTTGGAATTTTCCATTGTTAATGGCAGCTTGGAAATTAGCTCCTGCTTTAGCAACAGGAAACACTGTAGTTTTAAAGCCTGCAGAAACTACTCCGCTTACAGCGTTAAAACTAGCAGAAATTATCCACGAAAGTGGTATTCCAAAAGGTGTTGTTAATATTATTACTGGAGCTGGTGAAACTGGTGCAGCAATTGTTAATCATCCAAATGTTGACAAAATTGCATTCACTGGATCAACTGGAGTTGGAAAATACATTCAAAAAGCTACTGCTGGTACGAACAAAAAATTAACCTTAGAATTGGGCGGTAAAGGCGCTAATATTATTTTTGAAGATGCGGCAATTGATCAAGCTGTAGAGGGTATTGTAAATGCCATTTTCTTTAATCAAGGTCACGTTTGCTGTGCTGGATCTAGATTGTTTGTACAAGAATCGGTCGCAGATGTAGTAATTGAAAAATTAAAGCGGCGAATGGAAACTTTAATTGTTGGCAACCCTTTAGATAAAAACACTGATATTGGTGCAATCAATTCTAAAAAACAACTGCAAACGATTGAAAGCTACATCAAAATTGGCTTAAATGAAGGTGGAGAAATTTACCAACCAGATTGCAAATTACCTAAAAACGGAAACTGGTGTGCTCCTACCTTATTTATAAATGTTTCACAATCGCATCGTATTGTACAAGAAGAAATATTTGGACCGGTTTTAGCAATACAAACTTTTAGAACCATTGATGAAGTTGTAGAAAAGGCAAACAATACACCTTTTGGATTGTCGGCTGGAGTATGGACAGAAAAAGGATCAAAAATATTTCATATGACTCAAAAATTAAATGCTGGTGTTGTTTGGGCAAATACCTTTAATAAATTTGATGCTACTTCTCCTTTCGGTGGATATAAAGAAAGTGGATTTGGAAGAGAAGGTGGTTTACATGGTTTAAAACCGTATGTAAAATTTGAATAGTAAAGTCCTATAATTGTAGTCATCGGATGACTAATAAATGGTTCGAGATGAGTCATCCGATGACTTATAAAAAAAATAAAAAATGACAAGATTGAGCATTAACAAAACATACAAATTATACATTGGTGGTAAATTTCCAAGAACTGAGTCTGGCAGGTATTATGCCATCAATAATAAAAAAGGAGATCTAATTGCAAACATGTGCTTGGCTTCTCGTAAAGATTTTAGAAATGCTGTGGTGATTGCCAGAAAAGCTCAGAGTTCTTGGGCAGGTGTATCTGCTCTAAACAAAGGACAAATTCTTTATCGTATTGCAGAAATGCTTGAAGGTAGAAAAGAACAGTTTATTGCCGAATTAATTTTACAAGGAGAAACAAAAAGTAATGCTCAAAAGGAAGTGGAAGCTTCCATTGACAGATTGGTTTATTATGCGGGTTGGAGCGACAAATACCAGCAATTATTTAGTTCGGTAAATCCAGTTTCTAGTCCGCACTTTAATTTTTCTAATGTAGAACCTGCTGGCGTGACAGCTATTATAGCTCCTGAAGAACAAAGTTTACTTGGATTAGTTTCTCAAATTGCACCAGCTATTGTTGGCGGTAATACTGTAATTGCTTTAGCCAGTGAAAACAAGCCTTTAACCTCTATCTCTTTTGCAGAAGTTTTAAATTCCTCTGATGTTCCTGGTGGTGTGGTAAATATCCTTACAGGGAATAAAAATGAATTAATAGAACACATGGCTTCTCATATGGATGTTAATTCAATAATTTATTGCGGTAAAAATAAAGACGAAATGAAATTGATTAGTGATTTAGCAAGTTTAAATGTAAAAAGAACCGTTTTTTATAAAAAAACAGATTGGTCTACAGACAATAGCCAAAGCCCATATTTTATTGAAAAATTACAAGAGGTTAAAACAACTTGGCATCCTGTGAAAGTTTAATTTATTATAATAAATTCAATCAATATTTAAATGGATAACAAAAACTATTTCGCGCACGAAACAGCTATAATTGACGATAATTGCCAAATAGCTAGTGGAACAAAAATATGGCACTTTAGTCATATCATGTCTAATTGCATTATTGGCGAAAATTGTAATATTGGCCAAAATGTAGTGGTATCTCCAGGTGTAGTTTTAGGTAAAAACGTAAAAGTGCAAAATAATGTTTCTATTTATACCGGTGTGATTTGTGAAGATGATGTTTTTTTGGGGCCATCGATGGTTTTTACGAATGTAATTAACCCTAGAAGTGCTGTAAACAGAAAAGATGAGTATATGAAAACCACTGTAAAAAAAGGAGCTAGTATTGGTGCAAATGCAACCATAGTGTGCGGTAATGCTATTGGTAAGTTTTCTTTTATTGGCGCCGGAGCTGTTGTAGTTAAAGAAATAAAACCTTATGCTTTGGTAGTTGGTAACCCTTCAAAACAAATTGGTTGGGTTAGTGAATTTGGACATCGATTAAATTTTGATTCTAAAGGATTTGCTAATTGCCCTGAAGGCAACGAAAAATATCAATTAAAAAATGACTTTGTAAATAAAATAAATTAGATATTTGCCGTTATTAACCTAACTAATAAATCTTATTATTGAAATACCATCAATGAAAAACTTACTACTACTTTTCTTATTTATATCTTTTGTTTCTTATGCACAAGTTGAAAAACCACCAGTTTATATTGGTTGTGAAGATGAAAACATTCAAAATGTACAATCTTGTTTTAATAATAATTTAAAATCAGATATTATAAAAGAATTCAATGTCCCTAAAATTGTAAACAAAGATAATTATAGAGGTCAGTTAAAAATTGTTTTTCTTGTAACCAAAACAGGTAATTTTGAATTATTATATATCAACTCCATGTATCCTGAGTTAGAAGACGAAGTTAAACGCGTTTTTAAAAAATTACCAACGATTCAACCGGCAACTTATAACGGACGAGCTATAGACACGCGATATGTAGTCCCAATTTCTATTCCGTTAGAATCAAATACATTTGAAACTTCAAACCAAAATATTCCAGTTGTAACTGC
>Ga0209633_10005364_pt1 | contig 11261 bp, 10 predicted proteins | sample Cruoilmetagenom1_FD_187290 | JGI IMG/M metagenome (GOLD analysis project Ga0209633, IMG submission 187290) | Oil polluted marine microbial communities from Coal Oil Point, Santa Barbara, California, USA - Sample 1 (SPAdes) (version 2) | ecosystem: Environmental > Aquatic > Marine > Oil seeps ... | reverse complement strand
CCAAGGTGGCCGTCTGATCGCTGCGAATTTAGCTTAATAATTGGAATTAATGGTTTTTCAAGGGCGAGACGGTACGCTGCCCTCAAGATCAAATGCGATTGTGCACTATGGAGAGGAGTCGATGGACTCGGACCGCCCAGGTAGGCCCAAAAACGTGATCGGACCGGCAGGAGAGCCGCTGACCGTTGACGATCTGCCACCGCCCGAAACCAAGCGCTGGGTCATCCGGCGCAAGGCTGAGGTGGTGGCCGGCGTCCGCAATGGCCTCATCAGTCTCGAAGACGCATGCAATCGCTATAAGCTGTCTGCCGAGGAGTTCCTTTCCTGGCAGCAGTTGATTGAGGAGCATGGCATGCGCGGCCTGCGCACGACCCGGCTGCAGCAATATCGCAAGCCAGGAACCGATGGCGCCGATACGGCGCCGGCGGGCACCCAGTTAAGCTCGAAAGTCTCCTCATAGACAGCTAACCCACCGACCGGTGCCCTGCACGGGCGCCGGCCGGGGTTTCCCAACCCTACTCCTGTCCGTACTTCAGATCAGTTGAAAGAGCCAGCCAGGTGACGCCCAGGCCTGGCCACCCGCCTGGACGCCCGCCTGGACGCCCCTGGGCGCACGTGCCGCTTTCTGCGATTCAGCCCCCTGCACGGCAATTTTTGCCTGTCCAGCTAGGCAAGAATTGCCTTTGTTAACGGCAACTTTACCCAACAGATTTAGTCTATTTGCAAGGGTTTGGGGAGGCAGCCGAGGGGCCTCCTTTTCCCATAGCAATAGGGCAATTTCGTAGCGGTGTCCCGCAGGGACGGCCGCAATCCAGGACGGGCAGACTTGAACTCACTCAGCGATACAATCCGAAGCTTGGGGCCGGCCAGACTGGGCCTCATGGCCGCCGTCGCCGCGAGTACTCTCGCATTCTTTATCTATCTGACCAGTCGCTTGGCGACGCCGGAGATGGCGCTGCTTTACGCTGATCTGGACCCGCAAGACAGCGGCCAGATCGTCAGCCGGCTCGAGCAGAGAAATACCCCGTTCCGGATCGGCGCCGACGGCACCCAGATATTCGTCCCCGCCGACGAGGTGGGCCGTATGCGTGTGGCCATGGCCGAGGAAGGCTTACCGGCCGGTGGCTCCATCGGCTATGAAATTTTCGATCGATCCGAGGGTCTTGGCACCACAAGCTTCGTGCAGAACGTGAATCATGTACGCGCGCTTGAAGGTGAGCTGGCCCGCACCATCCGGGCGATTACCCGCATCAAGCAGGCGCGCGTCCATCTGGTGCTTCCCAAGCGCGAATTGTTCAGCCGCGACCGGCAGGAACCAACCGCCTCCATCGTCCTCTCGATGCAAGGCGGCAAACGGCTGGAACGGCAGCAAGTGTTGGCCATTCAGCACCTGGTTTCGGCGGCTGTCCCCGGGCTAAAGCCCACCATGGTTTCGATCATAGACAGCGGCGGCAATCTTCTGGCGCGCAACGCCGAAGAGGGCGATTTGCAGGGCACATCGACGACCGCTCAGGAAATGCGGGTTGCCCACGAGACGCGCCTGATCCGAACCGTCGAGGAGTTGCTGGAGCGCTCGGTCGGCCGCGGCAATGTGCGCGTTCAAATCTCGGCCGATATGGATTTCGACCGCGTCACAGAGAACGCGGAAACGTTTGATCCGGACGGTCAGGTCGTGCGCTCCACGCAGACCGTGGAAGAGCAATCTGGCAGTTCCGACGGCGAGGGCCTGCCCCCGGTTACCGTGGGTGGCAACCTACCGGATGCAAACCTTGGCGCCGGGGATGCTAGCGGATCGCAGAGCAACGCTTTACGCAACGAGGAAACGGTCAACTACGAGATATCGAAGACTGTCACCACCCATGTGCGCGAGAGCGGTGCCGTGCGCCGGCTCTCCGTCGCGGTGCTGGTTAACGGCATTACGACCGTTGCCGAGGACGGGACAACCACCTACGAGGCGCGCAGCGACGAGGAGATGCAACAGCTCTCCTCCCTGGTTCGCTCCGCGGTTGGGCTGAACGAGGAGCGGGGCGACAAACTGGAGATCGTCAATCTGCCGTTCGCCGACGCCGCCGTGGACCTGGGCGTTGGCGAGGGCAGTGGATTCTTTGGCTTTACCGAAGCACAGCTTATGCGGGTCGCCGAGGTGCTGGTCCTCGGTATCGTCGCGGTGCTGGTCTTGCTGCTTGTGGTCCGGCCGCTTATTGGCCGTATGGTCGAGGGCGGAGGCGGCGAAGCCAGCGTTGGCGTCGGCAGGTTGGCCGATCGCTCCGGCGCCGGCGCCACCGGCGGTGGACACGCCGCCCTTGCCGGCCCAGGCCAAGACGGCCTGGAGCGGCTTTCGCCCAGCAACTCCGAGGTGGTAGCCGAGGAGATCGACCACATGATCGACCTGAACAAGGTCGAAGGTCGCGTGCGAGCCTCCTCGGTCCGCAAGATCGGCGAGATCGTCGACAAACACCCGGACGAGGCTGTCGCCATCATCCGAAACTGGCTCTATCAGGAAGTCTAGGGAAGCCGAAGAACCATGCGTTTGCGTGAAGATTATCGCACGATGAGCGGCCCAGAAAAGGCCGCCTTGCTGATGATGTCCGTCGGCGAGGAAAATGCGACTCGCCTCTTCTCCCTGATGGACGACGAGGAAATCAAAGAGCTGTCCCAGTCGATGGCCAATCTGGGCACGGTCAGCTCTCAGATGGTCGAGCGCCTGCTTGTCGAATTCGCCGACCAAATTTCAAGCACCGGGTCCCTTGTCGGCAACTTCGACAACACCGAGCGCCTCCTGGCCAAGGTACTTGGCGAAGAGCGCGTCGGCGGGATCATGGAAGAAATTCGCGGTCCCGCTGGCCGAACCATGTGGGAGAAGTTGACCAACGTCAACGAGACCGTGCTCGCCAACTACCTCAAGAACGAGTACCCGCAGACGGTCGCCGTGGTCCTCTCCAAGATCAAGCCGGAACACGCCTCGAAGGTCCTGGCCTTGCTGCCGGAGCCCTTCGCCATGGAGGTGATCATGCGCATGCTGCGCATGGAGTCGGTGCAGAAAGAGGTGCTCGATGATGTCGAGCGCACCTTGCGTAACGAGTTCATGTCAAATCTGGCGCGCACGAACCGGCGCGACTCACACGAGATGATGGCCGACATCTTCAATTTCCTCGACCGCAACGTCGAGAATCGCTTCCTCACGGCCTTGGAGGAGCGCAACCGGGATTCGGCGGAACGCATCAAGGCCCTCATGTTCACCTTCGAGGATTTGGGCAAGCTCGACCCCGGCGGGGCGCAAACGGTCCTGCGCAACGCCGACAAGGACAAGATTGCCATCGCTCTCAAGGGCGCCTCCGAGGATTTGCGCGATCTGTTCTTCTCCAACATGTCCGAACGCGCCGCCAAGATCATGCGCGAAGACATGCAGGCAATGGGGCCGGTCCGGCTACGCGACGTGGACGAGGCGCAAATGTACATCGTCACCATGGCAAAGGATCTCGCCGCCAACGGCGAGATCGTCATTGTCGACAGCAAGGGGGAAGACGAGCTCGTCTACTAAGACGATGCCATGTCCAATATGAACGCACCCCGCAAATATCTTTTCGAAACCTCGTTCGAGACCGACGACGAGCATCCGGCCGCGCCGGTTCCCGTTGAGAAGGAGCCCGAGCCGATATTCTCGGAAGAGGACCTAACCAAGGCCCGGGACGACGGATTTACGGCCGGCAAAGAAGCCGGCCAAAAGGCGGCCGAGGAACTGATCGAACGCGACGTCGCACAGGCACTATCCCACGTGACACAACAACTCGCGGAGCTTAGCAAGCAGCAAACGGAATCGATCGAGCGCCGTGGCCGCGAAGCCGTCGAGACTGCCCTGTCGATTATCCGCAAGCTGTTTCCCAGTCTTGCGGAAAAACACGGCATGGCGGAGATCGAGTCCATCATCGGCGAATGCCTTGCGCGTTTGCACAGCGAACCACGCATTGTCATCCGCGTTGCCGATGCCCTGCTCGACGCCGTGAACGAGCGGGTTACAGCGCTGGCCGCCCAAGCCGGCTTCGAAGGCAAGCTTGTACTGATCGCGCAAGATGACTTGCAGGCCGGCGACGTTCGCGTCGAGTGGGCCGACGGTGGCGCGGAACGCGATAACGAAACGCTCTGGCGTGAAATCGATACAATCGTTGCCCGTTTCACCGGTTCGGTGCCGGTGGAAACCGGTGACGCCGCGCCAATCGAACCCACGACTGCTGCACTGACTCAGGAATCGGAACGGCCTAAGGCCGTTTCCCACTAGGAGGACTTGTTATGGCCGAAGATGAAAATCTGGACTTGCCGGATCTGGAGCAGGAGGCCGGGGACGGCCAGGACGCCGCCGCAGCCGCTGCTCGCGGCGATGCCGGACAGGTTCCGTCCAACGCCAAGGAACTTGAGGCTGTCTACGACATCCCTGTGCAGGTATCGGCCGTGCTTGGCCGATCGAGCATGCAGGTGAGCCAGTTGCTCAAGCTTGGCCGAGGCGCCGTTGTGGAACTGGACCGCAAGGTTGGCGAAGCCATCGACATCTATGTCAACGACCGCCTCGTCGCCCGCGGCGAGGTTGTCGTGGTCGAGGATCGTCTCGGTGTGACGATGACCGAGATCATCAAGATGGACCGCTCGTAGAGACCGGCGGCGAGCAAAGATACGCGACATGGCAACCGCAAGCGCAGCCGAAAAAGTCGGCACTGTTAGTGGAGGGGTGGCACCGGTCAACCGGGCCGCAAGCCTCGACATCGCGACGCTTGGCGGCGCGCTGGGCGCATTTGTTGTCATTGGCGCGGCAATGGTTATTGGCGGCTCGCCCGGCTCCTTTGTCGACATTCCGGCAATCTTGATCGTCATTGGCGGCACGTTCCTGGTCACGACTATTTCGTTTTCGTTGGGTGAGGTCGTTCGCGCTCAAGGCGTCATGCTGCGTGCCGTCGTTTATCACTCTGAAACACCGGCCGACGCGGCGCAGCGCATGCTCTATGTTGCCGACCGGGCTCGGCGCGAAGGGCCCATGAGCATCGAAGGTTCGGCGAAAAATGCGCACGCCGGCCGCTTTCTTACACAGGCGATAAGTCTGGTTGCCGATGGCCTGCCGGCCGAAGAGATCGAGCAAATGCTCGCGCGTGAAAGCCGCGCGACGCGTGAACGGCATGTGCGTTCCGCCGGTGTCTTGCGTCGCGCCGGCGAAGTAGCGCCAGCCATGGGTCTTATCGGCACATTGGTCGGTCTGGTCCAAATGCTCGGTAATCTGGACGACCCGTCGACCATCGGGCCGAGCATGGCCGTCGCCCTGCTGACCACGTTCTACGGCGCTATTCTGGCCAACATGGTCTTCAACCCGCTGGCCAACAAACTAGAGAGAAATTCCGAGCTCGAATTGATGGTCAATCAAATCTACGCCATCGGTGTCGCCTCGGTCAGCCGCCAAGAGAATCCCCGGCGGCTGGAAATGATCATCAACACCATCCTCTCGCCCGTGCAACGGGTGAATTACTTCGACTGATTACGTACGGAGAGAGAAGGTATGAGGCTCCTTATCGTCGGCACACTCGACGGGCACATCACAACCGCGGGCAAGATCGCCCTTGAGCGTGGTGCCAAGGTCGCGCATCTCGACACAATCGATGGCGCTCTCGATGCTCTCAGGTCTGGCCAGGGTGCCGATCTGGTGATGGTCGATGTCCATCTGGACGTCGCGCGCCTGTGCACCAGCCTGCGGACGGAGCGGTTCTTGGTTCCCGTCGTCGCCTGCGGCATCGGCGCCGACACCAAGCTGGCTGTTGCGGCAATCCGGGCCGGGGCGAAGGAATATATCCCGCTTCCGCCTGATGCGGAGCTAATAGCGGCTGTGCTGGCGGCGGTGACCGAAGAGACAAATTCCCTGATCTACAAAGACCCGGCGATGGCCGACATCCTGCGCCTGGCCGAACAGGTCGCGCCATCGGATGCCAGCGTCCTGATTACCGGCGAGTCGGGCACCGGCAAGGAAGTCATGGCCCGCTATCTGCACAGCAAGTCGAAGCGCGGCCGCAAGCAGTTCATCTCGCTCAACTGCGCGGCGATTCCGGAAAACCTCTTGGAGTCAGAGCTTTTCGGCCACGAGAAAGGTGCCTTCACAGGGGCCATCGGCCGACGCATCGGCAAGTTCGAAGAGGCGCACGGCGGCACGCTACTGCTCGACGAAATCTCCGAAATGCACCCGCGCCTGCAAGCAAAACTGCTCCGCGCCGTTCAAGAGCGCGAGATCGACCGGGTCGGCGGCAACCAGCCGATCAAGGTCGACATTCGCCTTCTCGCCACGTCCAACCGCAACCTGGAAGAAGCGGTGCGCAAGGGTGAGTTTCGCGAGGATCTCTACTTTCGTCTCAACGTGGTGACGATCCATGTATCGCCGCTCCGCGACCGGCCTAAGGATATTCAGGTCCTGGCCGAATATTTTCTGAAAAAATACGCGGAGGCCAACGGCGTATCCGGCATGGCGATAAGCCCGGAGGCGCTGGCGATCCTGGAAACGCACCATTGGCGCGGCAACGTGCGCGAGCTTGAGAACACCATGCATCGCGCCGTCCTGCTGGCGCAGGACACGTTGGTTCTGCCCGAGGCCATTCATCTGACCGGCGCCTCCCTGCAGCACAGCGGCGACGACGATACGAAGGATGACGCAACCGCCGCTCGGATCGCCCAATCGCGTGCCGCCTTGGCAACGGGTGGGCACAAGCTGATCGGCCGGACCGTGGCCGACGTCGAGCGTGACTTGATTATCGACACGCTAGGGCACTGCCTGGGCAACCGGACGCACGCGGCGAACATTCTCGGGATCTCCATCCGGACACTGCGCAACAAGCTAAAGCTCTATAGCCAGGACGGTGTGTCCATCCCCATGCCCGGCGAAGCGGCGTCATCTTCTGCCTGACGTCGTAACCAGACCCCGCTAAGGGAAATGCCCTAAACCATGACCGACACCAGCGTCCAGGAAACCCAGGCCGCCGACGGGAAGCCCGCCGCGGGCGCCGGCCCCTCGCTATTTGACCGGCTCTTCGAGCAGCTCAACCGCGGCGATATCGCGCTGGCGCTGGGCGTTGCGTGCATCCTGGTGGTGCTCATCCTGCCGTTACCGAGCTGGATGCTCGACATTTCGCTGGCCGTTTCGATGACCCTGTCAGTGCTGATTCTGATGACGGTTCTGTTCATCAGCCGGCCGCTGGACTTCAGCTCGTTCCCGACCATCTTGCTCATCGCGACGATGTTGCGCCTGTCGCTCAACATGGCCTCCACGCGTCTTATCCTGGCCAACGGCCACGAAGGTTCGGAGGCCGCGGGCCAGGTTATCCAGGCCTTCGGCAATTTCGTCATGGGCGGCAACTTCGTCATCGGAATCATCGTTTTCGGTATTCTGGTCATCGTAAATTTCATCGTTATTACAAAGGGTTCCGGGCGTATCGCCGAGGTTTCAGCGCGTTTTAGCCTGGATGCCATGCCCGGCAAGCAAATGGCGATCGATGCCGATCTATCCGCCGGGCTGATCGACGAATCCCAGGCCCGGGAGCGCCGCAAGACGCTGGAAGACGAGAGTAACTTCTTCGGCTCGATGGATGGTGCCGCCAAGTTCGTGCGTGGCGACGCGATTGCCGGCCTGCTGATTACCTTCATCAATGTCATCGGCGGCATGATCATCGGCGTCGCCCAGCAGGGTCTATCCTTCGGCGAGGCCGCGCAGAATTACACGCTGCTGACGGTTGGCGATGGCCTGGTGACCCAGATTCCGGCGATCATCGTCTCCACCGGCGCCGGCCTACTGGTCTCCAAATCGTCCGCCATCGGTTCCGCCGACAAGGCCGTGTTCGGCCAGCTAAGTGCCTACCCACGGGCGCTGGGCCTGTCGTCGTTCCTGATGTTGTCTCTGGCGTTGCTGCCGGGCATCCCGGCCCTGCCGTTCCTGATGCTCGCAGGTGTCGCCGGTGGTCTGGCCTGGTCGTCCTCGCGCCGTGGCCAGGCAACCGCGACCGCCGAGAGCAAGGCCGACGAGGCAGCCAAGGAGGCGGCCCCGGTCGCCGACGAGCCGATCAGCAACGCCTTGCAGCTCGACAACCTGCGCCTGGAGTTGGGTTATGGATTGCTGCCGATGATCAGCAATCAGGGCGGCCAGCGGTTGACCGACCAGATCAAAGCGTTGCGCCGGCAGCTCGCACAGGAGATGGGCTTCGTCCTGCCGTCCGTCCGCATCCAAGACAATCTGCAGCTACCCTCCAACAGCTACACCGTGCGGGTGAAGGAAATTTCCGCCGGACAGGGCGAGTTACGCCCAAGCATGCTGCTGGTCATGGACCCGCGCGGCGAAAAAATTACCCTGCCGGGCGAGGAAACCGTCGAACCGACATTCGGATTGCCGGCGATGTGGGTCGACCAGAGCGCGCGCGAAGAATCGTTGTTTCGCGGCTATACCGTCGTCGATCCGCCGACCGTCATCACCACGCACTTAACGGAGTTGGTGAAGGACAATATGGCGGAGCTGTTGTCCTATTCGGAGACACAGAAACTGCTCGACGAGATGGGCGAGGAACATCAGAAGCTGATCGCCGATCTGGTCCCCACCCTGATTTCCATCGGCGGCTTGCAGCGTGTGTTGCAAAACCTGTTGGGCGAGCGGGTATCGATCCGCGATCTGCCGACCATACTGGAAGGCGTCGCGGAGGCCTGCGGCTACACGCGCAACGTCACCGGCATTACCGAGCACGTCCGGGCGCGTCTGGCCCGGCAGATTTCCAGCGCCCAGATAAACGAGGAAGGCTTCATCCCGATGATGACGCTCTCACCCCAGTGGGAGCAGGCCTTCGCCGAGGCCGTCGTCGGCGACGGCGACGACCGGCAACTCTCCATGGCGCCGTCGAAGCTGCAGGAGTTCATCAAACTCGTGCGCTCCGGATTCGAACGCCACGCCATGATGGGGCAAACGCCGGTGCTGCTCACCAGCCCCGGCATCCGTCCCTACGTCCGCTCGATCATCGAACGCTTCCGCCCGTCTACCGTCGTGATGTCGCAGAACGAAGTTCACGCCAAGGTCCAAATCAAGACCCTGGGGCAGATCTAACCACGATTATGTCCGTAAGCAGAAAAGACCGGTAAGCAACAGATGCGATTGAGAAGTTTCACCGGCAAGACACTACCTGACGCGATGCGCCGGGTGCGCGAGGCGCTTGGCCCCGACGCCGTGATTTTGTCCACCCAACCCGCCGAGACCGGCACCGGCGTGCGCCTGACCGCCGCCCTTGAAGATACCCCTCTGGAGGACTTCGATCTCGCCGACGGTGGCGGTGCCCTGCAATCCGTCGACGACATTACCGATGCCCTCGCCTACCACCGGTTTCCGCCCGGTCTGCTGGACCGATTGCTTGGCGCCGCCGCCAATCTCGCGTCATCCGATCCGGTCCTAGCACTTGCCGGCGCGTTGGACAGCGAGTTTGCCTTCGCGCCCCTGCCCGCCGCGAAGCCTCCTCGGCCCCTTATGCTGATAGGCCCCCCCGGCGCCGGTAAGTCGGCAACCGCGGCCAAACTATGCGCCCGCGCCCGGCTCAAGGGCGGTACGCCGCGGCTGATCACCATGGACGGCGAGAAAGCCGGTGGCCTCGCGCAAGTCGCGTCATTCGCCCAAGCCCTTGGATTGGATTTGGAACAGGCGGGCGACAGCCAGGACCTCGCGGCACGCGTGGGCGAAGACACGGACGGCCGGTTGACCGTCATCGATACCACGGGCGTCAATCCCTTCAACGACAAAGACATGCGCGGCCTCACCCAGGCGGCCAAAGCAAGCGGCGCGGGCCTGGTCGTGGTGTTGCCGGCGGGTGGCGATGCCATGGAATCGGCCGAGATGGCGATGGCGTTCGCCGCCATCGGTGCCGACCGCCTAATCGGCACGCGCTTTGACATTGCACGCCGCCTGGGCGGCATCCTGAGCGCCACTCAGGCCGGTAATCTGGCCCTCATGGCGGTCAGTACGTCGCCCACGATCGGCGACGGGCTGCTGCCGATCAATCCCGTCTCGCTCGCCCGGCTGCTTCTACCCGGAATTCCCGAACCAACAGAAGACTATCTTGTCAGGGAGACAGGTTAATGGTCGAAATTGCTCAGATACGCGCGAGTTCGCCAACGGCTGCGACCTTGCCCAACGCGTTCGCCATCGCCTCCGGAAAGGGGGGCGTCGGCAAGACGTGGCTGTCGGTCACCTTGTGCCACGCGTTCGCGCGGGCGCAAAAAAAGACGCTGTTGTTCGACGGCGATCTCGGTCTCGCCAATGTGGACATCCAGCTCGGTTTAGAGCCGCACCATGATCTGGCGAGCGTGATTACCGGCCGCTGCCGACTGAGCGATGCCATCGTCACGTACGATAAAGGAGGCTTCGACGTGGTCGCCGGCCGTTCCGGCTCTGGCAGTCTTGCTAACCTGTCGGCCGAACGCCTGACCAGTCTTTCCACGGCGCTGGCGGAATCAGCTCCGGCCTATGATCACGTCATCCTCGATCTGGGCGCCGGTGTCGAGCGAACCGTGCGCCAACTGGCGGCGATGGCTCAGACCAGCCTGGTCGTCACATCCGACGAGCCGACGGCAATGACCGATGCTTATGCGTTCATCAAGCTCATGCTAATTCAGCAACCCGACATCGACGTGCGGATCGTCATCAACATGGCGGCCTCGGAAAGCGAAGGCGAGCGCACCTATGCCACCCTGCGCAAGGCGTGCACCTCATTCCTCAAGACCGCGCCGCCGCTTGCCGGCGTCATCCGCCGCGACAGCAAAGTCAAAGAGGCGATCCGCAATCAGTCGCCCCTCTTGATGCGTTATCCCAATTGCACCGCCGCCGGAGACGTGGAGGCCCTGGCACGGCGGCTTCTGGAGACACCGTGAGCGACGCGCTACGCCCCTCTTCTCTGTTTACCTCCGCCGCGCCGGCGACCGCACCGTCCGGCGTGCAGGGCACGCTGCCCAATCCGCCACCCGAAGTCTCCCAGCTTCCCACCGGCACCACCCTGCGGGGTGTCGTCCAGGGGCACGATAACAAGGGCCACCTCTTGGTGCGAACCGACCTGGGCACCCTCGCCGTGTCGACCAAGGTGCACTTGCCGCCGGGCAGCGAGGTGGTGCTGCAAATCCGTAGTTCCGGCGCCCAGCTACACGTCCTGCTGATGCACAGCGAGGCCCAGGGAATCAGCGCGGCGGGAACCGGCGCAGTGGGACAACGCGGTGTCCCAAATCCG
>Ga0209633_10005363_pt1 | contig 11261 bp, 7 predicted proteins | sample Cruoilmetagenom1_FD_187290 | JGI IMG/M metagenome (GOLD analysis project Ga0209633, IMG submission 187290) | Oil polluted marine microbial communities from Coal Oil Point, Santa Barbara, California, USA - Sample 1 (SPAdes) (version 2) | ecosystem: Environmental > Aquatic > Marine > Oil seeps ... | reverse complement strand
CAAATAGTTCATAAGCAATTTCTGAGCATATTATTTTATCATCTTTAAAAGTCCATTCTAAAGCACCAATCTTTCCAGCTTTCTGTGATAGTCTTAAGCGTTCTCTACTTTCTTTTAGTTCTTTTTGAAGTAAAAATTGTTCTGTAATATCATCTAATATGCCTAAAATCGCATCACCAAATTCCCAAGTTATTTGCTTGGTATTTACTTTTACATATTTAATGTTTTTACTAAAGTCAATTATTCTAAAAACTACAGCATGTCCAATTTTTTTTCCTTTTATTTTTCTTTGATAAAAATCTGCAACTTCTTTTTGGTCCTTTTTATGAACAAATTCAAGAAAAAAACGTTTTTGTAATTCTTTTTTATTAAAACCTGTTATTTCACATAGTTTTTTATTATTAAATACAATTTTATTATTTTGAAGAATGAATATTCCCTCATTAGCATTATCATAAATAAGATTAAGTTTTTCTTGTTTCTCTTTTAATTCATTTTCAGTTATTTTTAATTTAGTTAAATTTCTTGAAACACCAACTACTCCAAAAATATTTCCTTCTGAGTTTATTAATGGTGTTTTTCTGGTATTAAGATATATTTCATTGCCGTCAAAATCTTGTGTCCATTCTTCAAATAAGAAGTCTTCGCCAGTATTTATTATATTTTTATCTGAATTTAAAAATGTTTTAGCATTTTTTTGATTGAAAAATTCATAATCTGTATTTCCAATTATGTTTTCAGGTTTTTCACCTAAAAATTTAGCATATGCTTTATTAAGTCCTGTATATTTGCTTTCTTTATTTTTATAAAATATAAAATCAGGAATAGAATTAATTACGGCAGAAAGTTTGGCATTATTTTCTTTAATTAATGTCTCTTTTTCAATTATCTTTTTGTATTGTTTGTGTATTTTTAATTGAGAATTAACTCTTGATATTAATTCTTCCGAAATAAATGGTTTGTTAATGTAATCAACTGCTCCAAGTTTAAATCCTTTTACAATATCTTTTGTTTCATTTAAAGCTGTTAAAAAAATGATAGGAATGTTTTTTGTTTGCTCATCATCTTTTAAAATTTTGCAAACATCATAGCCACTCATTTCTGGCATCATTATATCTAATAAAATTAAATCTGGTCTAATTTTGTTTATTGATTTTAGTGCTTCTTTTCCGCTTTGAGCTACAATAACATTAATGTTTTCTTTCATTAAAGCATTTGCAGCTATATTTATGTTGTTAGCAATATCATCTACTATTAAAACTGTTTGTTTTTTATTCATTTACAATTGTAATTATAGTTTTATAATACTTTAAAAGTGTATTTATTCTTTGTATATTAAAGTTTTCAATTGATATATATACTTCATCGCAATATTTTAAAAGAATTTCAATATTGTTCTTTTTTGCAATTTCAAAGTTTTTATCGGCAAATAATCTTAAATCATCAACAGATAGGATTTTATTGATTTTATTATATAAAGGTTCAATATCTGTTTTAATTTTTTCTTTTATTTCATCATTAATTTTTATATTTTTTAATTCTTTATCGTCAAATTTATTACTTTTTTGTATTGTTTTTTTATTTGTTTTGTCAATATCTAAATGTTTTTTTAAAGAATTAAATAGTATGTCTTTTGAAATTGGTTTTGTTAAGTAGTCATCAAATATATCTTTATATTTTATAATCTCTTCAGAAGTTGCATTTGCTGTTATTGCAATTATAGGTATAAGTTTTAATTCTTTTGTATTTTTTATAATTTTTGCAGTTTCATATCCATTTAATCCAGGAAGTTGAATGTCCATAAGAATTAAATCTGGTTTGTAATTTTTTAAAATTTCAATAGCTTCGTTTCCTGTTTCAGCTTCTTTTAATTCAATATTGTTATCTTCAAAATAAAATTGTATAAGTTCTCTATTAGTTTTTAAATCTTCAACATGTAGTATTTTTATCTTTCCAAGTTTAACATTATTATTATTTGGTGTTTTTACTGTATTTAGTTCTTCATTTTTAACTTCAATATTATTAACTCGTATAGTAAAAGTTGAACCTTTATTTTCTTTACTTTCAAGTGATATTGTTCCATTCATTAACTCAAGAATACTTTTGCTAATTGTAAGACCAAGTCCAGTTCCTCCATATTTACGTGTGCTCTGTCCTTCAATTTGCCTAAAACTTTGAAAAATAACATCTTTTTGATTTTTGGGAATTCCTATTCCTGTATCTTTAACTTTTATTTCAAGATTTATTAAATTATTAGCTTTGTTTTTAACAATTGTTGAGTTTACATTAATTGAAACATAACCTTCTGCAGTAAATTTTAGTGCATTACTTACTAAATTTAATAAAACTTGTTTTATTCTTTGGGCATCAATATAAATATTACTTGGGACATCTTTGCTAATTTTAATTTTTATTGGGATTTCTTTATTATGAGATATTTCAGAAAAAATAGAAGGTATTTCATTTATCAAATCATAAATATTTGAGTTTTCTTTTTGAATAGTCAATTGACCTGCTTCAATTTTTGAAAGATCAAGAATGTCATTTATAAGATATAATAAATCATCTCCACTTTTTGATATTTTTTCAATAAATGAAAGATTTTTTTTGTTTTTTATATTATTTTTTAGAATATCAGAAAAACCAATAATGGCATTCATGGGCGTGCGTATTTCATGACTCATATTTGCAAGAAATTCACTTTTTAATTGATTTGCTTTTTCTGCGTCTTGTTTAGATTGTAATATCTTTTGTTCTATTTTTTTTCTGTTGCTAATATCCCTTATAACAGAATGGATAATTTGGTTTTCATTTTCATGTGATATTAATGTTAATAAAACTTCTGAAGGAAAAATTTCACCATTACTTTTTTTATGAAGCCATTCAAAACGATATGTTCTATTTGAAGTTGCTTTTTGTATCATTTTATTAGCTTTTTCAAATGAACTTTCATTGTTTTCTTGGAATTTAGGCGAAATGTCAGATGGGTTTTGTTTTAAAAGTTGTTCTTTTTTACTATACTTAAATAATTTTAACATAGCAATATTACAATCTACAATAACACCATTCTCAATAATTAATACTGCATCTCCAGACTCTTCAAACAACCTTTTAAATTTCTTTTCACTTGCAACTAAAGCCTTTTGAGTATTTTTTCTTTCAGTTATATCTCTTATTGTACCTACTGCTACAATTTTATTATTATATTTAATGACTTTACCATTTATTTCTACAGGAATTTTATTCCCATTTTTATGTAAAGCAAAAGTCTCAAAAGCTTTTATTTGTTTATTTATTAATACATCTTTAAGCTTTTTATAATATTTATGTAATTCTTCTTTTGGAACAAATTTAGTAAATGTTTTTCCAATTATTTCATCACGATTATATCCTAATAAAGTTTCAACCTTCTTATTAAAAAATAATTGTTTTCCAGCTGCATTAATCATAAATACAATATCCGAATTAGCATCTAATATTTTTTTGTAATCTTTATCAACTTCTTTTATTTTTTTTGTTAAGGCAAGTTGTTTTTTGTAGTATAATTTTAACTTTCGTCTGTTTATTGTAATAAATATAGTAAATGTTAAAATTACTATTAGTGCTAGAAAGCCTATTTCAATTTGAATTTGTTTAGCATTATTTTCAATATTAATACGGTTTATTTCTGCATTTTTTTCATCAATATCTTTTTGATATAGATATTTATTCTCTTGTTTTATTAATTCTTTATAATTTCTTTCATTTACTATGCTTTCATGCATTTCAATTTCAATATTGTGAAATTCAAATGCTTTTTTATAATTCTTTAATTCTAAATAAATATTTTTTAATTGATGTGCAGAATGTTCAATGTTTTCAGGATAAGCTAATTTCTTACTTATTTTATATGCGGTTTGTGCATTTATAAGGGCTTTTGAATAATGTTTTTGTTTATAATTAATACAGGAAAGTTTTATATTTGCTGTTGCAATGCCATCTTTTTCATTTAGTGAATTGTAAATATTTAATGCTTTTTTTGTGTATTTTTCTGCATTAAGTAAATCATTATTAACTTCTTTAATGCTTTCAATAGATAAATATAGTTCAGCAATTTTTGATTTATTATTAATGCTTTTGAAAATAGATAAACTTTGATTAAAATATTTTTCAGCAATATCATACTCCTTTTTTTTGAAATACTGTGAGCCTATATTTTTTAAAACATTTGCCTCACCAGCTTTATCATTTATTTCTCTGTATATTTTAATACTTTTATTGTAATATTCTAAAGCTTTTAAATTTTCATTTTGCAAACTATAAACAAATCCAATATTAATATATGAAGTCGCAATCCCTTTTTTATCACCAATTTCTATTTGTGCATTTAAGCAAAGATGCCAAAGATTTATTGCTTTTTCAATATACCCAAGATTGTTATAAACGTAAGCCATATTATTATAAACAATTGCTATTCCTCTTATACTTTTAATTTGTTTTTGAATAATTAGGCTTTTTTTATAATAATCTAAAACTTTTTTTATTTCTCCTTTATCATCATAAATTGTTGCAATATTTATATATGTATTTGCAAGAGATGCTGTGGGTTCTTGTTTTTCCGAAATTTTTGCAGATTTTAAATTATATTCTAAAGCTTTATCTGTTTTTCCATTATCATTATACAGATAACCTAACCAGGCATAGCTTTCGGCAATATTTTGGTCTGACTTACATTTTAATGATAAATTTAGTGTTTCTTCGCAAATAATTATTGCAGTATCAGGGTCAGATAAATATAATGTTTCAGCTAATTCAAAAAGTGTAGATATTCTTGAACTATCATCTTGTTTTGTATTTAAAACTTTAATTAAACTGTCTTTATTTTGTGAAAAAGAAATCAAAGTTGTAAGATTTAATAGTATAATTATTGTAAATAATTTATGTAATTTCATTTTTTATATTGATGAATTAAAACATAAAAATAGCAACTTTAAGAATAATATTAAATTTTTATTTAATTATTAATTTGAATGAAAGATAAGTTGTTGATATACTTATATATAGTTTATTCATTTTTTTTATTGGGATATTAATTTTGCGTTTTTTTTATTTTTCTAAATATCCATTTTATAGCGAATCTCTAAAATTTGAAACAGTGTATTTTATGTGTTTTAATGATGTTGTTATCAAACATATTCATAAATGATAATTTTCATTCAAATACCAATAATAATACTTAATTTTGTCAAAAATTATAAAACTAAAATAATATGAAACTTTTAGATAAAATTCATGCAAATGCAGTAAAACTCAATCAAAGAATAGTTTTGCCCGAAAGTCATGATGAAAGAACACTTAAAGCTGCAGATATTGCTTACGAACAGAAACTTGCAAACGTAATTTTAATAGGTAATAAAGCAAAAATTCTTAAAAATGCTGAAAATTTAGGACTTAAAAATATTAAACATATTGAAATTGTAGATTACGATACATATCCTAAAATTGCAGAATATGCAGATCTTATGGTAGAACTAAGAAAAAAGAAAGGTTTAAAAAAAGAAGAAGCATTAGAACTTCTTAAAAATCCTTTGTATCTAGCAGTTCTTATGATAAAAGCTGGTGATGCTGATGGTGAAGTTGCTGGTGCAGCAAATGCAACTGGTAATGTTTTGCGACCAGCATTTCAATTTGTAAAAACTGCACCTGGAATAAGTGTAGTTTCTGGTGCATTTTTAATGTTTGTAGATGATAAGCAATTTGGAGAAGATGGTCTTATGCTTTTTGCAGATTGTGCTGTACATCCTAACCCAGATGCTGCTGAATTAGCACAAATTGCTGTTTCAACAGGAAAAACTGCAAGAGCAATTGCCGGTATTGAACCTAAGATTGCAATGTTAAGCTTTTCAACAAAAGGAAGTGCAAAACACGAAATGGTTGATAAAGTTGTTGAAGCAACAAAAATTGCAAAAAAAATGGCACCCGATATGGAAATTGATGGTGAAATGCAAGCGGATGCTGCAATTGTTACTTCTGTAGGTAAGAAAAAAGCACCTGACAGTAAAATTGCTGGAGATGCAAATGTTCTTGTATTTCCTGACCTTCAGTCTGGTAATATTTCTTATAAATTAGTTCAACGTTTGGCAAAAGCAGAAGCAATTGGACCAATTTTGCAAGGAATGGCTGCACCAATAAATGACCTTTCAAGAGGATGCTCGGTAAGTGATATTGTAAATTTAATTGCAATAACTTCAAATCAAGCAGGAAGAAAATAATACTAAAAAATAACAAAATAAACAGATTAAAAATGTCTGAAATAATAACAGAAGCAATAGAGAAATACCGCCTTAGTGAAAACGCAACACCAAAAATGAAATTCTCAAAAGTTGGTGTTGTAGGTTGCGGAACAACAGGGCAAGGAATAACTTTAATGATTGCAAGTAGAGGAATTGAAGTTGTTTTTTTAGAGCTAAATCAAAAATTAATTGATGAAGCTTTCCAAGAAATGCGTGAAGCCCTCGATGAAAAAATAAATCATTGGGGAATGACTTCAAATGATAAAAAACTAATTTTATCAAGAATTAAAGGAACATTAGAATATAAAGATTTTGTAGAATGTGATTTAGTTATTGATTCAATTCTGTCAAAAACTCGTGAGTTTAGTAAAGATATTCGAAGAGGTGTTTTTAAACAAATAGAAGAGCATGTTAGTAGAAGTGCAATAATAGCTACAAATTCTACTTCATCTGTAATTACAGAATTAGCATCAGATTTAAAATATAAAGATAGATGTGTAAGTCTTCATTTTTCTACAACAGCACCAGATGCCCAGATTGTTGAAGTTGTAAAAGGCCTATATTCATCAGAAGAGGTTTGTGAAAATATTAAGAAATTTGCAAAATTAATTAATAAAATACCAGTTCCTGTTGAAGAGTCGCCTGGTCTTATAAGTGTTCGTTTAGGAGTAAGTCTTATTTCGGAAGCATGCAGTTTGCTTATGGAAGGTGTTGGTTCTATGGAAGATATAGATTTTGTTATGAAAAAAGGTTTGGGAATGTCATTAGGACCATTTGAAATGGCAGATAAAATTGGTTTAGAGCGTGTTGTACGTTGGATGGATGATTTATATAACGAATTTGGTGATAGAAAATATAAACCCTCGCCAATTATTAAAAAATTAGTTAGGGCAAAACATTATGGACGTAAAACTTGTGAAGGTTTCTATAAATATGATGATTTAGGTTATAAATTAAAAGACCAAACTCAGAATGTTGTTTGTACAAACGTTGAATAAATAAGATTAAAATTAAAATACATTGTTTTTTAAAGCAATGAAACAAAATAAATAATGAAAATATTAGTATTAAATTGCGGAAGTTCTTCAATTAAATTTGAATTTTTTAGCATGCAAGATGAAGAAGTTTTAGCAACTGGTGTTGTTGAAAAAGTTGGTATGAAAGGTTCTTTTTTAAAGTTAGAAAAGCCAAGTGGAGAAAAAGTTAAATTTGTGGGTGATGTTCTTGATCATAAAATTGGTGTTGAATATATTCTAGGTGTATTAAGCAGTAAAAAGCATGGTGTGCTTAAAGAATTGTCTGAAATACAAGCAGTAGGACATAGAGTTGTGCATGGTGGGGAAGATTTTAGTGGGAGTGTGTATATAAATGATGAAGTTATTAAAGTTCTTGAAAAAAATATTGAGCTTGCACCACTTCATAATCCTGCAAACCTTAAAGGAATATATGCATTACAGGCTTTATTGCCTGAAGTTCCGCAAGTTGCAGTTTTCGATACAGCATTTCATCAAAGTATGGAACCTTCAGCATATATGTATGGAATTCCTTATTCTTTATACAAAAAATATAAAATTAGAAGATATGGTTTTCATGGAACTTCACACAGATACGTTTCTGCAAGAGCATTAGAAATTTTAAATAAAAAACCTAAAGGTACAAAAATTATTTCTTGTCATCTTGGTAATGGAGCTTCTTTAGCTGCAATTAAAGATGGTAAATCTGTAGATACATCAATGGGTTTCACTCCAGTGGAAGGTTTAATTATGGGAACAAGAGCGGGTGATTTAGATATTGGTGCTTTAACATACATAATGAGGAAAGAGGAAATTGGTATTGAAACATCTTCAGTACTAATAAATAAGTTTAGTGGAATGTTAGGAATAACAGGAGTTTCTTCCGATATGCGTGAAATTGAAGAAAAAGCAGAAGAAGGAAATGAAAGAGCAAAATTAGGTTTAGATATGTATGCTTACAGAGTTAAAAAATATATTGGTTCTTATGCAGCTGCTATGGGAGGTGTTGATATTCTTGTTTTTACAGGTGGGATAGGAGAGAATGCAATTAATTTACGTTCAGAGATTTGCAAAGGTTTAGCTTTTGCAGGATTAGAACTTGATGAACAAAAAAATAATACAAGAGCTAAGGAAGAAATTATTTCAAAAGACACATCTAAAGCAAAAATTATGATTGTACCTACAAATGAGGAACTAGTAATTGCTCAAGATACTTATGAAATTGTTAGGAATAAATAAATATAATTTAAATTTGCTAAAAGCTTTTTAATATCGTTAACATAAATAAAAAGTGCAAAAATTTTATGGTTTTTGCACTTTTTTTATGAATATTTGTTGACTAAAGAATCTCTATTATGAAAAAACATGATAAACTTTTCAATAACAAAAAGCAAGTAATTGCAATGATACATACAGGAGCAAATCCTGGAACACCTAATTACAAAGCTTCTGTAAAAAGAATAATTAGTAAAGCTGTTGACGAAGCAAAAATATACGAATCTGCTGGTATTGAAATTGTTATGGTTGAAAATATGCATGATGTTCCTTACCTTAATAGAAATGTTGGGCATGAAGTTTCAACTTTAATGAGCATCATTGCTTATGAAATAAAAAGGCAAACATCACTAAAATGTGGTATTCAAATTTTAGCTGGAGCAAATGAACAAGCAATGGCAGCAGCAAATTCTGCAGGTTTAGATTTTATTCGTGCAGAAGGATATGTTTTTTCTCATGTTGCAGATGAAGGACTTATGAACTCCGATGCTGGTGAATTAAAAAGGTACCAGAAGCAAATTGGTGCAGAAGATGTTTTAATTTTTACAGATATTAAGAAAAAACATTCTGCACATATTATAACTTCTGATATTAATATTTTAGAAACAGCTAGAGCTGCAAATTTCTTTTTAACTGATGGTGTTATTATCACCGGCACTTCAACAGGAGTGGAAGCAAACGTTTATGATGCAAGAGTTATAAAGTCAAACACCGAAATTCCTGTATTAATTGGTTCTGGCATTACAACAAAAAATATTGAATCATTTTATAATTATGCCGATGCATTTATAATTGGTTCATATTTTAAAGAAGGTGGATATTGGGCAAATAATCTTGATAGTAAAAGAATTGCAGACTTTATGAAAGTTTTTAAAAATCTTGCAAATTAATAAACCATTTTATAGGTTTTTCATAAAAAATAAAAATAATGAAAAAAAATAAATATCCAAAAGCAAAACGTATAACAATAAAAATTGATACTAAAATTCGTTTTGGTGAAGTTGATTCAATGGGAATTGTTTGGCACGGAAATTATGTAAAATATTTGGAAGATGCTCGTGAAGAATTTGGTAAAAAATATGGTTTAGGTTATATGGATGTTTATAATAATTATGGTTTTATGTTGCCAATTGTAAAATTAGATATTGATTATAAAAACCAATTATTTTATGGCGATGAAGCTGAAATGAAGATTAGTATAATTGAAAATCCTGCATCAAAACTTATTTTTGAGTATGAATTAAGAAGAAAAAAAGACAATCTTTTAATTCTTAATGCAATAAGTATTCAAGTTTTTATGAATTCAGATAGGAAATTGGAATTAAATACTCCTTCATTTTTTGAAAAATGGAAGAATGATAATTTTTAAATTTAATGACTAATAGTAAGTATCTCACTTCTTTTTGCAAAATGTTGCAATATCCTTTACAACACGAAACCCAATTGTTGCTTTTTGCGATTTAGGATTTGTTGCCCTTGTATTAAAAATTTGTAGCATTTTTTCAGAATTATACCAAGAACCACCTTTAATAACTTTGTAAACGCCTTTTTTTGTAGTATTCTTGAAATCAGCACTATACCAATTGTTACACCATTCATCAACATTACCACTCATATCATAAATACCGTTTTTGTTTGGCTTTTTTAAACCAACGTTATGAACTTTATTCTCAGAATTGTTTTTAAACCAAGCAATATATTCAGCATTATTACTTCCTGAATAAGTTTTATACTTTTTAAACAAATTCTTGAAAAAGAAATATTTGCTTTTTACTGCTACATATTCCCATTCCGTTTCAGAAGGAAGTCTTAAATTATAAAACTTACAAAAAGCATTTGCACCAGACCAGCTTACAAATACTACAGGATGATTTTCAAAACCATTTTCCACTTTAAAAATAGAATCTTGAAGATAAATTTTACATTCTTTTTTTTGTAAATAGATGTATTTATTTAAAGTGTCCTTACTAAGTTTTTTTTTATTTAGAAACTTGCAATATTCCAAATTTGTAACTTCATATTTGCTTATATAAAAACCATAAACCTTTTCTTTTTTCTTTTTTTCTGAATAAAAATTTCCACCTTTAATATATACAAATGAACTATCATTGTAATAAGTTTGAGAATAGATATTGCTATTAAAATAAATTAATATGATAAATATTAAAAGTTTGTAATTCATTTAATTATAAATAAAATCAAGTTTTTTAACTAAGTTTGCAAGCAAAAGTAATAATTATTTATACAATGTATTTCAAAAATAAAATTATTTGGATAACTGGTGCATCTTCAGGAACTGGAGAAGCACTAACTTATGCATTTGATAAACAAGAAGCAAAAATTATTATTTCTGCAAGGCGTGAAAATGAATTAGAAAGAGTAAAGAATAATTGTAAAAATAAAGATAATATTTTTACTCTTCCACTTGATTTGGAGAAACATCATGAACTAAAAAGCAAGGCAGATATTGTATTGCAGAAATTTGGCAAAATTGATATTCTTTTTAATAATGGAGGAATTAGCCAAAGGTCGTTTGTTGTAGAAACAGATTTTTCTGTAGATAAAAAGTTAATTAATATTAATTATTTGGGAGCAGTTGTTTTAACAAAAGCAGTTTTACCAAATATGTTGAGTAATAAATCTGGGCATATAGTTGTTATGAGTAGTTTAACTGGAAAGTTCGGAACTCCCTTACGCTCAG
>Ga0209633_10005362_pt1 | contig 11262 bp, 19 predicted proteins | sample Cruoilmetagenom1_FD_187290 | JGI IMG/M metagenome (GOLD analysis project Ga0209633, IMG submission 187290) | Oil polluted marine microbial communities from Coal Oil Point, Santa Barbara, California, USA - Sample 1 (SPAdes) (version 2) | ecosystem: Environmental > Aquatic > Marine > Oil seeps ... | reverse complement strand
CAGTATAGCGGCGTACTTTTTGGCATACCTCTTGCATTAGGAATACCCCATGCGCCACCCTATAATATATAATAAATTGAAATTACTTAGAAAAAGGTCGATTAGCCATGCACGTTTGGTAGTGATCCAGCAAAATACCCCCCGTTTCCTCGCATCTTGATAGCCGTTGACCCTGAATAATGACCTGCCGGACGAAGAACACGTGAAATCCAACGCTTAATAATAACAAACTCGTGATAGCCGACAAAAGCCAGATAATTATCTTACCCTCCATCATAAAACCTTCCGAAATAAATCCGTTTCAATCTGTTCATAGTCAAGCCACCTTGAAAACTTCCGACCGAACTCGTTAGAAGTATTTACAGCGATAAACTCCACCCCTTTACTTCTCGCAACTTCTTCCGTTTGAAAGAAGTACTTCTTTCGGGGAAAAGTGCCGGGGTCAATATATATGTTAGTCCATACCACGCGGGGGTCTTTCCCCCTCGTTAATACTACACCAGAAAGCCCCCATTTACTGTAGACACAGACCGACGAAAACCATATATCAAACCCCGGCAAATCCTCATGAGTTTTAGCCAAATTAAAATAGAATAGTTCAAGATCCTGCCTTAACTTAGTAAATCGTCCATTATATATTTGTAAGCGTTTCCCCATTTGTCCATCACCCTATCAACATAATCCTGGTTAGGAAAAGGCCCTTCTTCCGGGCTATGGCGCGCCTCCCAACAGTTGTATATAGCGATCCCCCGGAGCACCCCATAGTTATCAATATTCCATTTTAAAATCTGTGCTGCATAATGAACATTCAAACGAGGGTTGAATAAAGCTTCCTTATTCGGTGGGGGCCAATCGGGCACACTCGGTAAGTTATTAGGGTACAATAACTGCATAAGCCCATAGCTAGGATCCGCCGGATTAACAGCATTGGGGTTTTCAGAGCTTTCGACTTTAGCGATCGCCCTAAGTAACCCGGCCGGTAAATCATATTGCTTTTCGTTATCCGTATAAATAGGCATTAGTAAACCCTTATCAGCGGGGGCGTTTTCGGCCATTGTCCCTCTTAACTGATAAAGCCCCCACACTCCGAAACCTATTAAAATTAAAGTTTCCATCATAAAGTGCACCATCCGAAAGCAGGAAATTTAAAATATGTATCTGTACCGGTTAAACTCCCCAACCTTGCCCCCCGTACCGTAAAAGAATCATAAATCAACGGAGTCATCATTCCGGGCCCGGTTGTACCTAACGGTACTAACAATTCACCCCCTTGGAGTACAGCGCCCCCATAACTGATAAAATCACAAATAATATCATTTCCCCCTATAATCTGTAATCTTAAACCGGCTGTATTATCGGCGGCTCCTCTGATAACGAGGGGGAGAACTCCTGTGCTTGACCAGAACCATACGCCACATTTATAAGTAATATCCGCGAAGGTTGTCCATCCCCCACTTCCGGCGGGGTCTGATATATCCGTTACTGCGCCCAACCCTCCATTAATAGTGCTATCACTTCCTCGCCATATTATTTCAGGGATATAGTCATTACCAATAAAAGTTGGTAGGGGGTTAGCGAATCCTACAGAGGAATGTGGTAAGAGCGTAGGTGATAATACCGTCCCTCCTCCTTGTGTTAAAATACCCATTTTTAAGTCTCCTCTATTAGTCTAACGTCCACGTTCGCCCCCGCAATAGCGGATACCACCGACTTATTTTTTAGCTCAAAAGATCCGCCTATAGGTATCTTATATCCATTGGCTACGGTGACTGCCGGGTCTTCTGAAATATAAATATCCCCATCAATAGGCTGAATCGTTAGAACTTTTCTACTGCTATTAGCCGCTAATAAAACACCTGCAACCGCCGTGACCGTATCATTAGTAACGCTCATGGCCTCGTTAGCGCTTAAAGACAATCCCGCAAACTGAGAAGCCGGGTTTTCAATCCGGATACCCCTTCGCCCCTCCACGGCATAGACAAGATCAATATAAGCCCCCGCCTGGGCAGCTGCGCTGATATATAACCGACTAAACTTAGTACCTGCCACAAAAAAACCTTCTTGAACGGCAATATCACCCCTTAACTGGTCGTTAAACCGGACATTAATGACCGCCGCCTTACTACTTGCCGACGATGCCCAAAGCATAGAGCCCGCAATTTCTACCTCTTTTAGATCCATTGCATCATCTAAATAAAGCCTATGGGTGAAAAGCGGATTATCGCCGGTTCCGTATTCAGGTGGAGCCGAAGCGGGTGGGTTGACTGGAAGAATATTTCCCATTTTATTTACCTCCCATTTTTGTAATGCCCACCACCGTAACAACGGCAATGGCGGCATACATAACGTATTTACTGGTAACTACACTGGCCCCCTGGTTAGTCTGGCTGGCAGCATGAGCCATTAAATCTTTACCCATGTTGCTTGATTCCGCCAAAAGCCTCATCCCCATAGCCTCGGCACTCACGCCAAATGATAGGGATTTATCAAGGATAGCGCCGCTCACATTCTGAGCACGTGCAATCGTCGATTCTGTTAACGCCCGGTTGTCCTCAATTACCCTTTCCGACGACAACAAATTTGTGGTAGCCGCCCTATTTGCCTGTTCGATCATTGAATGGCTTAAATTATTACTGGTCTTAACAAAGTCATTCGCTCCACCTACAAGTTGCTTCATTTGTGCGCCGGATTCCTGAACCACGTTCATATAGGCTTCAAGTCCCTTTTCATCCCTTTTTAATTGGAGTTCGGTCAGATTTCCGGCTTGGGTTAAAGAGGCCATAGCATTGGCATTTACTTCCTGTAACGATTTAAACGCGCCAATAGATGTATCAGTGCCATAGTTTATAATATCCTGAATCGTTCGTGCTGCCTGATCACCCGTAAAACCGACATCGCGAATATTCGTGGTGGTCGTGGTGGTGGTAATTTTTTCCTCGCTGCTACTCGATTTACTTGATCCCCCGCACATAAATTACCCCCTTTTCCGAAAAATTAGAAACGCAACCAAAGCTGCGCCCCCTGCTATTGCGTAGATAACCCCGTTTGGAATTGATCCGGTACGCCCAATAGACACGGACCCGGCCGGACTTGTGGTAGCCGATAAATTAGAAGTGACCCATCTACTTTGGGGTTGTACGTCCGAACCCCCATTAGTGGGCGCGCCTTGCGTGTAAGGTTGTAAGATCTCACCCAAATTAACCCCTATACTGCTAACGATGATGCCGCCATCATCATAAATATTACCGCCGTCCGCCCCTACGTCCCCTGCCCCTAATGACGCAAGACCCCCGGCATTACCACTGTTTGAAAACATATCGCCCCCACCCCCCTGTGTTGTTTGTCCGTCTGTATAACTACTTGCGGTGCCTTGTGCCATTTTCCCGACAAACGCCCAAAAAGTCATAATTAACCCCTCTTAAAATAGACGAAAGCCCCAATGAGAACCACGCCCCCCGCCCCAATCCATAACCAAGGAAGTCCGGGTTTTTCTTCCGAATCTTCCGGGCTTGCCGTGGTATTTTCGGCGTTAGGCGTCCCGCCCGCATTCGGTAAATTAGCCGTTAACCAGCCGGTAATATGCCCACTCACGTCCGCCGCCGCCCCCTCTAAATCGTAGGTACTTCCTCCCCCGTACTCTGTTCCGGGGTCAGGGGGCTGATTACTAACAATCGGACTTAACAAAGGGGCAGCCGGTTCCGGGCTGTAATCATTATAAAAAGAAGCTGCCGGGGAGGGGGCCGCCGGGGTATTGTTAAAAGTGGAAGCCGCCGGGTTGATATTACTTTGTGACACCCCACCAAGTAAATCGTCAACCACTTCATCCCCATACTGATCACGCCACATATTTTGGATGGAAGCCGAACCTTTTGCCACTATGGCCGGGTCCATCCAAGGGGTGATAGCAAGTTCCTGACCGGTTGTGGGGTCCACATAACGGGTTAAATTATCGTCACTATTCCACACGGTTGAACCGTCCACGTCTTTTTGGTATCCGGCGTCCGTTGTGTTAAAAAAGCCCACAAAATCTTTGACGATTTGGTTTGCTTTGTTAGTACTTCGGTTTTCTGCCACTGTGTAATCCATACAAACCCCCTTTTATAAGACCTTACCCAATACAACGCCCATGATCACACAACCCCCGACGAGTAGTAAGACAAACTTAGTATCCATATTACTGTTATAGGTATCATCTCCAAACCACCCGGTATTTTGCATATCCGGGGGCATGTAAACAATTGACTGACCGGCGTTAATGGGATTAAACGTATCATCCCTAAGCTGATCGGTCCGTTGAACGTTAAGTTGATCCGCCGCCCAATTAGGGATAACTTCTTTTATCGTGGAGCCCACCCCATCTGAGACCCCGCCAATAACGGAACCGAAAAACCCATCAAGCGCCCCTTTGGTACTGGTCCATCCATCTGAAAAACCCATATTTTTCTCCTAAAAATAAAAGGGGGTAAGGGTAAAACCCCAACCCCCTAAAGGTGATATTATGCCCACCTGTTAAGTGGCTATTTTTTCCTAACCGGGTAAATCTGATCAGGAATAACAAGTACCTTAGTGGTTCCGGCTCCTACCGTGACGTCCATTTCAAGCGTCATTTCGGAAAATCCCAACGTATCAATGGCTTCGGAAAGATACCCATCGCCAATATGATCATAGTAGTACCAACCATCGGCGCTATTATAGGTCGTGCCTTTTCGGGCATTTTGATAGACATTTTGGGTTCGAAGTGCCTCGGCCTGTTCTAAAATTCTTTCCGGCACATCGGCAAAAACCGTGGTGCCAGACAGGATTTTAAGGTTATTTAAGATGTCCCCATCATCTTTTCCGGCGTCCGTGAAATTAAGCAAAAAACCTCGATACATCGGACCCACCGGCAACGATACTTGAAACTGTGGGTTTGTGGCGGTGATTTCTTTTTCAATTTCGTATGATCGCCATTGGGAAAAAGGTCCCTGTACGTTAAAGGACTCATACGAGTGGACATTGATTTGAGGATCCGTAGTCCATGCGGCCGCATCTGCATTAAGATCTGTAGAGTCCCCCCAAGTGATCCGTAATTTAAGATCGGACAACACGCGCGCATCCAAGGCGGTATCCATCGGACGGATACATCGAGGCATCCAAAGAGGGAGAACCAACGTGCTATCAAAAGATACATTTGCCGTAGCACCATCGGCCATTAATGCCGTGGTTGGCGGGGTCATGCCCATTTTGGTAAAATTGATCCACCAAAGACTGTTACCGGAAAAAGATCGAAGAACATCGGTATTATTAGCGACAAGTTCAATACGCTTGACAATAGACCATTCATCCCCCCAAAGGGTTTTTGCTGCCGTGTTGTTAGCTGCAAGGAGTGTGGGTTGTCCGGTGAGATTAATATAAATTTCTCTATACACCATACCACGAGATAGAGAGAGAGTGGAAACCGAATTTTTCTGATATGAGATACTTCCTTGACTACGTTTTCGTACTTGCTGACCCATAATTTTAAACCTTTCCCGTATCGGTCCTACCAACCGAATTTAAAATTGTGATTAAGCTGCAAGCGTGACGGCCTGCCCTTTTACGATAGTTCTTACCTGACCCATACCCGGCATGCCGGATACTTGATTAAGGCAAAACATAACGCCCATTGTGATAAGCATCATTTGACCTATTGATTTAATACCCATTTTACTTGGCTCCTATTCCTCGGTTACGGTTTGCTCAGGATTATCCCCCGAAGCGGGGTCCGGTTTACTAGAAAGATCGTCCCCAGTGCTATCCCCAGTTGGTATAATGTTGTCTTGTTGAACATGTCTAACGGTCTCCTTTCCGTCTATAAAGATGTTTACGCCCCCGGACCGGTCACGTTTCCGATCACTCGAAGGTAATTGACTGCCAGTACTGCCACGGTCGCTATTACCGCCTTTTTGATCATTGGTTCCCCCCTCTTTTGAAAATGATTTAATGATTAACGCCGCCCCTGCTACGATTAAAGCCGCCGGAACTATTAACTGCTGCATAACACACCTCCTTTTAAATTGTCAATTAGGTTTACACTAAAATAAACGCCTGTCAAGTATCTTGACATAATGAACAAAAAAATACCCAGAAAAACATTATCAGAAATTTTTCCGGGTGTTTTTTCCCCACCTACCCTGACGATTTTTGCTTTGAAAAGGTGACTATCTTTTTTTCCGCCGTCCCCCATGAGTCACAATCAAAATATTCTAATTGTTTCAAATTAACGGCGTCCCTGGGGTCAAAACCTGCAAAATCGTCACTAAGCATTTTGGCATCTGTGAAGGTGCAATTAAATAAAAATAAGTACCTACATTGCGTACAGATGGTTTTATTTAACATCGTGGTCCGTTGTACTATAAAATGTGAGTTATGTCCATAATGACGCGCCCGTGTGGCAAGCCAGGTCATTTCCTCGTTATAGCGCCCGATGGTCTCCCCTGATTCATCTACAAAGATAGCACATTTTTCAGAATCCGGGTGACTTACGATGTATAAAAATTCGTCGGCGTCTTCCGTGATAAAATCCGCATTCCACCGGGGGTCAAATAAAGGATCTAACACCACAACCTTTGTGCCTTTAGCTTTGTACTGAGCTGCCATCTGTGTTGCCAGACTCGTTTTCCCGCTTTCCGTTTTTCCCACTATTAGACTGTGTGGCACGCTTCCCCCTTCCTGTGAATTTATCCCAAATTCTAAAAGTCCAACGTTTAGTTGTATTTATTTCGATTCTTTGCACGTGATAAATACCCAATGCCAAAGACAATTGAGCCCAAGGGGGTATCTTTAGATCCGGGTGTTGCGCGCATAACCCTTCGCATCCCATGACACAAGCTTGAAACTCTTGCTCTGTAGGCTTCATTTTTTCCCCACCAATTTTATTACAGAACATAAAATAGGTATTCATAAGCCCTATGGCCTGATCATGTGGATCATAAGGGGTTTCAACCCGCCGGTTGTCCTTTGTAAGACCCCCTAAAGTGCTGCCTTCTTTTTTCTCGCCTGTTTTCCGTCCCCGGTTTCCTTTCATTCGCAATTTTTTACGTGCTGTTAAAAGTGGCTTTCCATCGTCCCCTACCATATGGATATTTTTATCAAACGCGCGCCCCTGCCGATCGGTATAGTCCGGTTTAAGGGCTTTTCGAGGGATGTCATCTCGAGGTTCGTTCATAGCGCCTATCATACCGTCCACTTTTGTTTTGACATCTGCCTCGGTCATTTTTCACCTTCTTTCACGGTAAGTTGATATTTCATAGAGCTTTTTAAAGCCCCGCAATCAATACACCCGGTTAATTGTTTGGATTCATACACCCCGGCAATTTTCCATATGGCAAGACCTTCCCCCGGCACTTCAGGCCAAATAAATTCTGTTACGTCCCCCGGCACTTTTATATCTGTCCACACCTCGCCTTTGCTCATACTCATGGACAAAAGATAATAACTCGGCGGGGGATCTGAGGCGTCCCATCGCAACGTGATATCCGCCGCATGAGCTCCCGAAACCATACCTGTTATGATTAAACCCATAGTTATAATTTTCATATAAATTACCTATATATTTTTTATACATTGTGAATTAAGTAAGATAGTTTATTATTAAAACTTTTTATGTTATAATTATTTTTAATATAACGCCCATCTTATCCACATTCCTACCGCTATGTGACGATAGCCTTTCCCGGATAAGATGGGCGCTTTATATTTAAAGGATACCATCCATGTCCTTATCTGTGATAATCCCCGCGTTATAAAGCTCTGTGACACCCTCCACGAACCAAATTTCATTTGACAAGAAGCTTGGCCGTTTACGGAGAATCTCCCAAAAATAGAACAACTTAGAATTTGTGACGGTATGTGACTTGAACGAAGCAAGCTTCATATGACCGAGTTGTGTAATAAAACCCAAATCGTCATAATAATTTGGTAACAGATGTTCTGGCATATGGGTGTTCGATAGATTTTTAATATCGATAATAAAATCTAACGAGTCGTCAACCTCGTCTATAAGGGCGTCAATATTCTTTTTTGTCGCCTTTTCAACGTTGTGATAGTTATTCACCAATGCCACGTCCTGCTTGGTAAGAGGTCGGGTTTCTGTGTAACTGCCATGGTCAATTGTGATAAGTTCGCCTATTTTCATTTTCAATCTCCTTCATAGATTATCTCTATAGGTCATTTTAAAAAAAGGGCGTCCCTAAATCTATAAGGGACACCCCACTGGTATAGTTAGGTTTCCGGGAAATCATCCGTTTGCGTGAAGCCTGCGGTTGCGGGGCCGGAACTAAGCTTTCTTTCGATGGCATAATCCGGTAGATCCCCTTCCCATACGTCAACCGCAAAGACGTTGAATGTTTTTCCGTCACTCATTTGCTTTTTTCCTCGCCAAGTTACCCGGACAAGCTTTCCTATGGCGGTTTCGTGTCCAAGTTGTTCGGCCAAGTGATCTGTGGCCAAAAAACTAACCGGGCCTCGCCCCATTTCGAAGCCGTCGTACTTACAGGCCGTTTCGGGTTTTTTGGTTTTTTTGTCGATTCGCTTAGTGTCTACTCTATCGAATTTTTCTATGACCACTTCGTGAGTAAGACCGTCCCTGATATCGATTGACTCGTAACTGATTGTTTTCCATCCGTTTGACATAATAATCTCCTTTTTGGTTGGTGGTGCATTAGGTTAGAGGGTTTAAGATTGATAGTTCATAAGACCGTCAACAAGTTCCATTAATGTATCATCCCATTCTTGATTGGGGTCATCTATAGCTTCGTATAGAATAGGTCTTATGAGGCCATAAACGGTTTGGATCAATTTGACTATTACGACTTCTTTCATTTTTCAGTGTCTCCTTTTAAAATAGGGTTAACGTATCAATATGTATCGGTGATGAATCAATTTGGGTGTGTAAAATATCTTTACACTGTTTAAAGCTTTGGTGCCAAATACGTTTACGGTCAAAGTTTATGTCTAATTTCTTTTGTTCTGTCAATATTAGATTCATGTCTTCCGGGCGGTGTTGTATTAACGCTTGCGCCATGGATATATGCCGCTTCACGGATAACAAGAGTTTTTGTTGTTCCTGGGGGATATTGTTCACATCAAAAAAAGATTGGGCCATATTCGTTTTAAAACCCCGGCGCTTGGTTATGGTCGAATTTTCGTCTTTTATTGAGTAGACACCCGAGCCCATGACAACCCCTTGTCCATGCTTTTCGATCCCCCAATCTCCAAGGTCTTTGGTTAAAGGTACGTCAATGGGCCGGGTGGTCATTATCGAATCGGTTGCGATCATTACAAGTGTGGAGGCGTCCATTTTAGCCACTTCTTTAAAGATTTGAATCCGTGTGCCTGCTGTAATGTATGAGGCGTAAAAGGGGTTAAACAGGTTCCCGGTTTTGTGGCTATAGGATGGATCGTCTATCAGGGGGACTTTTTGAATCGTTTTCCCGTAAATTGAGTTTAAAATGATTTTTACTAAAGATTTAAGGATAGGGTCTGTTTCGAACTTTTTCCACTCGTAAAGGCGCTCAATTTCGGCTTTCCAGGGAAAAATTATGTCGCTGGGTATCCAAGACACCCCATTGATAATTTCTATATCAAAGTGTTTTATAAGCTCGTCATACTCTAATTTCGTGATATACGCCCGAAAATAGCCTTCGGGATACATGGATATACCTTTGAACCGGACGGCAAGGGGACTAAAATAAGCCGCGCTATCACATATGTTGACCCGGACTTGATACCATCCAAGATATTCCCCATGGGGTGGGGCTTTTATAAATTTGCAGAAGCCCCCCCGTGAAAGGTCCGGTAATTGTGCCATGTGGTAGGGGTAAGCACTGTTGATATCGTATACATAGAGTTTGGGGAAATATCCGCGTTTAAAGGCACTAAAGAATCCTCCCTTATAACAGAGGTAAGCGATTTTTATAAATGCCGGGTAATTGGTAATAAGGTTGTTTATGGTGGGTAAGCTGCAAGTGGCGCTAAAGTGTTTTTCGGCCATAGCCGCCTTGGATATTAAGGAAGCGTTTGAATCCGGGAAGTGCTCAGTATGAACGTTTAATAGATGGCGTGTCAGCTCCCCGCAAAGCATGGCATCGTGGACACAGTATTTAATAGTGTCCGGGTGCTTGAAATCTTCTATGTTTGCCCGGTCAAAGTCGATTTTTCCAATGCCTAAGTATTTTTTTGATGCGTGATCTAAAGAGGCGTAATTGTAAAATTGAGAAATGTCGTACATGGAGACGGACATTTTATTTCGGGTGATCTTAAACCATTTCCAGGGTATCAAGGTGAAGGTGTAATCTTGATAGGTGGCTTTTCCGGTGTCCCATAGGTCAAACCATATAGAGGGGTCAAACCATTTTAAAACGGCCTGGACGTCAAAGCGTAGATTATAAAATACGAAGACTTTTCCCCGGAATTGATCTTTGAAGAAAAAGTGTAATAGGGCTTCTTCTGATAGGGGGTTTAGGTAGCTACCGTCTTCCGTGGCTATTAGCTCTACCCGGTTGACACTGGTATGGGTCTCTGTATCACAGCCGATAGCGGAGAGTAACTTTTTCTTAGGTACATTACGATGCTGTCTTGTCAGCTTCAGCTTTTTAAAACCGATGGCCATGGGGGGTGGCTCCTATGTTGTTACGGTCTGATTAATGAAAAATCTCTGTAAAATATTGAAAGGGCTTTCCAGAATCCTTTTTCTGTTCTATCGGTTAACATAGAAGCAAGTTGTTCCTTTACTTCTTTTTTCGACATGCCCCTAAGCTTAGCGCCTTTTAAGATTACTTCTGCGTTTTTAGTAATATTGAATATTTTAGATAGTTTAAGTTTCTTTAGGCGTCCTGCTTGGGCTTTCGAAAAACCGATTTCCTCCACCAAAAATCTACCTAATACTTCTTTTTGTTTATGGGATACTTTTACATGGGGTACTTTAATTTTATGTAAAGAGATATCTTTATAAGAAGCAATCTTCATGGTAGTAATTGGGCTACGCCCCCGGTACTTGCGGGCTAAGGCGGGAGTATAACCCATTTTTCGATAGGCTTGATAATTGAACTTCTCCCTGGCGGATCGTTGTAACTTGGATTCTTTCATGTGACGATGAAATTCCTTTCTTGGATACGGGTTATAGCAGGGGGTTTATTGTTTGTCTAATGATTTGTTTCGATAGGGGGTATTGGAAAAATCTATGGGGTGAAATAGGGGGTGAAAAAGGTATTTTTTAGGGTCGGAAAATAGCGCATGGGGTAT
>Ga0209633_10005361_pt1 | contig 11268 bp, 9 predicted proteins | sample Cruoilmetagenom1_FD_187290 | JGI IMG/M metagenome (GOLD analysis project Ga0209633, IMG submission 187290) | Oil polluted marine microbial communities from Coal Oil Point, Santa Barbara, California, USA - Sample 1 (SPAdes) (version 2) | ecosystem: Environmental > Aquatic > Marine > Oil seeps ... | reverse complement strand
TTAAAAGGTAAGAAAAGTAAGAAAAACTTTTTCATTTTATATCCTTTAAATTAATAGGTTTTGAGTCTCTTCGACTGTCTTAAAAGTCTGTTCGGATAGCGTAAACACTTCTAAAAGTGCCAACAACCACATAAATGCAAGCTGTTTCCCTACTAATTACTTTGTTAAACGCTGAAATTATAGCTAAAATAGATTAAAATATGACTATGAAACACTTATATTTTATGTGGGTTTTAGAGTCTCTCTTAAACCTTTGTATTTTCTTCTAATTTTATTGATTCAGGATCCATCATTGATTCAAGATCGGCATTTGTTAATGTTTCGGACATTAATCTACCCTTATCAAGACTAAGTGATTCAAACGTGTGGTCTTCTAAAAGTTCAACAAATTCAAAAATCTCTTTTGTAATAGCAAATTTACCTTCTGTTACTCTTATCTTCTTAAAGTGTTTGAGGATTGTTTGGGTTGTTTTATTTTCACTCTTTTCTATCTCATGATTTCCAAATGCTATGACATATACACCTGCTTTTTCAGCTGATTCTACAAAGTTTTGAACCCTTCTTAACTCAGTATCCTCTGTAGGAAAGTTTTCCAAATTTATTAAAACCAAATGATATTTCTGTTTAAGTTTTGATTTTTGATTATGCTCACTGATAGATGGTCTATTGCAACATATCAAGTCTTCGTAACGTGAAACAATAGTTTTTTCTAATTTTTCAAAAAGCTCTGACATCAAACTAGCATTGTAAGCCGTTTCAAAAAGGTTAACATACTGTAAAGGAGATAGGTTATAAAACTTTTTCTTACCAAAGTCAAATAAGTCTACCTTTAAACTCTCATGAGGCATAGTAGAAAGCATCTCTAAACAAAGACTTTCTAGTAAGTTGTCAGCCTTTGGTTCTGAAGCTTTGTCATACAATAGACAAAATCCACCATCACTAGTTCCTGTATATAGAGGAATGTGTTCATTTCCTTTATGTAGATCTCCTATATGAAAACCCCAAGGGAATGCATAACTCTCATCTTTATCTGCCATACTATTGTGCTCACTTATATTTTTTTCGCATTATATCACTATTTAGATAAGGAAAGCTCACCGACAATTATTTACTATTTTGATGTTATATATAAAGATTGTTATAGGAAAGATATACGTTTTTTTATAAGAAGAAGAGAATTGATAAAAAACACTTGTACACTTTAAGGAGTGACAAGTATTTTACACATACATAAATTATGATAAGAAATCTGGCGTAGCCAACTCAATCTTTTTACCTTTTTGTTCCATCACTACCACGGTGATAGCATCACCTTCACTGTAACGTTCTGATAGGTTGTTCACACGCTCTTTTGCCACTTTAGAAATATGTAGTAGTGCATCAAATCCATCTGGCATCTCTACAAAAAGGCCAAAATCAACAATACGTTTTACTTTTCCATCATAACTTTTTCCTACCTCATACTCCATCTGTTTTTTAACAGGTGTAGAAGCAATACTTTCTATGTGCGCTTTAGCAGCAGCAACTTTCTCTTTATCACCACCAGAGACTTTTACACCCCCAACATCTCTATCTAAATCTATACTCACTTCAAAACGCTCGATAATCTCTCTAATGGTAGCTCCTGCCTTACCAATAATATCAACTATTTTAGAAGGGTGTATACTAAAGTTTTCTGTACTTGGCAATGCAGTACTCGTCTCTATAGTACTAGCAGCATCTTCCATCAGTGTTAGAATATGGTTTTTACCTTCTGTTGCCTTTTGGAGTGCATCTTTCAAGACAGACATATCAATACCACCAAGCTTAATGTCCATTTGTAAAGCGGTAATACCTTCACGTGTTCCTGCCACTTTAAAGTCCATATCACCATCGTGATCCTCAAGCCCCATAATATCCGTAAGTACTGCGTATTTAGAACCATCAGTGACAAGTCCCATAGCAATTCCTGCAACAAGTGCCGTTGTTTCTACCTCTGCTGCACGTAAAGCCAATGCACCACCACAGATAGTAGCCATAGAAGAAGAGCCATTAGACTCCAACACTTCTGATACGATACGAATACTTCCATCAAGGTCTAAAGGAATAGTAGGTTCCATAGCTCTTTTACCAAGGTTTCCATGTCCTAGTTCACGGCGACCTGGTGCCCCAATAAATTTAGCCTCCCCTACTGAGTAACCAGGAAAATTATAATGTACCATAAAGTTTTCTGACTGACTGTTTTTCTCAGTAATAAGTTCATACATCTGTCCATCTTTTTTATCACCAAGTGTGACAGTTACGAGTGCTTGTGTCTGTCCACGAGTAAAGAGACATGAACCATGTACCGATGGCAGTAAATTGGTCTCAATACTTATTTCTCTTACTTCGTCTAAGGCTCTGCCATCTGCGCGAACGTTTTTATCTAGTATCATGGCACGAACCACACTTTTTTTATACTGTTCTAAAACCTTTGAGACAAGCTCTTTTTCTGCTTCCTTACCTTCTGATGACAATGCTTCTATAATACGTGTACGTACTTTTTTAAGTTCTGAAGAACGTTCTGATTTTGCCATGTGTGCTATAGCTTTTTCAACATCAGCAGCATAGTTATTTTCTATATAAGCATAGAGTGTCTCATCTACTTTCACTTTGCTCATCTCTAAACTTAGTGCTTCTCTTTGCATGGATGTAAAGGCTTCTAAATATGCACTAGATGATACTTCTATAGCCTCTGAAGCCATGGCAATAACATCAACAAGTGCCTCTTCTGAAAACTCGTTGGCACACTGGCCATCATCCGTTTTACTAGAGAGTGTGCGCATTTCAATCATCACAACATCTTTGCCTGTACCAACCACAAGTAAGTCAAGTTCACTGTTCTCTTGCTGAGAGAGTGTTGGATTTATAACCAAATTGTCACCTTCTGTTCCTACACGTACAGCTGATATAGATGTTGATACTGGAATATCTGAAACAAAAAGTGCAGCGTTGGCTGCATGAAGTGCAGCCACTTGCATATCTACATTCTCATCTGAACTTACTACCATAACTGTAATTGTCACAGGGTAATGAAAGCCTTCAGGAAAAAGTGGTCTTAAAGAACGATCAACTATACGAGAAGTAAGCGTTTCAAAGTCACCTGGTTTAGTTTCTCTTTTAATGAATCCACCAGGGATTTTTGCTGCAGCATAAGACTTTTCCATATACTGCACGGTTAAAGGTAAGAAGTCTTCATCCACTGCTTTTTCATCTATGGCAACAGCAGCTATAAGTACTGCTTTACCTTGAGTGTACATCACTGCACCAGATGCTTGTTTAGCTACTTTATTAAAAGCATACTTCTCTTCAAGATTATTGACATTAATCTCTATCATTTGTTCATTCATTTATTCAATTTCCTTATTAGGTTTATTCATTTGTCTCTCAACAATCTCTTCAATCTCTTCAAATGTAAGTGGTTCAAAGTTTTTATAATAGTATTCTATCGAAATATAGTCTTGTATCTTATGTGGACAGAAGACACCATCACATATCGCAATTAAATTTTCATATACTGACCTGTCCAAGATAGGTGTTGCAAGATAAATATTTTTTGCACCTCTAGCTATCACAGACTTCAAAGCAACCATCATTGTAAGCCCTGTCTCTATACATTCATCTGCTAAGACAACATACTTACCTTCTAATGAAAGTAAGTCTTTACCTTTACGGTATTTGTAAACATAGGCAAGTACATCTTCTTCATATTTTCTATGTGCCTCACTATAAACAAAATCTTCATTAATATCAAAAGCATCAATCAAAGCTTTATGCATCACCACCTCTTCCGTCTCAGAAATCATAGCAATTGCAACTTCAGGATTGTTAGGTGCGAGGATCGGCTCTGTAAGTAGTATATCCATCTGTGCATGACAAGCTTTTGCAATTTTATCTGCAAAAGAGACACCACCCTCACTTACTCCGATGATGACAGTTTCATTATCAGTAAGTAAGTCTATAGGTAAAGCATCTATGAGCTGCGTAGCCGCATCCTCTCTATCATTAAAATAGATATTAGGGTCTAAATCTGTCGACATAGTCTGCTCCTGGAAACTGTTTAGAAACTTCGTCCTCATCAAAAGAGTAACGAAATTCGTCAATATACTTTATCAACAATTTATAGGCATAGTTTAGTGCTTCCATACGTTCAGCACTTCCTCCAATATCTGGATGATTTTTTTTTGCAAGAAAATGATATTGATGCTTTACTTCAGCTCTAGAAATGAGCTTAGGTAAGGCTAAGGTATCCAAAGCCTTCTCTATCTCTTGAAGTGGGGTTAACATTACTGTAAAGAATCCGTTCCTATAGAACCGAACGGTGTAAAATTAAGTTGAAGATAAAAAACATTTTGATCTATAACACCAGCTGATGTTGGCAAAATATTTTTTTGAATAGAACTTGCGATACTCCAACAATCACGATAATAACTACCGCCTACTTTCCATTGTCTACTTTCAGAATCATCGATATTATAGGTTAGCCCACCACTAAAACTTATTTGTTTATTATACATATATGAAAAATCAAAACTGACATCATTCACTTCTCTAGCATTTGGTTGATCTGCCAGAGCTTCTAAATAACTATGTCCAAGCATCACTCGGTAATCTTGCTTCTTATATAGTAAGCTTGAAGACAAAGTTCGAACCTTATTATATTCATGAGAATAGCCAATAAGATTATAAATAGACAAATCATCAAAATTATACTGCATCTCGTTTGTAATATCTGCCAACTGGTACTCTCTGTCAAAATAATAATTCTGAGACAATCTTTGATAAAACTTTAATTTCATTTTTTCATCATAAAAGTACTGACTTAGTGCGAACTTGAACTGTTCTTCTGGTAACCCAACGGTAAATAGCGATTTTTGTTCATCATCTAATTGAGAAAATTCTATAGGTGATTGGTTTTCGCTTCCTGGTTTCAAATACTCTAATGAAGGCTGAAGTACGTGCATAAAGCCATCATAACCTTTAATGAGGTCTGTAAAGAGTTTCGCTTTATGTATGTTAGAGTAGTACTGATAATCATCGTAAACAAAATCACCATTGCCAAAAAAGAATTTACTGTAGTAAAAATCTTCGGATAATGACAAGCTCACAAAATCATCAAAAAATGAAGTGGTGAATTCTAAAGGGATTCGTAATTCTGCCTGTTGCATTGTCGCCCCTTTTTTTCGATCAAAATTATTTACCTTAAAGTCCGCACTGTAGGTAAAACTTTCAGAGATAAAATGGTCTAAATATTTATGTAGCTGCACTGAAGGCATGATTTGCAATGTTTTATCATCATCTACATTTGTACGTGTATCAATAAAATATTTTGCATTTAATCCAAAATAATAATCATTATCTTCCGCAAAATAATTTATACGTGATTCTTGTAAAGGATTGAGTCCAAAATGGGGTAACGCACTTTTTTGCAATATTAAATAATCAATATCGTTTAAATAGGTTGTGTTGACATATAAACCATCCTTGAACCCCTTTGGCAAATACTTTTTAAAAACTTCTGAAGATTCATAATTAAACTCAACACCATAGTGACTTTCATTTGGTAAGTTATACTCTTGTGTATAACTCTCTTTATCTTTAAAATAACCTACTCTAAGTGTTCCCTGAGAATGATTGCTGTCAACAAAGCGAAGTGTACTATACCCACCCAATGAGCGGGATGTTCTTATTTGAGGGTTGATTTCAACATCTACACTTGGTGAAATGGCCCAAAATATTGGTTGTTCATAAATGAACCCTTCTTCTGAATTGTAACCCAAAAGAGGAAAGAGGAGTCCAGAACTTCGTTGTTTATTTGTTGAAAATCCTAAATAAGGTGTGTAAAATACTGGCATATCCCACATATAGACTTTTGCATTATACACCTTAATATAATCTTCTTCTGCATTATAATCAGAATCTGAAAATCGCATAGTCCATAAAGGATCTGATATATCACAACTTGAAAGCATAGATGTACCCAATTTATACTGTTGCTCTTTTTTATTAACCTTATCTGACATAATCCATACATCATTTTCACTCACCAAGAAGAGTTCTTCAAACGTTATCTCTTTTGTCTCAGTATTAATTTCCATATGATTACTATGTTCTTTAGTACCCTTATATCCGATAGTTTCAATGTTACCATCAAGTACAAGTAGATTCTTCTCTTTGTAGTAATGAGCTGTAGAAGCTCTTATGGTCATATCATCATAATGCACAACAACATTATCTTTCGCAAAGACAACATCATCTACAGATTCAATTTTTTTTGCTTTAATTTCAATTTTAGTCGATGATGCAGAAAGTACAACGATACTTAACATCGTGCCAACAACAAATATTAACAGATATTTAAACGATAAACCAATTTTAGACATGACTTTCTCCCTATAGTGCTTGATAAGCTATATCAGTACGACACTGTTTCCCTGCAAAATGAATCTGCCCTATTAACATATAAGCACGTTTTTGTGCCTCAGCAATACTCTCCCCTAATCCTACACAAACCAAAACTCTTCCACCACTTGCGTAAAGTTTCCCATCATCTCCACGTGTTACACCCGCATAAGATATGTGTGCGTTCTCTACGAGTTCTTCATGATAAATATCATCTACAATAATTTCAGCCATCGGTGTACTTTTGTAAGGATAACCTTTAGATGCCATCACCACACCTACAGCATATTTATTGTGGAACTCTATTGTAGCATTTTTTAAATCACCTGTAGCTGCTTTATAAAAAAGTTCTGATGCAGGGGACTTAAGAAGGGGCATAAGCTCTTCACACTCAGGATCACCAAAACGTACATTGTATTCTAAAATGATTGGTTCACCCTTCACAACCATCACACCAATAAAAAGTACCCCTTTAAAAGGCATACCTTCTGATTTCATTCCTTCTAGTGTTGGGACAATGACACGCTCATCTAATTTTCTATAAATCTCGTCATTGACTAGTGGTGTTGGTGCATAAGCTCCCATTCCTCCAGTATTTGGCCCCTCATCATTGTTAAGCAGTCTCTTATGATCTTGCGCTGCAGGTAAAACCACATAGTCTTCACCATCACAAATGGCAAAGACTGAGAGCTCATACCCATCCAAAAACTCTTCTACTACGATACTTGTACCTGCATCACCAAATGAGTTCCCAGAAAGCATCTCTCCCGCTGCCTTCTTTGCTTCATCATGACTTTGTGCGATAATAACACCTTTACCTCCACAAAGTCCATCAGCTTTTACTACAATGGGTACTTCAAGTGCTTCTATAAACTTATAGGCATCTTGAAGTGAATCTGTTTCTATATATTTAGCAGTAGGTACATTGTGACGGGCAAGAAAGTTTTTCATAAAAATCTTAGACCCTTCAAGCTGAGCAGCTTGCTTTGATGGTCCAAAGATGGTTAAACCTCTTTCTTCAAAAACATCTACCACACCATCAACAAGTGGCCCCTCAGGTCCAACAATTGTCAGGTCAACACCATTTGCCTCAACAAAATCAGCCAATTGCGTAAAGTCTGAGATACTTAGATTTTTACCTAGTTGGTCTGTGGCACCATTACCCGGTGCGAAATAAATCTTCTCTACATTTTCATCTTTACTGAGCGCTAACCCTATAGAATATTCTCTACCACCTGCACCTAAAATTAGTACGTTCATATATTTCTCCGAAAAATTTATAACCAAATAAGGAATGTTTAGTAGTGGTAATAATTGTGCGTAGAGGGTTTTGAAAAAGAGTTGTAGGCGAACTACCTTGTTCGTCAATGCTCTTTTTCAAAAGCCTATGCGTGCAAGGATTGCCGCTAGTAAAGGCCCGGGTGAGCGTTCTGCTTAAAGTCGGCCCTAAATAGCCAACAGTGCAGGAGAGAGTCTCACTTTAGGGGATGATTTCTCGTATATCAACTATACTCGAACGAAAACTTCCACACACCAAGAGACTACATGTCCCGCTAAGAATAATGTTGGACCCCAAATACAGTGGTCGCATCACCTAGGTTAAATAAATTATAACCTATTTGGAGTTAGAAGAGAGTAAAATTTCTTTAGCTTTAGCAATACATGCATCAATCAGGGGCATATCTGCTACATGATAAAGGGCATTTGTGGGTAAGTGCTCCTTAGTTGCTTCTCCTATCACTACTGCCGTATAACTCTTGTCCCAAGAAAAGTTTTTTAAAAAACAATGTATGGTAGAAGGTGATGTAAAAACAATGATAGCATTTAAGACAGGTTTTTCATCGTCCTTATGCTGCACACAATGCGTCTTGTAGATCAATTTCTCATCAAGACAAATACCCTGTGAGCGTAAAAAACTCTTAGCATCAAAAGAGACTTCTTCTGGGCGTAAATACAAAATCTTTTTATCAGAAAATTTTGTCACTATATCTTGGCTTAATGTCTTACCATAAAATGATTTAGGTTGGTAATGTACTCTTCCACCTAATGCCTCTATCTGCTTCGCTGTAGCACTTCCAATAGCAAGACAAGGGAGTTCTTTCCACTTAGGATTAAGTTTATCAGCGCTCATAACCGCTTGCTTTGAAGTAAACATTAACATATCATAACCGTCAAATGCCAAACACTGTTCCATGATACTAAATGAAATCATGGGTAGATGTATAGTCCCCTCTTTTGGATGCGTAGAGAGTAAATAAATCATTAGTTTTTACTGTTCAAGTCAATCTGTGCTTTACCATTTAACATCACTTCATTGACTTGTTCATCATCATATGGATCAAAATGCGGTGTAATGACCCAACGTTTTCTTGTATCAAGTGCCATAATTTTATCTTCTACTTCATCTGCAATACGGTGTGCTTCAAGTAATCGCATATTGGGACGTAATACCATATGAAATTCTACATAATTTGTACCGCCATCAGTACGTGTACGTAGCCAATGGTAAGAGGTCACTTCCTCATGTTTAGAGATAATCTCTCCAATACTTGCAACCATATCTCCCCCAAGTGCACGGTCAAGCAATATTTCTATACCTTCTGTAATAATCTCATAGGCCGAATAAATAATATAAATCCCAATCCCTATACCAAACAGTGCATCTATCCAATCAAGTCCTGTCAGATATACCAAGCCCAATGCTACTAATACTGCAGCATTTGACCACAAGTCTGTTTTGTAATGTAACGCATCTGCTTTAATCACCAAACTATCTGTCTCTTTAGCAATTTTGAGTAAATACTGTACTAGAAAATAAGTAATAACTATGGAAATAGTCATAGCCACTATCGAAGGAGCAAGAAGCGTAGTTACGGAAGCCTCAATCAGTTTTTTACCTCCCACATAGATAATATATATCCCTGATATTGTAATAATAGTACCCTCTATGACTGCAGCGATAGCTTGTATTTTACCTTTACCATATTGATATGTTTCATTTGGGTTTTCCTCAGATTTTTTAATAGCAAAAAAGTTAAAGATAGAAACTAACATATCCAACAGCGAATCTATGGCTGATGCAAGTACCGCTACAGAACCACTGGCAACCCCAATGACCAATTTAAGCAATACCAATAGTGAGGCTATAGAACTTGAGACTAGCGTTGCACGTTTTTGTGGAGACATTTTACTTCCTTACTTTAAATTATGATGAGAACGACGCATGAGATAAACTTCTTTGAGAGTGATACTCAGCGCTGAGATAAAAAAGAGTATTAGAGCCACTAAAAACAGATAACTCACCTCAACCAAAAAAGGGAAGAAATGTACGATGCGATACATCACACCCAATACAAAAGTGTATTTAATCGTATTGTGTATTCTTAGATAGACTCTCTCAATATTTTCACTATTATACCTTTTTTTTTCAAGGGTTTTTTCTTGTTGTTTCTCTAAAAATCGATACATTATTTTGAGAATATAACGTGCGATGACAATCAAAATTGCTATACGTATCAATGTCCAAAGTAAAGAAACCCAAAAACCCTCAGGTATCTCACTCCATAAATCCAATACTGACATTTTAAGACTTCCGCCATCTAACAGTACGTTCATACCAAAAATCAACATACTTGCTAGTCCAACAATCAACAAAAAATTCAAAAAAATAAACACATAAGTTTTAATTTTCTCAATTTTTTGTTTTTTCTCTTCAGAAATACTGGTCTTCTTAACTAAACCAAAAGCAAAAATATAATGTAGTCTAAGTGCATAATACATCCCTACTACTCCTAAAAGAAGGAGTATAAGAACAAACAGTTCTTCAAAAGGAATAGACATAAGATCAGAGTGCTTTTGTTGCCAAAGACGCAATCCTAGTTGCAAACGCACCTTTGTCTTTAGGGTCAATGCCTTCAGAAAGTTTTGCAGAATCAAGCAGTATCCATGCTACGTCATTAAAAAGTGTATCATCCTCTAAAGCATCTAACTTTTTCACCATATCATGCTCAGGGTTTATCTCTAAGATAAGTGGAGCTTCTGGCATCTCTTCACCCATTTGTGCAAATATCTGTGCCATACCTGCCATAGGGTCATTAGGGTCTTTAAGTACACATGATGGGCTTGATGTTAAACGTGTTGACACTTTTACATCTTTAACCTCCCCACCTAAAATTTCTTTGATCTTATCTGTTAAAGTTTTAAACTCTTTGGCTACTTCTTCTTTTTCTTCTTCTGTTTTAGAATCAGGTGCATCTATAGAAGTAATGTCTTTTAACGCCCACTCTTTATAGGTACCAATCATTGGGGTAACAATGCTGTCTACTTCATTGTCATCCATGATGAGTACTTCAATGTTCGCTTTAGTATAGGCTTCAAGTAAAGGTGAGTTTCTAAGTACTTTTTCATCTTCTCCAGTAATGTAGTAGATCTCTTTTTTCTCAGAGTCACCACGGCTTACATATGATTCAAAACTCACTAACCCATCTTCAGTGGAAGACTTGTATCTTACGATATCAAGCAGAAGGTCTTTGTTCACATGGTCTGTGTAGACTCCCTCTTTCATCATTCTGTTGTATTGTGATACAAAGATGTCAGAGTCTTCATCATTAAACTTTTTCACAGCTTGAAGTATCTTTTTTGTTGAAGTCTGTTTAATGTTAGCCAAGATCTTATTTTCTTGCAGTAACTCACGACTCACATTAAGTGGCAGATCTTCCGAGTCGATGATACCTTTGACAAAACGTAAATACGGTGGCAATAACTCTTTGTCATCATCGGTAATAAATACACGCTTAACATAAAGCTTCACACCTGGAGTGTAGTCTTGTCTATACATATCCATAGGTG
>Ga0209633_10005360_pt1 | contig 11270 bp, 10 predicted proteins | sample Cruoilmetagenom1_FD_187290 | JGI IMG/M metagenome (GOLD analysis project Ga0209633, IMG submission 187290) | Oil polluted marine microbial communities from Coal Oil Point, Santa Barbara, California, USA - Sample 1 (SPAdes) (version 2) | ecosystem: Environmental > Aquatic > Marine > Oil seeps ... | reverse complement strand
CATCTACCTGGACTACACCGGCTGCGGCAACACGGTCAACTGCAACCACCCCCTGGTCTCCAGGTTTCTGGTCGGCTGCCTCGAATATTGGGTGCGCGAGATGCACGTGGACGGCTTTCGTTTTGACCTCGCCAGCGTCCTGGCACGCGGCGAAGACGGCGAGCCGCTTTATCACGCACCCGTGCCCTGGAGCATCGAGTTCTCACGACCGTTGGTTCATACGCGGCTTATCGCCGAGGCCTGGGATGCCGGGGGGCTGTACCAGGTCGGTGATTTCCCGGGCTTTCGCTGGGCCGAATGGAACGGCAGCTTCCGCGATACTCTGCGTCGCTTCATCCGTGGCGACAAGGGGCTGGTCGGCGAGATCGCCACCCGCCTGAGCGGCAGCAGCGATCTCTATGAGCCCAATGGGCGCCTGCCGATCAACAGCATCAACTTCGTCACCTGCCACGACGGCTTCACCTTATACGATCTGGTGAGTTACAACAAAAAACACAATGAGGCCAACGGCGAGGACAACCGCGACGGTCACGATCACAACTTCAGCTGGAATTGCGGCGTCGAAGGCGAGACCGACGATACCGCAATACTCGATCTGCGCAGACGACAGGCCAAGAATTTCTTCGCCATCCTGTTCCTGAGCCAGGGCGTACCGATGATCCTCGCGGGCGATGAGATATTAAGGACTCAGCATGGCAATAACAACGCCTATTGCCAGGACAACGAGCTGACCTGGTTTGACTGGAACCTGGTGGAGAGAAACCAGGACATGCTTCGCTTCGTCAAAGGGATGATCGCGTTGCGCAAACGCCATCCCTGTCTGCGGCGCCACCGCTTCCTGACCGGCACCGCGCGCGGCACTGCACGCCTGCCGGATGTCACCTGGCATGGCATCCGGCTCGACAAGCCCCTTTGGTCGGACCCGGATTCCCAAGTGCTCGCCTTTACCCTGGGCGCGATAAACACAGAAGAAGAGGACCTGCATATTATCCTGAATATGTCCGAAGATACCCTTGCGATGCCGCTGCCGCGCATACCCGAACGGCGCTGGTATCGCGCCGTTGACACGGATCAACCCTCCCCGACCGACATCGTGGAACCACACGAACAAAACGAGATAAGCGAAGAGACTTGCCAGGTTGCACCGCGCAGCGCAGTGGTGCTCGAGAGCCGCGCCGCCAGTTTGTGATGATAAATCGCTTAGTATTATCTTCATAACGCAAAGGCGCGAAGCAACAGGAGTGTGTAGAATCGGAAAACTTTTTATTATCTTTGCATCTTTGCGTTTCAGATATGAAGACAAATCCAGGGCGTATAGTGAAACAGGTGGCAGGTACGCACCGGCCGGCGCTGCTGACGAGCTTCGGACGAGGGTTGACCTTGGTCCTGGATCGATATGACTAATGCCTCTATCCAGTGAAATCAATCACGTCTTCGTAGATTTCTTCTATCGGTTTCTTAAGCCCGATTGAGGAAAAATGAACGACTTCACTACTACTATACTTTTCCATTTCCCAACCATTTTCAACGCGGCGATAGATTTCGATATTCATCCTGTCTTGTGAAACGAGCACGTACTCTTTCAGGCTATCCAATCGCTGGAACGCAAGCCTCTTCTCAAAACGGTCTCTTGCCTCTGTTGCCGGCGAGAGCACTTCGATGATTATCATTGGACTCGACTCATAATAGACGTCTGGATCGGTCTTAACGCAAGATACAATAATGTCAGGATAGTAAAAAGCGTTATCTACTCTTACTTTCATATCTGACATAAATACATTGCAGGGAGAATCTTTAAGATGAGCGCGGAATGATGCAAACAAGCTACCAGCAATCAGGTTATGAAGCTTGCTTGTTCCCACCATTGCATATATTTCGCCGCCAATATATTCATGGCGAAGGTCACTTTCTTTTTCGCCTTCAAGATATTCTTCAATAGTTATGCGGTTTAGCTTTTGAATAATTGACATTGGACTTCACCGTTTTTGGTTTACGTAAAAGTGTTAAGGCTCCTGCGCAACTAATATGCCTAAGTTTTTCAGGCGATATTCCATAGCCTGAGTACTTACAACAATCTCCTGTTGCACCTTAACATGCACCAGGCTCTCTCTCTGCAGGGCACGCTTAGCGGGATCTTTGGCGTACTCCTTCCGCATGGCCCGCTCGATGTCTACGGGGTGGGTGCTGTGCCCCTCGATAAGGTTAGAGTAATAACTATTGATGATTCGCAGATGTCTGGAAATAGTGGTACGTGTAATCGGGTGCAGTTGGCCCCCGAGCGCTGCCGATCGTCGCACGATATCCACGGCAACATCCCGCAGATACTCTGCGCCGGCGGGAAAAAGGGGCTCCATCTGTGTTGGATCATGATACATTTTGCCGATCTTTCTGCCGAGATGCTATTCCCATAACTATATATTCTAATTGATATTTACTAACAATATTACCAAAAATTTGGTAAATTTTACCGATCTTTCTGCCGATTTTCTGTGGTCCGGGTCTCTCGCCAATTCGTCAGCTTGCAGAGTTTTCTCACCAAGGAAGCTCTGATTAAGTCACAACTGCCTGCGGTCCAAGGATGGACAGTCATCTCTCAAGCACTTACGCGTTTGGGCGCGGATTGGCGCGCCAGCCCCTGCGGGGCGAGCCGCGGGGTGGCAGCGACCACATGCGCCGCGCCGAAGCGATTCTAGAGCAGCGGTACATGGATGTACCGCCTGCGGAGCTCACGAGGCAATAATTCCATGGATAATGACCGGATGCCCAGGTACTCGGGTTTACCCTGGGCGCGATAGACGCGGAAGAAGAAGGCCTGCATGTTATCCTGAACATGTCCGAGGACGCCCTGGAGATACCGCTGCCGCGCATACCCGAACGGCGCTGGTATTGCGCCGTTGACACGGATCAACCCTCCCCGGCCGACATCGTGGAACCACACGAACAAAACGAGATAAGCGAAGAGACTTGCCACGTGGCACCGCGCAGCGTTGTGGTATTCGAGAGCCGCGCCACCAGTCTGTGATGATAATCGCTTAGTATTATCTTTTAACGCAAAGGCGCTAAGACGCGAAGCAAAAAGAGTCCATAGAAGAGAAAAACTTTCTATTATTATCTTTGTGCCTCTGCGTCTTTGCGTTTCGGATCTGAGGACAAATCCAGGGCATATAGTAAAACAGGTGATAGATACGCACCGGCCGGCTGACGAGCCGTGGCTAAGGGATGGCCGTCATCCAGGGCCTCAGGGATTATGACAACGCGATGGAAGAAAACGCCTTTATGTGTGCTGTCGTTTAGGGTTTGATTGATGCCGGCGATGGTTGCACCATATCAAGCTTGACACCGTGAATTCTATTTTTTGATGTTTTTTTCGAATAGTAACAATCGCGTTTTTAAAATCGCATTTTCCGCTATGAGTTGCCCTATTGGCTTATTTAGTTGTCTTATCAAATCGTGGGTAGCAGCATTTATGGCCTTGTACATAGCATCTATTTCTGCCTGTGTTATACCAGGAGGGCAAGGAAGATCCACTTTGAAAGTCCAATCAAATTGGTTGTATTTTTCCAAAAACGTTTCTTTGATTGACGTTTTCAATGATTCTGCTATGGCAGGGTCCGAGTAATATTGGTCTATGGCCTTATTGATTTTCGGTTCGATCTTGAGCCATTCCCTTTCAGGTTTAACTGGGAACTGCACTATATCAGCCATAGGCAATCTCCAAAATTATTTGTGTAGGTTGTGTAGAGCACAGCGAAAACCCAACCTATGGATTGATCTTCATTTTTTACTCGCGGCAATTATTATTGCGGCAATGGCTGCAGCGCCAATTAGTAAGAGACCAGTATTGCCAGTTACTACACGTTCGTTTGCTACCTGAACACCATTTGCACGTAATCTTTGAACTGTTTCATCTACCTTAGCAACTATTTTGCTGGGAGCAATTTCTAAATATTCAGCGGCCTTGACTAATTGTTCAATAGACAGGCTCGATGTGCCTTGCTCAATTCGAGACCATGTCGATTGTCCAATCTTCATCCTAGCGGCGAATTCGCCTTGCTTAATTCCTTTCTCTTTACGCAGTTGGGCAATGACGGCCCCCACAACTGTCGGATAAGTCGTAGCTGTTTTCAAGCTATGTCTTGACACGCTAACCCTCCAGGGATATATTTCCAGATAATTTGCATTATATGCAAAATCATAAATATTAGCAAATTATAATATAGGAGCTATTATGTCTGTAATATCAAATGACTACAGCCTTCGATCTGAGCCAGTAGATTGCACAAGCATGATTGAAAATAGTCTATTGCTTCCTGGAACGATTATTGCGATAGAACATACCTTTTATGAACACTTGGCAATTGTTTCGGATACTTGGAAAGATGGTTATCCTCTTTTGATCTCTCATTCCTATCGCAATAAAGGTGTTAGGGAAGAGCATTGGAAAGAATGCACGCAAGGGAAGAAAGTGCGAATCATCGGATACCCAGGGAACTTGCCCTATACGGAAGTATTAGCAAGGGCTCGGTTGCTGATATACGAAGAATATAACTGGAACATGTTGACGCAGAACTGTGAGCATTTTGTATATTTGGCACATGGTGTCTCTTCACGTAGCCCCCAAATTCAGAATGCCGTGACGTCAGCTGTATTAGGTGGGTTGATTGGTTGGGTACTTAGTAATGGTGATGTGAAAAAAGCCGTAAAAAGTGCAGCGCTTGGCGCCGGTTTGTGTCTGGCCGTTAAGGGCCTTGAGCATTAACCATCTCTAATGCAGAAGAATTACAAGTTTTGGTATAGCTGATTAGAAAAAAAGTAATGCAAAACGAGTTAGGTTGAGTAACCAGCATGCTGGGTATCGCTGCGCGCTACCCAACGTACGGGGATAGTTTTATAGTTTCGGGTAATTAATGAAATTTATATTAAAGACGACAAGAACATCTTCAATTCATGCCTGATTTTAGCGATTATATTATTTATGTCGATGAAAGTGGTGACCATGGACTGGATTCGATAGACCCACAGTACCCTGTATTTGTGCTGGCATTCTGTATTTTTCACAAAAACGACTATATGCAAATCATTTCGCCTGCTATCCAACAGTTCAAGTTTAAGTATTTTGGGCATGATATGGTAATTTTACATGAATACGAAATACGAAAGGCAAAAGATGAGTTTGGCATATTGTTTCATAAAGAGATTCGTGAACCATTTATGACAGATCTTAATCAGTTGGTAGCAGATTCGCCTTTTACATTAATTGCATCTGTCATAAAGAAAGAAGCACTGAAACAAAAGTATATTTACCCAGCTAACCCGTACCATATTGCCCTTGGTTTCGGTCTTGAGCGTGTTTACCGCTTCCTAGAGGGAAATGGTCAGGCGGGAGAAGTTACCCATGTTATCGTGGAAAAACGGGGCCGGAGAGAGGATGATGAGTTAGAGTTGGAGTTCAGGCGTGTGCGTGATGGTGGAAATTATTTTAGCCGTCAACTGCCATTTCAAATTGTATTTGCCGACAAAAAAACTAATTCCAGCGGTCTACAATTGGCAGACCTAGTGGCTCGACCTATCGGACGCGCAATCCTAAACCCAGCACAGGCAAATAGGGCTTATGAAATAATCCAGGAGAAGTTTTATTGCGATGCGCAAGGAAAGAAGACGGGCTGGGGACTTAAATGCTTTCCCTAAAAAGCAAAAGGCCCCGGTATTCACCGAGACCAAATGCCGACCGGGCATTCCCAGTCCGTTATTGTTAAGTTTGGGGTCATTTTCTTGATAAGTCAACGCCTTGGTCCCAAGTGAGAGCAAATTTTGCTCCAAGTAATGATATATAACCTGCTGTTTTATAAAAGTTAAATAAAATCTACTGATCTTTCAGTTTATTGAAGGCTAGATTATCGACAACCCACGATCCTATAGCTACAAGTTACCCTGCCCTTAGTCCAGATGTTAGCGCCAAAGGATGGTGCGGAGTGACTATCTGACATCTCAAACTGGCTTAGTATGTGGCAATCAAACAAATAAATCTATTTATTAACAATAAGTTATAATTATTAGCACTCTCTGAGATCGAGTGCTTGCGTTTTCAGCCATAAAGCAGTTTAATACCCCCATTATCAGCTCACCACTATATGTGGTGGTATGTGGCCGAACAAACCACAAGTCTTTTTCTGGAGGATAGACAAAGATGACCAAAAAGAGGAATACCATTACCTATGACCTCAAGCAGGGTGGAAAAATCCTATATCGCGGCACAACAAATGATCCTGAACGTCGAGAACAAGAACACCGTGCAGAGGGTAAAAAGTTCACAAAGCTGACAGTAACTTCACAAAGAATGACAGAAGAAGGTGCCAAGCAAAAGGAGATCGAAGATTTGCAGAAGTTTAGACAAGGTCATGGGGGTAAAAACCCGAAGTACAACGATGATACTGACGGTTAATAATTACTGAGCAGAAGATAGAGGGGCCATGTTTTTAAATTAGTGAAAATATGGAAAGGTTTCTTTCTTGGAATGACAAGAGTAATTCGATCAAAACGGAAGACTGGTGATCGCAAGATAATGCGGCGACACCATTATGTACCTCAATTTTACCTCAGAAACTGGGTTGGAGGCAAAAATAACAAGCTATTTATTTACTATAAAGATCGAAATGGTAATGTCAGAGAGCGTTATCAGTCACCAAAAAGCACTGCCTACGGGAAAGATCTATATATTCTAAAAAAAGAGAGAATATTTAGTTCAGTCATCGAGCCAGATCAAATTGAGAAACAATTCTTTCAGAAATTAGACAATGCGGCCAGCAACGTCTTGAAAAAAATTCTAACCGCAGGGATTGATTTTCTTAGGTATGAAGATAAAGAGCTTTGGGCCTATTTTATACTTTCCCTGTTAGAGCGTAATATTCAGCGCATCAATTCAGTAGATAAATTCACTATAAAGTCTCTTGATCAAATAGGTAACGAACTTCTTGCTAGCTGCCGAGATAAAGAATCAGCAGCTAATGTAGAACGTGTAATCGAATTATTTAAAGATGAAGATGCTGCACATAATATTGTTCAAAATAATATGCTGAGGTTAATAAACGATCCAGATTTCGTAACAGGTCTTCTGAATATGTCGTGGAAAATAATATACATCGAATCCTATGAGTTGAGTTTTATAACCACAGATTATCCCGTACTAATTAACTATGGGAAAGACAATGAACCTATCCAATGGATAGCAATGCCTCTTTCGCCAAATAATCTGTTTGTTATATATCCATCCTCTTGGGAGTGGACAGATGAGTTTGTCAAGCTAATATGTTTCGGCTTTAATCTGCGTATGATCGAGAACTGTTCAAAATACGTATATGCAAGACATCCACTTAAAGACGGGCAATATCATAAATACACTAAAATCTTACATGACTTATTACCAGCCTATAAGGTTGAAGCAGAATATGGTTGATTAAGATAATAAAAATAGGTATTAGCCACGTAATCAGAATATGTCAGACAGAATGTGTTCTAATCATCATAGAGTATAATTATGAATCATGAGCACCAGGTTTCTCTAAACTTTTTTTCATTTAAAGAACAAAACTTTCAATTCACAGTATATCGAAAGCCCTATGGCGGTGAAAGTTCTGAGGATAGCTTTAAGGACTGCAAAAAGCAAAAGTTGCCTGTTGGTGGTCCTGAAACAGAATATCAATACTATTGGGTATCTATCGATCATAGGGATGATTTTGAACCTATAACCTGTGCATCGATAACAAATAACTACGTTACTTCTAGTTTTCTATATTACTTGTTAGAAAAAAAGTGTGGCTCCAATCTGCAACCGTCAGACTACTTTCTAGATGATGGTTTCTATAAACGCGTATATTTTATTCTTGATCAACATAAAGAAGGAAAAGAAACCGTTTGGTTGGAGCCCTACTTTCTAAAATCAAAAAATCAGTTCGGCTTTTTAATTGATTTTGAATTCTCGAAAGCTAAAGACATATCCTTCGGCCGCAGAGTGCTACAGCTAAGTCTGAGCTTGGATAAGAATGGTCGTGATAATAGGGACTTCTATGTAAATCGTTTCGAGAAGGTACAGCAATTCATATCTAAGTTTTATAAAAGTATATTTCCACTTGAACTAAATGAAAACAATAAATTAGATATAGAAGAAAATCTTAAAAAACTGACAGCACCACATTTGAATACCAAAACCTATGTGTTCCAAGAAGGGGAGAATTCTAATTCCCAATTTATGGGAATTAGGTCTTACGGTCCACTACATACTGCGAATAATAATACACTCTTGTTTTTCCTTTATCATCATGAGAATAAACCTTATTCGTATGATTTATATAGAGCTCTGAGAGGCGATACATATCCTACGTTTCCAGGTATGGAAAAGATGTTTAGCTGCCCATTAGGAAAACAGCATGTTAGCGGCATGGGTATAAATGAGTTTAATGAAAAAGATATAGACAACGTGATCGGTAAAATAAATGAAGTTAGTAGTAACGGTAATACAGTGATTCCTATTATTATAGTACCTTGGAGTAAAAGTGATAGTGATGAAGAGTCAGATAATAATTATTACCGGTTAAAACACAAGTTCCTCAGTCATAACCTGCCTACGCAGTTTGTGAGCTTATCAACACTTAAGAATAAGAATATTTTAAAATGGTCGATTTCCAATATAGGCCTGGGTATTTTCTCAAAAATGGGCGGTCAACCATGGAAGGTTCAACCTCAAAATGATAAATGCCTGATTATTGGAATCGGGCAATCACACAGATTTAACCAACAAGGCACAATTGAAAGATATTTCGCTTATTCTGTGCTAACGGATTCTAGTGGCCTATACAAAGAACTTAGGGTGCTAGGCAGATCAAATAAAGAACATGCATATCTGGAAGAGTTACAGAAAAATCTCTTAAATGTCCTTGAAGAATATACGGATAGATTTGAAAAGTTTGCTATCCATACAACATTCAAGCCCCGTTTTAAAGAGATGGATGCAATCCAAAAGGTGCTGGATGTATATTCTGAGAATACTTCTGAGCCAAAAGAACTTGTCGTTCTCAAGTTCAACTCTGGAAATAAATTTTTTGGTTATGATCTTGAGAGCAATAGTATGGTGCCATACGAGAGCACATACATAGTGCTTTCATATTCAGAATATCTCATCTGGTTTGAGGGTCTGCAATATCATAATCCCGGTATAAAAAAGAAGATAGGAAGACCTGTTCATGTAGAATTTATCTACCCTAAAAACGGGTTGAGCGAAGAACGAAAAGAAAGTTACTTGCAGGATGCGGTTAATCTTTCCGGCGCCAACTGGCGCGGATTTAACGCAAAATCGCTACCTATATCTGTTTATTACGCACAATTAATCGCCCGTTATGTCAAAGAATTTAATCGGCTTGGTTTAGAAGATATTGAGCTCAATGAGCTTACTCCTTGGTTCTTATAGGACTTTATATGACCATTTTTAAAAGAGATGAAATTATCGTTCTATTAGGTGCCGGAGCAAGTGTGGAGGCAAAAATTCCTGCATCTTTAGGCATGATAAATAAGATTGAGGAACTGTTAAAAAACAACTGGTCGGATTATAAGAAGCTATATGATTACGTTAAAAGTGCCATAAATTACTCAGATGGCATAAAGGGATCTTTTAGTGGTAACAATTACAATGTAGAACGACTTGTAAATACGTTAGACGATCTGCGGAAAGGAGATAATCACCCCTTATACCCATTCATCGGTGCTTGGAATCCAAAGTTATCTGAAGTAGCAGGGCAAGATCTCAGAAAAATCAGTGGGTTCAGAACAGAGATAGTTACAATACTACGTGACGATTGGGTACAGCTTACATATAATAATGATGCAAATTACTTTAAAGGGTTGATTAACTTCCAACGCCAATACCAGCATCCATTGAGAGTCTTTACTTTAAATTATGATTTATGTGTTGAAGTGCACTCTAGTGAAGTCAAATTAGAGAGAGGATTTAACAATGAAAGAATATGGGACTGGCGCCGATTCGACGACACTACTGAAGATGCTAAAGACCTATATTTGTACAAACTTCATGGGTCAGTTGATTGGACCAAGGATGATCACGATAACCTCATTTACAAAGAAAATAGCTCGGAAATTCCCCCAGACGATGTAGCAATAATATTTGGCACAACTTACAAACTACAGTATGTTGATCCGTTCCTGTTTTTTGCTTATGAATTTAGAAAATGGACGCTAGATTCTGCGAAAATAATTATTGCAATAGGTTACGGTTTCGGGGATGAACATATCAATGGCATCCTAAGCCAAGCTCTCAACAACAATGTTGAGCGCAAATTACTCTCTATTTCGCCTATAAGGAATGATGTTACAGAAAAGAAAAAAGAATCAAGTATTAAGGATATTCTGAACATCCGAAAAGACGATCAAATTGTGTGTTGGGGTTACGGTGCAAAAGAATTTATGACAAACAAAATGGATATAAAAGAACTATCAAATTTATTTCCGTCAGATAACGCTCTGATCCCAGAAGTATCTAGTTGAGCAAGCCTACCTATCAAGGTTACGATAAAGACAGCGATGGGGTATAAGATGCCATGCATCTTGTTGTGTCTCGTCGATTATATCTGATCGATCTACAACATAAAGCTAGCAATCTTTTCCTTGCACAGCGTTTCAGTCAGTTCCCGCAGTATCTCCACCCGCTCACGCAGCCACAGGAGATCATCAGCTTCGATTCTGTAGGAAGGTTTATAGCGGGCGTCGACGTAGGCCTTGCGCAGCAGTTGAAATAAATGTTTTTCCTTGTCCGTGCCCAAAGGAAAGACGGTGACCAGGCGTTGGTCAAGGGCGCCGACGAATTTGCGCAGTTCTTTCAGATCGTGGGTGCTGGGTTTGTAGCGGGTAAGAACAAGTAAGATGGCTCCATAAAGGCGTTCCGTTGCTTGGTGTAGCTCAAAAGCGGCTTTTGCATAGTCTTTGCGATCAATACAGTTTTGGTAATCAATTAAGAATGAATTGGCGGTCTTATACCAATACTCAAAATTCTCTTCGGCAAGGCGTTTCCGCTCCTTCGGATCGAGCTCCCGCGGTTCTTGCAAGGCGAAGCGTCCAGAATCATATAAAATAATGCCTTCTTTCTTGATGTCGCTGAAGAAGTACTGTGCCTTGGCGAGCCGTCGGTTGACGAAATCGATGTCGTGCACGATGACGGAGACCGGGGTCTTGATGGTGCTGGTACGACTGATACGCTCTTCAATATC